>ERZ772807.1129-NODE-1129-length-15112-cov-5.360364_pt1 | contig 15112 bp, 11 predicted proteins | sample MGYA00511472_ERZ772807 | MGnify/ENA primary metagenome ERZ772807 (study PRJEB29015, sample SAMEA2737947) | human oral metagenome | biome: human oral; feature: human-associated habitat; material: dental | place: China | collected 2039 ...
GATATTCAAGGAATAGCTGGTGGGAAATAATCCCCCAGCTTTTTTGGTTATATAACAGAAATAGAGTACTTTTGCAAAAAATAAGGAGGTATAATTATGAATAGGACCATAAATATTCCAAGTGCAGACAACGCCTTCTTGGAGATGTTAGCACAAAAGATGGGATGGACTATAAGTCAAATCAACTCTCATACAGAGAACGATAAAAAGCCAGACTTAAACACACCAGAGAAAAGGAAAAAAGCAATAGAGTTGCTTCAATCCATCGCTGGTAAACTGCCAAACAGTCATTTAGAAAGCTGGAAACAAGCAAAAGAAGAGTATCTAAGAACAAAACACTTATGAGAATCTTCTTAGATACCAATATTCTCATAGATCTTCTTGAGGCAAGAGGTGAGTTTACACAGAATGCACTGAAAGTGGCAAGTATGGTTATTAACAATGGAGACGAACTTTTGTTGAGTGACCTATCAGTTGTAAATGCTTGTTATATCGAAAGAAAATCCTTAGGAAATAGGGGCTTTATAGCAACATTCTTTGCTATTAGAGATTGCTTTGAAATTATTGGTATGGGAGCACCTGCGATAGATTCTGTAATCACTGCTAATTGGAATGATTTTGAAGATGCAATGCAATACTTTGCTGCTCTTAATGCAAATGCTGATATCATTGTCACAAGAAACAAGAAAGATTTTGCTACCAGTGAGATAAGTGTTGTAACTCCTTTGGAATATATAGAAGGTAAAATCAAATGAAAACAGGTATATTTGTTGGAAGCTTTGATCCGTTCACAATAGGTCACGATTCTATTATACGCCGTGCACTGCCCCTCTTTGACAAGGTGGTGATCGGTGTTGGTGTCAACGAGCGGAAGAAGTGTATGCTCAGTGCGGGAGAACGAACCGAGCGCATAGCACGACTCTATGCTGACGAGCCAAAGATAGAGGTCAAGGCATACAGCGACCTCACCATAGACTTTGCACGAAGAGAGGGAGCCGAATATATCATTAAGGGAGTACGCAGCGTGAAAGACTTTGAATACGAGCGCGAACAAGCCGATATCAACCGACGCTTAAGCTCTATTGAAACCATCTTCTTTTATGCTGAGCCACAATTGGAGTGTATCTGTTCAAGCATTGTGAGGGAGCTGAAACATTTTGGAAGAGATATCACAGAGTTCCTACCTAAGGGATATTAACTATTAGACGAAAGCTCACAGACTCATTGATAAAATAAAAGACACGATGATAACATATAGTGCTGAAGGCGTTAAGATGCCAAAATTTAAGAAACGAGAGATTTCTCGTTGGATTAAAGCAGTTGCTGCAACCTATGGAAGAAAGGTTGGAGAGATTGGTTATATGTTCGTAGATGATGAGAAGATTCTCGAAGTAAATAACGAGTATTTGGGACATGATTACTACACGGACATCATTACTTTCGATTATGATGAGGGCGATGTGCTTAATGGCGACCTTGTTATCTCACTTGATACAGTCCGTACAAATGCTGAACTATTCAAGAAATCATACGATGATGAGCTAAACCGAGTAATCATTCATGGCATCCTTCACCTCTGTGGTATCAACGACAAAGGACCTGGAGAACGTGAGATTATGGAAGAGAATGAGAATAAAGCGCTCGCCTTGCTCAAGGAGATGTGCGGTCGTCCATAATCAATGCTCTACAAGTTTCGGTATGAAGTAAGCCAAAATCGTTGCATCATAGAAAAGTGTTGATGATTAGTAGCATTCCATTCAAACATTATTTTTTTGAATGGAATTATAATTTCAAAACACCTTACTGGACGACTTGGATTCAAGAGTACCTGAACAAACATAATGTGCGGAACTTTGATACGAGAGTATCATTGTTCCGCACAACTGTTTTCTTTATTTCTCACGAAAGTAATTATCTGCTTTCGTGAGAAAAACTTGATAAAGATGTCCTTTTGCAGTAGAGAAGAATATGGTAATACTTTTCAGAACTACTATTGGTTCATCATTCTTTCCAAACACCTTTTACCTTTTTCCAAGGTGGATTGAAAGATATGTCATCTTCATACTCGTCATACATAAAAGGATTCTCTTTGCTATCTGCATGGTCGTTGCTACTGCCACTACCTGCCGTAATGGGAAGTTCGGGCGTTACCAAGACTTCCCATATCTTGGGTGGAATATATGTTCTTTTCATGATTTTTCTTTCTTTTAGTTTACAATAACCTTTGTTCCGTTAATAATATAGAGACCTGCTGGTAGTGTCATCATTCTACTTTCACCAGCATTGAGTGTTACAGTTTCAACTTTCATGCCATTTGCATTGCAAACGTTGAAATGCACAGACTTAGTAGCTGTTGCTGTGATGTACCCCTTGCCCGTCTGGACAACAAGGTCTGCCTCACGGGTGAGTTCGGTGATGCCTGTTGTCCCCCAGTCTACATCGTCCGTAATTACATCAAAGCCAATCATCTCCTTACTTCCCTGACTACTTCTGTTATAGAGATAGTAAGCACGGAAAGGATAAACATAAACATACGGATATGATGGAAGGAGATTTCTTGAACTGAGGAACATATTCCCTGAGAAGTAGAATACATTAGCAGTCTGTCTGTCTATCGTCTTACCAGCATAAGAGCCAAAGTTGCTGAAGTTATAAGAAGTTCCAGCAATTGTTCCTGTAGCTTTTTCTCCAGGGTAAGTGTACTTAGGATTATCCAGTGTTGCCTTGGTAGCCATTACGTCTGAACCATATTGTGTAGCAATAAAAGAGATATTTCCGTCTTCTGGAGCATTAATAACCTCAACCATATAAGGAATATTAGCCTCGGTACTATTACCTCCTACAAGGTCGAATTTAGCTGAAGCATAATAATTTTTAGACGAAGTAGTCTCTTCATTCTCCAAACCTAAACAGTTTGTTGGGCGCATCTTTGTAACTTTGAACGAGCACCCGTCTGCTGTTGTGTTGGTATGTACACCATTCTCAAGAGAGAGAGTAAATGGAAGGATGATAGAAGCATGAGCAACCTTACCATTCTTAGGGATGGTTATCTCTCGTTTGTAAGTTGCATAGTTCTCGTTAGGAACGGTAATCTTGTACGGTGCATAGAACGGCTGGCGGTCAGTAATGACAATGTTCTTGCAAGCACGGAAGTCACCACTCTTTGTCTTCTGAATATAGTTGTCCTCATTGTAGCTTGAACGCTCGGGGAAGTAGATCAGACAGTTCGGGTTCAGTTCCGACTTCATTTCATCCATTTTAGCCTTTTCTGGAATATGAATAGAATAAAGGTCGGTATAGTCGAGGTAAAGCACTTCCTTGCCAGTAGCTTTCACATTTGGAGCTTCGAGTGCCTCAACGAGTGCCTGACGCATCATAGGAACTGTCAGATATGCATTGCCCGTAGGAATCTTTACTCCAGTTTCAGCATCAAGTGCAACAAACTTACCACCGTACATTGGCTTATCAGAGTCAGCTCCATCAAGGTTGTAGCAGGTGTTGTCGTAGAGTTTGGTTAACTCACATTTAGCCTTATAATCCTTAACGATAAGACTGATATCCATCAGGTAGTAGGCATAGTAGCGATGTTCCAACGCCGTAGTTGGTGCTATATTCCAGCGTGTCTCGTCTCCCGTGAAGAGATAACACTCCTTGGAGTTGTTGATGGCAATCTCAATGTCCTCTGTAAAGGTTCCGCCTTGTGACTTGTAAAGTGACTCAGAGTAAGGGTACTCCTCCAATGTCGTTTGCGTCGCACCAGGATTATCATTGTTCAGATTATCAATATTGCTGTACTTGAATGGTTTGTTACCACACATCTTACTGCTAATCTTGTCGCCAGAAACTTCATTACCTGTGGTTGTGTACTGCTTTCCATCACCATAAGTGTTGTAATAATCGGACTTGACAAAGTAATAGCGTGCATGACGTGTAGATGTACCTTTGGGATAGGTGTCATCTCCATACTTGCTGAATAGATTCTCAAATGTGAACTTACATTTCTGAGTGTCACCCATAAAGTCCTTTGGTACATAGAAGAGGAACTTTCCACCAGAAACTTGGAAGTCGTTGGAGGTAAACTGCTGCATCAAGGTAGGACCATTGGCCTTCAATGAATGGCAGATGATGTCTATAGAGTTTACAAATGGGTTCAAAGCCTCAAGTGTCAGCTCAAAGGTAACAAGTGCCTTTGCTTCTTCAGTCAATCCTGATACTTCAAACTTGATGGCATCGTTGTTCAAGTTAGATACCACGATGGAACCTTCAGCCCCCTCGGTTACCTTTACCTCTTGGTAAGGAACGTTTTTGTCCGTTCCATAGACCTTCAAAGTGTAAGGTGAAGGCTTGAAAGCAGGATTGATGGCAGTTCCATTTGCTGTCGTCAGCTTAGCAGTATTTCCGTTATTAGTTTGCAGCTGAGCAACCTCATCCTTACTTGGCATAGAGAGGTAATAAGTATTTTTTTGTATCTGACTCGTTATAGTGTTTCCGCTCTTCTCGAAACTTGAAGCCTTTGTGACATCTTTTGTTGAATAAAGAAGATATTTTCTACCTGAAGGATAAATGTACAGGTATTTTTCTCCACTATATAGTTTGCCACTATTTTCACCCGTCATTTTCCAGACTACTGGTCTGTTTTCCAGCCAATTCCCATCTGTCTGGAGATAGTATGTCCTTTTTTTCCAAAAACCTTCTGTTGCCGTAATATAAAAACCATCATCATAATTCTCATTGATTTCACCAGCAGGTGTACCATAGTGATATTTAACCGTAGCCTTTGTAATTCGATAGCCCAAAGGAATATCAGTACCTTCCTGTGACTTGGTCGAAGTAGGTGTCTCAATGTAATAGGTGTTATTACCTACAGCATAATACAGCTTTCCGCCATTGCGAAGTGCCTGAATGTCTCCAGCTCCAGCTGCAGCAGGAAGTTTCTTGTCAGCCGTTACAGCATTCTTCTGGTAGAGATGATTACTTGCCATAAGCTCCCTGACGTTACGATAGTCATAACTGAAATAGGTTACACCACTCTTCACGTTTGGCTTGATAATACCCAGGTCCAGTTTGCTTGTAGCGAAAGGAACATCAACCATATTGACTCCATTCTTGATAATCATAGAAGGAGAACCTGGTGCTACGTTTGCTTGGAAAGGTCCTTCAGCTGTAAAGTAAAGCTCACAGTACTTTATGGTTGCACCATAGAAATTATCCCTTTCCCTCCAGAAGTAGAAGTAAAGGTTATTTCCCATATCGTTTTCACCCTTGCTGGTGCGAGCAATAACATACTCCTTGGAATCTTCATTGTACGCCCCCATATTATCTGTTTGGGCTTTCGGGGAATTGATGTCGAAATTACGATCCGTTTCATACATTATCTTCCTCATACCAGAAATCGGCATGGTGTTGACTGTCTTATTGTTGATGTTGTTCAGCAGTACGATACGGTAGCCTGTAAAGCGAAAACCTTTAGGAAGCGAAATGTTCATACTGGTTGTGACGGTCTTACCTCCCATTAAAACATACTTACCCTGATCGGTATCCAAGCTGATGTTTCCAGCTGGGTCTTTCAACTGTCCACCTTCTACCAGGTCAGTCTTGTCAGAAACGGTAAGGGTCAGCGGTAACTGGTTATGACGCCACAGAGAACTCCAACCATGCTCGAATCCGATTTCGATATCATAGGTGTATCCTGCCACCAGCTTTCCAGAATTGGGACTGATGGTCACGTTCTGTGCTTTTGAAACTGTAAAAGAGGTAAGCATTACCAATAATAATGCCAAGTGCTGAAGCACATTCAGCCTTCGTCCTCTTTCCTTTAATAATAAGGATAATTTCTCCATAATAACTTGAATTAAGTTTATAATTGTGTATTTTGCTCTCATTATATATATCTTTCATGTTGATATATTCATATTGTAGTTTTTTAGATTACGTTTGATTTTACAAATATATAGCTTCGATTTAAAACATCCAAAAACCTTTACAAGCAATCTCCTTTCCCCTAATGTTTAATATATCCAAATACATTTCTTTACGCTTATTCAATCAGCTTTGAAATTAAAAAAACGAATTTGAAACATACAAAAGGTACAAAATAACGTTACAATGAGTACAAAACACTGGCAGATGAGGCTGTTTTCTACAATGTCATAGCAAGTTATTGGTTGGTGCTTTAAAAACATATTATAGCCTCAATGCAGTAGTATTGTTCTGTATCGTAAATGTATGGTTTACGAAAAAGTCTGTCACATTGACTGTAGTCTATATATTGGTAATCATTACCCATACTCTGTAATAGTGGATAACCACAGAGATACACCTCGCTCGTAGCCAACCATGGTCAAGTTGTAGATAACTGTTTTACCAACAAATGATAATGAGGAGAGCATGTTTTTTTGCTCAGTAAGAAAAGGTAAGGAAAAATGGTACACAAAAAGCTAATTATAAAAAAGTCCTTCCAAAGTGTGGAATGATAAGTATTCCCAGATAAGAAAGATATTATCACGTGAAAATACAAGAATAGTTTTATTTCATTTTGCTGTCACTTTTAACACTTCGTATATCCTGCTGTAATATAACAAGTTAAGCATCTATTACAAATGACAGAAATGACAGGAGTTTAAGTTTATGGATTGCTCTGTAAAACGAAATCAGCTAATCGATATAGATACTCTTTTTGTTTTACCATTAAATCTACATTATTATTCTGTCGTTATTCATCCTTCTACAACGAGGTGCGCAACCTACTAACGATTTTTCAAACAAACTGGTTGACAAAAAGGAAATCATCAGCATAATGATAGGTAATGGGAAAACACTGCAACATCTTACTTCTGTAAATCTCTGATGAACGAACTGATGTGGGTTAAAGGCAAACTCCATCTTAAAAAGTAAAACAAATCAACAGAACTCATGGTTTAATTACTTTTTTTTGCTAAATTTGCCAAACCATAAGAAAAGATGGTAAGATACACAATGTTCATCTCTACTTAACAATAGCTTTTAATTAAAGTTCATGGATTATTCTCTCTTATATTCATTAGGTTGTTTTTCTTACATCCTTTCATCCATTTTTTTCGCAGTAATCAGATGGGGACATGTGTGCCATCCTTATCAGAAACATTCCGTCAGTTTCTTTCCAGCAAGGATAATGTCCCTTTATTTCTTTCCTTTTTCCATCCTCATGCTACCTTATGTATTCCATCCTTTGAATACTGAAGCATGGATGCTGGTAAAAAATTATGGTATCCTTATCATTCCGACAGCGTGGATACTGATGCTTTACAAATACTTTGATGCCTCTGCCTATATGCGTAAGAAACATAGGATGAGGCTCATTGCTTCTGTACCGATGTTTATTGTCTTGTTGCAGTTCCTTTTGACAGTCATTCCTGGGGAAATCTCAGAGCAGCAGAATTTGCAGATAACCTTCATCAGTATAGTAATAGGTGTTATTTTATTTGCTTACCTCGTATATTTGTCGTTCTGGCTCGGCCGGAAGATAAATGAAACAAACCAGGATAACTATTCCAACGAGGAAGAGTTCCCTGTGCACCTTGCCTCTCACTTCATCTGGCAACCCTTAGTTTACACATCGGCTTACTGGGTAATAATCTTCACTGACAGCCGCCTAATGAGGGTTGGTGTCGACTTTCTGCTCACAGGGTGGAATATGTGGCTGCTCCTTGCTGTCCTTCATCCTGGACACATCAGCAAAGATACCATGCAGAGATTAGACAGTATAATATCGCAATATATCCGAAGAAAGAACCTTGTACCGCTGTTTGATAACCTCATTGAAGAAGAAAAAGACAGTCTAAGCAGTGAATGTATAAAAAGAATTAAGGCAGACATTCTTGAAATCATAGAACAGAAGAAAGGCTTTCTCAATCCTCATCTGACGCTTGCCTCTGTTGCCTCTCAAACGGATTATGGTCGTACTTACGTCTCAAAGGTTTTCAAACAGGAGTTCGGAGGCTTCTACAACTATATCAACCGACTGCGCCTGGATTATGCTGCCCGCTATGCACAGGAGCATCCCGAAGCCAATCAGGACGAAATAGCTCGCCATTCTGGGTTCAACAGTCGTGTAAGTCAATGGAGGGCGGCTGAAAGATTGGCAAAGAACGAAGAGTCAAACATCTAACGCAATGCAATGAATCAGTCTGCAAATTTCTTGTGTAATCTACTGTTTGTTGAATGGACCACACTTGTTACCTTTGGTCTGTGCCTGCTTGCGCTGCGAAAACATGAGAAATCTACTTACTACATCTACACCCGTTCACGCTATTTGCTCGGTACAAACTTCTTGATTTTCTCCTTAGAACCTTTCTTTTACTGGCTGGATGAGACTGGCATATACAATGTTCCCCACACTGAAATCATAGCTTTAAGTCTGTATATTGTCGCCGAAGTGCTGCTTTCCATGACTTACATCCCATTTGTACAGCCAGATTATATCAATCGTAGACGTATAATCTATGACACTGCCCTTATTGTTCTGAGCCTAATTTTACTCTATACAGGAATCATTGCAGGGGGGATATTCGGTTTCGTAAGCCGTATAGTGGTGACAATGCTTCTCTTTGTTGCCATCTATCTTTTCGGTCTTCGCTTCTATAGTTATTATCGGCAGGCGCAACAGAAAATCGACAATTTCTATGCCGATGATTTCAGGCAGTCCATTGCCTGGCTCTCACGTTCCGTTACACTGATCATCATCTTAGGTCTTACAATCTGCCTTACACCATTCTTTCCGCACTGGCTTGTAACCATTCACAAGATACTCTGCTTCTTTTCTGCCATCTACATGTTCCTGTCATTCATCAACTATATGCTCAATACCGACTTTATTGCACTGACAATCGGACTGCCACAAGAAAACGGACGGCTCAATAGAAGTACCATCCTGCAGCTGCAACGGCGCACCAAACGATGGCAGGAAACGTCCGCTGCGCTGACAAAAAACATCACTATCAACGATGTTTCACGACAGTTGGGCACTAATCGCACATATCTCTCCCTTTACCTTAACACCTATCTGAATACGTCTTTTAAGGAATGGATAGGAAGTATCCGCCTTAAACATGCAAAGATGATGTTAGCTTCCAATACACAGACGAATATGGAACAGCTGGCGGATGCAACAGGGTTCACGTCAGCATCAGCTTTTAGCCATTACTTCAAGGCACACGAAGGACTCTCACCCAAACAGTGGCGTAGACAAAACGAATATAGAGCAACTGGTCAAAACAGTGGAAAGGAGGAAGCACAATGAACCATCTGTCTTTTGATAGCATCTATAACTACATATTGCTTTATCTGACAGTCATGTCTGGCATATTTGCATTGAGCCTGATTGCCACTTCTTTCCCTCGTCACCGTGCTTACAGACGCTATCGGCAAGCACGCTATGCCATCGTCACAGGACTGTTGCTTACCTCGGCTATCTGCTTCTGCCACTGGTTCTTTCATCTCAGAGAGCTATCAGCCTACTATGCTGCGGCACTGAACTTAGGCGCACTATACATCAGTCTGTTTCTTTTCATCATGGCATTCATATCCATTATACGCGAAGAAAATGTCAAATCAAAGCACGTGGAGCGCAACATCATCCCATCCATTGCCAGTATCATTGCCTTGTGGGGAGGAGGATTTGGCAACAGAACCGTCCGCATAGTAGTAGTAGCTGTTGTCGGCATCATATTCATTGTTGAGACAAGCAGGCTCTGCCTCGTGCTCAGAAAGGCACTCAACAAATACATAAGAACACGGGAGCAGGATCAACAGTCCTCTGCCAATGCTTTTAATCAGTGGATACAACGCTCAATGTACTGGGGTATCGCCACAGGAATGATGGGGATAGTCGTCATTCTGGTCGACAAGAAAGTTGCAATCTTGCTATTACTGGTATTTGCAGTCTTCTTCTGTTATTTCTTTGTATCTATTCTCAACTATGCGATGTACTTTGAGAAAGAAACGCTGATGCAGCAGTCATCTCCCCTGTCTACCTTACAAAAGAAGAGCAGAAAAATAGAAAACGACATCAGAAAATGGATAAATGAAAAGCAATACACGAAGAGTAAGCTTACGCTTAATGATGTGGCACACCAGCTGCACACCAACCGTACCTATCTCTCGCAATACATCAACACGGAACTGAACATGCCTTTTGGAAACTGGCTGTCACAACTCCGCCTGGATGAAGCTAAACGGATGCTTGTCGCGAACCCTTCGCTGAGCATCAGTGAAGCTGCCCTGGCATGCGGATTCTCCTCAATAAGCAATTTTTCCCATCTGTTTACAGACCTTGAAGGGATGACGCCGCAACAATGGAGAAGTTCACGGAGGAATAAGGGGCAGCTGTAACCTATAAGGATAATCGTACTTGAACTATATATAAGTTGACATTATAAAGTCCACGATGCAATAGAGAATGAACGAGAAGATAATCTTGGGAATAGAAGAAGTTTCTGTTTTTGTATAAAAAAAACACCATGCAGGAAAAGTGTAGACTTCAAATATGATTAAGATAATATAGTAACAACAAATATTAAAAGTAAGTTTTTAAACCTGTCAACCAAAGGTAAAAATAAGACTGAAAGTAGTCAACCAAAATCATTAAATTACACCTATTACGAATTATTTTCATGAAGAAAAATATTTATTTTCACGAGTGGAAATATTTATTTTCATGAAAAAAAATATTTTTCTTCATGAAAATAATTCGCAAAAGTACTTGTCTTGTCGCAGGCAGGACATAGAGAATGGGTGAAAATTGATATGCTTTTCAGCCTTTAAAGACGGAGTTTCTAAGTGCGCCAGGATATCGTTTAGAATATGACATAATAGCTTTTAGGGCATAGCAACATAAGAACACAGATTGGAGAGTAACAAGGGTAGAAGCTACGAATCGAAGTATAGAAGATTCAGGGATGAGGTGTAATCTGAGTCAATATCTGTAAGTAAGGGTGTCATTTTATTCTCTTTGGGAAATTGAAGGAGGGGATGTAGGTGCTGATGTTATTAGAATCTCAGCTGTAAGCTGAGGAGTATTTCACGCCCTCGTAAGGGTAGGAATGTGTTGAAAGTATTGATTCCTACGTTCTGCGTAATACTGTAAGATTTGCTGTTTAGCAGGTTTGTCCCCAATAACCTCAGCTCCCATACATTATTTATCTTGTAGTTGAAGTCACCATCTAATAGGCTACACGTATGATAATGTCCATCTGTAATCTCGTTTGTAAGATTATAGAACTTCATTTTCAATTCCATTTTCTTTGTCGGAAAGAGATAAATAGAGAGATTGGTTGTATAGGATGAAAGAACATCCAACTTCATAATACTACTTCGTTCCCAGTAGTATTTAGCTGTAAAAGCAGCTGACAGGCGCATCCATGAAAGTTTCTGGAAGCTTGTGGTGAGCGTTCCAAAAGCGTTGTGAGAATGGTTATTGACCATAACACCCGATTGCGAAACAAGATAACTACCTCTGTTATATGTTGCATCAAGCTTTAAGGACAAATCTATGGGGATGAAAGTCTTGTCCATCATAGCACTTATAGTAGTGTTATGCCGGTGATTATTACCTCTTACCCACGTCATAATTGTCATTGAGTCGTTGTACTCATAGTGGCTGTAAGCCTCGCTTCTTGTATCAGAATAGGCAAGCAAAAGGTTTGCAAAGAGCATTGTTGCGAGATTACGATAGCGAATATGGAATGATGTGTGCAGGTAGGTGGACTTATAGATGTCATTTCCTGTTACCTGTATATTCCTATATCCCTCTCTTAAAGGCTTCAAGGTATAGAAGTCAAGAGAGTTGTCGTCTGCAGAGAATGATGATGAGAAGTTCAGCGTAAGTGTACTTGTCAGCACTTGTTGCAGTGTCAAATAAGGCTTAAATGCAATGAAGTTGCGCACAGATAGTCTGTTTTCCGTCTTTGAAAGGCTTATTCTTGTCCATTCTATGGGGAGTCCAAACGTTACGTAGCTCTGCTTTTTGTATTTCCACGTGTAGCCCGGTTCGCCTTGTAACTTGAATGTACGATGATAGATTTCATCCTGATAGTTGTACGAGTTGTTCCTGTAGTAAGCCTGCAAGGATATGTCCAAATCATTTCCGAGTGTAGGGATAGAAGTCGTGATAACGTTGCGAGTCATAGTTGACCGTGTTGCAAAGTGTTCTGTAACATTATATAGTGGTAAGGAATCAGAAGCTGTTACCAGTTCTTCTCTACGATTAGCGTATCTAACGAGTGAGCGAACCTGCAACATACTCTTTCCTAATTTGAAAGAAGAAGACAGATAATTCTTGATATAAGATGGCTTTATGCGTGTTTGTTCGGTAATTCCAATGCCATTTGTTACGACTTGATTCTCGTTCGTTAGTCGTCCGAAAGAGTATTTAAGTTCGTCTGAAATGAACCTATGAGTACTGTTTTCTTCATATTTCAGTGATGGTACGATACGAAATGTGCGCTGCTTCATCCATTCTGTGGTTTCCAACGTGGTGGGCGTAAGTCCTCCGTAAAGGTTTGCTGTCGACTGGTTATATCCAGCGTGATCCTTATAAAAAAGAATGTTGCTGCGTAGTGTTACGTCTTTCGACAGTGTAATGATATTATTAAAGCCTGCACTATAAGACTTGTTCTGCAGATATCTTTCCTGTGGAAGCGCCTCCTGTCTTATGTTTTCAGACAGAACACCCTGCGGAAGCGGCTCGTATGCATCCAGATTATAGACATCAATATGTTCTTTAGTTTCCTTTGAAAGGTCTTTTCCAGTGTTACTCATCTTAGCAGAAACAAGTATTTGCGAATGTTTCATCACCTGTGTGAGGAATAGCTGGTTGTCCCAAATACTTGGTTTTATGCCTAAGCCACCTGTAATCTCCCCAAAGGGACGAGCCTTGTGGTTCTTGTCGAGCCTGATGTTCAAGGCAGCTGACTCTGATGGTTTGCGCCCTTGCATCATCTTCACAGGTTGGTGATTCTCCAAAACTTCGACATCACGCACCGCATTAACAGGCATATTGCGGCTTGCCTGTGTATAGTTGTTGCCCATCAAGTCCTGTCCTTCAATATAAAACCGATTGATTGCACGGCCTTGATAAGACACCGAACCGTTTTCAGCAACCTTGATTCCCGGTAGCTTCTTGAGCACATCTTCTAAATGACGGTCGCCCTTCTGTAGAAACGAACCGACGTTGTAGACCAGTGTGTCACCTTGTTTCCTTATAGGAGAGAGTTTTACGATGACTTCTTTTAGTTCAACTTGCTTAGGGGATAGTAGGATGATAGTCGGCTGCTTTTCCGCCTGACGGATGTCAGCAACGCCTATTTTTCGCTTGCTGTAACCTATGAGTGTGAACGTCAGTACATCCTCTTGGTGTGCTGTGAGGTTAAGGCAACCCTTTCTGTCAGCAATCTTATAACTCAGCATCTTGCCCTTTGAGTTTACAATACGGCACATCACATCTGCTAACGGTTGGAGGCTGGCAGAGTCCCTAACCTCAATCGTCAGTTTTACCAGAGCTTCATCCTGCTGTGCAAAGAGGGTAAAGCAAGTGGAAACGAGGTAGAGTAAAAGAAATATCCGTCGCAAGATGTTATTCTAATTCTATCGGATTGTAAGGCTTTGCGTTAACTGTTGCTGCAACATCAGCCGATACAGTAATGCTTCCATCTCCCGTCAAGGCTTTTACTGGGTCAGCACAATAGTTCTTATACATTTGTCTGACAGCTTTTCGGGTACTTTTTGTCACGGCACTTTTATCGTACATATAAATAGGAGCATATCTCTTTACTTTCTGTAATCCAGTTAGAGTGAAAGAAAAATTGTCCTCTGTGTCCTGCACTTTAAAGATGAGTCCGGGTAGTCCACAGAACTTATAGGGTCCGTAAGGCAGTTCTACTTCAGGTGCATACCAAGCTATGTAATCACGCCCGAAGAGCCTTGTCTTTGCCCTCTGACACTGATATCCAGCAATAGTACTGTCTCCTTGCAGTAATTCCCATTTCAACTGAGGAGCATCTTCTTCATATTGATATCTTTGAAGTCCTCCTGCTTTACATTGGATAAACTCTTTTTTTGTCTCTCTATTCAGCAGAATGAGTTCGCGTAAGCCTATGCTTTTCAATGCTCCGATAAGTTTAGGACCCGATGAAGTTACTTGGGATTCTCCTTTTGATATAGATGCGGAGATGGAGTCGAAAGTAAGTTGTCCATAGTCGATGAACATATTGTACAGCTTACCTATTCTTAGAATTGTGTTTGCCGTACGTTTAGCATTTGGATACTTTGCATCTTTAGCATACTTGTATTCATAGACTATCTGGTATTGTGCAGATTCATATTGCACAGTTTTAGTCGAATCCCATCGCCCTTCTAATTTAGAGAAGTCCAGTGTTTGGGCAGATAGACAAGTCGTGCTGACGAAAAGAATAAGTAAGATTATGTTTTTCTTCATTTTGATTGGTTTTTAAGTTTGAACATTTTGAGAAAGATTCAAAGCCTGTTATTTTATAAAGTTGTTTTATTGTTTGTCCTACAAAGTGTCTCTTCTTCTAATTCTTATTGCTGCAAATATATAAAATTAGCGGGAATTTATCAAGTCTATTTCTATTTTTCACACTTTAATGATTAATATTATCGTTTGCTAAAACTTAAATAACATATTCCTTATACTGATTCTCTTTTCAATAGATAGTATTATGTTGTCTTTGTAAAAGTAAGCCTCCTAACCAAATAAAATTTGTTTTCTTATGGTAGTATAGTTCTTTTTAAACCATAAATTACCCGTACACCAGTAATATATTACAAGGGTGTTAGCCCTCCGCACCATTGGTGTTTACCGTCAACACCACACGTGCTGAGCAACAGCACATGGGCATAAGATGGGAAAAGAGAATCCTGATAGTACTTATAAGAAAAGATGTAAGACACAAATGAATAACATATATATGGGATGTGTTTACCAGTAGGACTACTTTATTAATTACGATTAAGTTTCTTTATCCATGAAATGAGAAGAATTGTAATACAGCATTTTAAGTTCTTCTTTTCTGTCTTATCTCGTTTTTTTTTACTACTTTTGTACACAAAAGACGTA
>ERZ772807.1131-NODE-1131-length-15101-cov-25.247973_pt1 | contig 15101 bp, 15 predicted proteins | sample MGYA00511472_ERZ772807 | MGnify/ENA primary metagenome ERZ772807 (study PRJEB29015, sample SAMEA2737947) | human oral metagenome | biome: human oral; feature: human-associated habitat; material: dental | place: China | collected 2039 ...
GACGCGGTAACCGCTGTCGCGACGGGCAATCTTACTCGTGGACATGGGGGATTCCGTTCATTTAACAAACTGGGGAGATAGGAAGTAAGAAATATGCGATCACACACGCCTCCAGATATGGAAGTTAACCGTAATATTCTGTCAGCTGCTATCTTACTTTGCACAATATCGGCGAGAAATTAAAATTATTATTCTAAACTATTTTAACAAAATTTGTGCGTTATGTGGCAAACTTGTCTAAAATACCGTTTATTCTTGCGAATATAGACATAATTACTTTTAAACCACATAGCTCCAACAAATAATATGAAAACTTTTTCTTTATGGGATACCCCAGTTTCTCCTGATGCGCCGTCAGGGGTAGATATTGAATACGACAGCCGTTTCCTAGAGCTACAAACCGCAGCAGAAGGGAAACCAGAACAACAATATGGAGAAACTATTATTCCTGCTCAGGAACCAGATTGGTCGACCGTGGAAAAACTGTGCCACCAACTTTTAGCTGAATCCAAAGATATGCGCGTATTGGCATTTTATGCGCGTGCGCTAACGGCTAAATATGGATTAGCAGGCTTTGCTGCAGGCTGCGCAGCCATAGAAACCAATCTGGAACAATTCTGGGATACGGTTTATCCCACCTTAAATGACGACGATGGGGAATATGACCCTTTTTATCGGATCAATGCGTTCAGCCCCTTTTTCTTGGCAGATGGCATCGTAAAAGAGGTTTTGGCCGCACACCTGCTGACAAACGGTCTAACCCAGCAGAGTATCAATGTGCGTGACGCAATCGCAGTTTTACAAGGACTTGACTCGGATGGCTATCCAGGTGGTCGGGAACGCCTGCTATTGGACATCCGTGTCGGGACGGATACCGACAAAGTGGAATTACAGTCCGTTCGGGCAGCCCTCCTTTCGTTAGAACATATTCAGGTATTGATTGCTCAAAAACTTCCTGAAGAACCGAGTATCGATTTTTCATTGCTTATTGCTCCTTTGGAAACCATACAGAAAGCTATGGCCTATCAGGGCAATGCGGACGAGACGAATTCTCCTGTTAGCAATACTGAACCAGCTGTGCACCCCGTTTCCAATATGACGTTACAGACTACTTCACCCATACAGCAAGCAGATGCCTGGCGACAAATGAATTTAAAGAACCGTAACGATGTAGATTTGGTGCTAGAAAAAGTTTGCGTTTATTTTGAGAATTTCGAACCCAGCCATCCGGCACCGTTGTTATTGCGACGTGTGCAAAAATTTATGAACATGAATTTCTACGACATTATGCGAGATATCCACCCCGACAGTATTGCACATTTGGAAATACTGATTGGCAAAAATGAATCGGATGGGGAATAATCTCGTGCAGCTATTAATATAGACTGCTTTTGAGAGGTTATATGGCAGCTGGATATATATGAACCAGATTGTATTCCCTGACATACTATACCTTATTGTATTCGTCTCCGATTTATCCGAATCCGTGCTGTCGTTAAAATACAAGTGTCTTGGTTACGCATAGATCCGTTAAAATATGCTACTATATGGGAAATTTACATTTTATTTCTGGTTCTCGGTCTTACCTTATGAGTCTCTCGGTGTATTGAGCCTTTAAAACGGTAGGATTCCAAACCATTTCTTGAGGTCAAATTTATGGCAAAAAATAATTCAGGGCAGAAATTTATTGCAAGAAATCGTGCCCCTCGCGTACAAATTGAATATGATGTAGAACTGTATGGCTCTGAAAAGAAAATCGAACTGCCGTTTGTGATGGGTGTAATGGCAGATTTAGTTGGTAAACCTGTAGAACCCCTACCGGAAATTTCCGAACGAAAATTTTTAGAAATCGATGTGGATAATTTTGATGACCGCATGAAGGCCTTGAAGCCCCGTCTGGCATTTAATGTCGCCAATACTTTAACTGGTGATGGTAATTTAAATGTAGAATTAACTTTTGAAAATATGGAAGATTTCTCGCCTGCAGCTGTTGCTAAAAAAGTTACCCCGTTGAATGAATTGTTAAATGCTAGAACAGAATTGGCTAATTTATTATCCTACATGGACGGCAAAAGTGGGGCGGAAGAACTTATCGGCAAGGTATTGGGCGATAATGAACTTTTAAAGACGATTGCCGCCACATCCAAACCGGATAATCATCAAAAATCCTGATTGGGAACAATATCATGACTGCAAAGCAATTACAAATCCAAGAACATCAGGCAACTGCTTTTTCTAGCAGCGAATTCGAACAACTGCTACAAAAAGAATTCAAACCCAAAACCGAAGAGGCCAAAAACGCCGTAAACCATGCCGTTACCACCTTGGCACAGCAGGCACTGAAAAATGCGGTAACTATTTCGGACGATACTTACCAAACAATTGAGGCCATCATTGCAGAAATTGATCGCAAACTATCCGAACAGGTCAATCAGATTATCCATCATGAGGAGTTTCAGAAACTGGAAGGAGCTTGGCGCGGTCTGCATCATTTGGTAACAAACACTGAAACTGACACTTTGTTAAAAATTAAAGTCCTACCGATATCAAAGAAAGAGATTTCCCGTAATCTGAAACGTTTTAAAGGTATTGCTTGGGATCAAAGCCCTCTATTTAAACGTATTTATGAAGAGGAATATGGACAATTCGGCGGAGAACCTTTCGGTTGTTTGGTTGGTGACTATTACTTTGACCATTCTGCTCCCGATGTGGAAGTGTTAAATGGTTTGGAAAAAATTGCAGCCGCCTCCCACTGCCCATTTATTGCTGGGGCGTCTCCCCAAGTTATGCAGATGGACTCTTGGCAGGAATTGGCTAATCCACGCGATTTAAGCAAAATTTTCCAAACTGCTGAATATGCTCCTTGGCGCAGCCTGCGTGAATCCGACGATTCCCGTTATATCGGCTTAGCCTTACCTAGATTTCTATCCCGCTTACCTTATGGTGCAAAAACCAATCCCGTAGACGAGTTTGATTTTGAGGAAGAAACCGACGGCTCTGACCACAATAAATACACATGGGCAAATGCCGCCTATGCGATGGCGGTAAATATTAACCGTTCATTCAAATATTACGGTTGGGGGACATCTATACGGGGCGTAGAATCTGGCGGTATTGTTGAAAACTTGCCGTGCCATACTTTTCCCACGGATGACGGTGGCGTAGATATGAAGTGCCCCACGGAAATCGCCATTAGTGACCGCCGAGAGGCAGAATTAGCTTCATTAGGCTTTATGCCTTTGGTACACCGAAAAAATTCGGATCTGGCTGCCTTTATTGGTGCGCAATCCCTACACAAACCAGCGGAATATTACGATCCTGACGCCACAGCCAATGCTCGTTTATCAGCACGACTTCCATATTTGTTTGCCTGCTGCCGTTTTGCCCATTACTTAAAATGTATCGTGCGCGACAAAGTCGGTTCGTTTAGAGAGCGTGAAGATATGGAACGTTGGCTTAACGAATGGATTATGAATTATGTAGATGGTGATCCGGCCAACTCTACACAAGAAACCAAGGCACGGAAACCATTGGCCGCTGCGGAAGTTGTTGTGGAGGAAGTAGCTGATAACCCAGGTTATTATACATCGAAATTCTTTTTGCGCCCCCATTACCAATTGGAAGGCCTGACAGTATCGCTGCGCCTTGTTTCCAAATTGCCTTCCATAAAAAAAGAGTAGAATGATCAGTGCTAATATGTTAGGATTCAGTATGTTGTTTTACCATTTCGTTTTAACCTTAATTGAAGGAGATACAAAATATGGCTATTGACATGTTTATGAAAGTCGAGGGGGTGAGTGGCGAATCAAAAGATGCTAACCACAAAGACTGGACTAACGTTGACAGTTTTGAGTGGGGTGCCATTCAACCTGGCTCTATGACCAGTGGTGGTGGTGGTGGTGCCGGGAAAGTAAATTTCAATGATTTGACGGTAATTGCCGCAATCGACAAATCCACTCCTACAATTCTAAAAAATTGTGCTACGGGCCAACATTTAAGCAAAGTGGAAGTATCCGTCTGTAAGGCTGGGGGCGAGCAAATCGAATATTCCCGTACAACCTTGGAAGATGTTTTGGTTACTGCAGTAAAATTTATTGGAGCACAAGAGAATGACGTATTGAAAATTCAATATTCATTCCAAGCAGCCAAAGTGAAAAACCAGTACTGGGAACAAACAGACAAAGGTTCAAAAGGCGCAGAAGTGCAGATGGCTTTCAACATTAAAGAAAACAAGTCTGCTTAACTTGCTGCATTTGATATAAATGGAACCCAGCTTGACAGTATCAAGATATCAAGCTGGGTCTTTTAGTGAAAAATAGGAAAATGTTATGCATTGGCAGACTAAACTCACAAAAACTGAAGAATGTATCCGCCAATACCCGCATAATTCGGATTTACGTCTTGAAATGGTGCAATATTTGTGCATATTGGGTGACTGGGAGCGCGCACTCAAACAGTTGGCACAATTTCAGAAGATATTTGATCGCCAAGATCAGGCATTGGTTTTGTATTTAATCAACCAGATTGAGGCCGAGCTCAGGCGGAATGCCGTATTACGCACTGATTATAAACCTCTAACCTTTGAACAGGATACCTTATCCAACCACATTTTGGAGCAGCAGCTTACTATGCTAGTATGGCTGGCGGAGCATGATTATCATAAATTAGATACTACTTATCATGAACTTGTAGAATTTGTGCCAGAAATTACAGCAACTATCCAAGTTAAATCTCAGGAAAGCAGCCTGCACGTTACAGAGCCATGGCTGATGGATGGGGATCTACGAACAGCCTTTGTTTGCGAACTACTGGCCAACGGACAGTATTATTGGCAACCTTGGCATACAATCCGATCTATTCAATTCCAAGAGCCTAAAGCTTTACCAGATATGCTTTGGCGAAACGCACAAATTATTTTACAGAATGGCAAGCAGTTCTCGGCTTCGGTTCCTGCTAGATATGGTTTCTTACCACATATCTCTTATGATGATGCTTTGATTGCCGGAGCTCGAACTATTTGGCATCCAACAGTACATGGTGACTTATATTTGGGTTGCGGACAAAAGATGCTATATGGCAAGCAAGAAGAATATGCTTTGTTAGATATTGAAATACTTATGTTTTCATAATTATTATGGCGCAATTCAAAGATCAACTGCTTCCTTCTCTATTTGACCGATTAACCGATCATGCCCCCCGTAAACAAAAAGAAACACAGCAAGATAAAACCATTAATATCGAACAATACCGCCGCGCGGTTTTGCGCGATATTTTATTCTTGTTAAATACTGGAAATTTACAAAGCCATGTTTATCAGCTTATGTTACCTGAAAATGTTGCCGCATCTGTTGTCAATTATGGCGTAATTCCTTTTTCCGGAGTGAATTTTTCTGATATTGAATGGTATGAAGTAGAACAAAGTATTCATAAAGCTATTCGCCAGTTTGAACCCCGGTTGGATGTTGATACCCTAACGGTTACAGCAAGAACTAACGATGCCGATAATGTCCTGCACAATAAGTTGGTCATTGAGATTAAGGGGAACTTAAAATTAAATCCCTATCCACAGGAGTTTCTACTGCGTACCAGTATGGATATAGAAACCGGACTATTTGATTTGGCAGGCAATGATTCATGAATCCTAAATTTTTATCTTATTACAGTAAAGAATTACGCTTCCTCAAGGAAATGGGGCAGGAATTTGCCCAACAATACCCGAAAGTTGCCTCACGCCTTGCGCTCCATACTACAGACATTCCCGATCCTTACATTGAACGCCTGTTGGAAGGGGTGGCTTTCTTAACCGCACGTACACAATTAAAACTGGATGCAGAATATCCACGCTTTGTACAACGCATATTGGAAGTAGTGTATCCTGATTTTCTAACACAAAAACCTGCTGCTGCCATTGCTAATTTCGAACCCGATACGCATTATCATACTGATATTTTGCATAAACTCCATCGCGGGCAAATCCTTCGTTCATTACCGATTGACGAATATAAAGTCAATTGTCCGTTCTCTGTTTGCCAAACAATGGAAATTACGCCTTTGAATCTAGAAAAGGCGCAATATACTGATGCCTTATCCTATCTTCCCAACCATTTGTTATCTTCTACAACGGCTAAAGTTCAATCCACTCTCCGCCTAGACTTTTCTTTATGTGTGCCCGGTGCCTGTTCCGATATGATACCCGAGCAACTACGTTTGTATTTAGGCGGAGAACTTTCCAAATCATCGTCACTACTATACCTGCTGCTATCCTCCTGTACCAGTGTAGTCTGTCATGCCAGTGACAACCCTAAATCTTGGGCTTTCAAGCTACCCGAAACGCCCGTGCATTTAGGTTTTTCAGATGAAGAAGCCTTGCAGTTTGATTTAAGTAAAACTGTAGCGGCATTCCGCATATTCCAAGAATATGCCACATTGCCTGAGAAATTCTTGTTCATTGGCCAAAATGGGCTCAAACAGGCACTTCAAGATGCCGAAAATGCAGACTGTATTTCCAAATTACCCCAACAAACCGAGGAAATTATTAACGAAAAAGGAGTAAATAAAAAAATTATTACCTACCAGAAACGGTATTTTAGTTTATCTTTCTTGTTTCACCGCACACTGCCCGAATTAAATGGATTGGTACATACAGAGGATTTCTTACTTAATGCAGTACCCGTGGTGAATTTGTTTAAACAAAAAGGCGTCCGCTTTCCTATTAACATACAAGATCGTGAACATCATGTCTTAATTGACCGCACACAGCCATTGAATTATGAAGTTCATAGTATTGAAAAGGTTACAGGATTTGACCAACATAATCGCCCCGTAGCTACTTTTTCACCTATATATCAATCACCTGATAAAGGTCTTTTCCCCAATACGGAACATCTCCTTGCCTATTTCTCGGCTAGACGCGAAGACAGAGTTCCTTCTACGGAAACCAAACAGCGCGGTTTCCGTTCATCCTATTTGGGTAGCGAAGTTTTTTTATCTTTAGCAGATGCACAAAATAATATTTTCAATACCGATATACAGCATTTGGCAGTGGAAGCTTGGTGTAGCAGTCGGGATCTGCCCCTATTGATGCCGCGGGATGGAGTAACCGATTTCCTATTAGAAGGAGCATTACCTATCCGCTCCATTAAGCTCGCATCAAAATTGACACGCCCCAAAGAAGCTCCCAATGAAGATGATAGTGCATGGGGTTTTTTAAACCAATTGAGCTTAAATTATACCTCACTGCTAGACAATACTAAAAAAAGTGCCGTATTACAGTTACGCGGACTGTTATCGGTTTTCATCAACAAGGACGACAAATTTCTCAAGAAGCAAATCGAAGCAATTATTCGTGTCCATAGTGAGCCCTCGCAAAGGATTATCCGTCACCATAGCGTTGCGGCATTGATACGAGGGGTATCTCTAACTATTGTATTAGATGAAACCTTGTTAGGCGGGGTTCATCCATTTTTATTTGGTAGCATTTTAAACCAATATTTTTGCAGGTTAGTTTCACTGAATTCATTTGTACAAATAAATATCGAAACTGTACAGCAAGGACATATTGCCCAATGGCATGCCGAAGGTGGGACTAGGAAACTATTATGAATAGTAATATGCCATCATCATCTTGGACGCAGCATGTGCACCAACTGCTGCCCCATTTGACAACCTATCTCCATCGTTACGACTATTTTTCATTATTACGCCAATTAGAAACAATACATAAACCGGATTATGGAATCTTTGGACAAGCAAGTAGCCCAAAGGAAGAAAAAATCCGTATTGTTCATGAACCATCCCTGATTTTTCAATCGCGCAATATACAGTCGGTACAAATATTTCCTAGCCATATTGCAATTTCTCTCAATGGTTTTGGCTTATTCGGCGCCTCCGCTCCCTTACCCTTACATTTGACCGAATATGTCTATGAACGCAAGCACCAACATGGTGATAGTTCATGGATTGGTTTTACCAATATCTTCCAGCACCGGTTAGCTATCCAATTTTACCGGGCATGGGCCAATGCACAAAGCATTACAGCCTTGGATAGGAATGCAGATGACCATTTTGGTTCTTATATTGCAACATTCAATGGGTGTGCTTATTTAACGAATAGGAACATATCCGAAACCATCCACCCCTATGCTGTGCGCTATTTTGCAGGCCTCCTAATGCCACAAAGCCGCTCTGCAACCAACTTACAGGATATTTTGGCAAGATATTTCACAATACCGGTACGCATTGAAAACAACATGGGGCAATGGATTGCCGTACCGGAAAATGAACAAACTGCGCTAGGAATATGTAGCGTGAATCTTGGTTCAGGTCTACTGCTGGGCAGTAAAATTTATGATATTGCCAGTCGCTTTCGTATCATTCTGGGTCCCTTATCGTTAGCAGGATATCGTTCATTTTTTAAGCAACGACATAATGCCGAACGTATAAAACAATGGGTGCATATCTTTACTGGTATAGAATATGAGTGGGATGTGCAACCAATTCTAGCTCAGAATGAAATCCCTCCTTTACAGTTAGGTCACGAAAACCAGCTGGGTTTGACGGCTTGGCTCGGTCAGGTTAAGCGTGATGCCGATGATTTGACAATTCAGTATTCCTAATATAATTCCAACGGTATATGAACACATTGCCATAATGCATTTAAATAACGACTACTAAATTGGTTAGTAATAAATACACGTTACTGCATACTCTACACAAAATACAGTATATGTACCCTATATTACAAAATACTTATTCATAAACCTTTTCAATTTTATTGGAGATCCGTCATGACAGAAATCAGTCGCAGTATTTTATTTGGCAAACTCAACCCTCCTTTATACAAAGCCTTAGAACATGCCTATACATTCAGTAAGATGCGAGGAAACAGCTATGTTGAATTAGCACACTGGCTACATACTTTATTACAGATAGAACAATCGGATATTTTCGGCTTAATCGGACGATTTGGTATAGAAGAGGCTAAATTACGTCAAGATATTTTGGTTGCAATTGAGAATTTGCCTTCGGGGTCAACATCCGTCTCAGATTTTTCAGAGCATATTCAGATGCTTGTAGAGCAAGCATGGACATTTGCGTCATTGAAATTCAATTCTGCACAGATTCGTAGCGCACATTTGTTTTATACTTTCCTGAAAAACAATCATCTTTACAATATATTAATCAAGATTTCTCCCGAATACCTAAAGCTTAAGGCCGATATTCTGGCAGATGAAATGATCAGTATTACAAAGAACTCAGTTGAGAACCAAAATACGACACCAGACAGTATTCTGCAAAGCCAGAATGCTGTTGCAGAAAAAAGCGCATTGGCACAATACGGTAGTGACCTTACTGAGAAAGCCAAAAATGCGGAAATCGACCCCATCACAGGCAGAGATGCCGAGATCCGCCAAATGATTGATATTCTGATGCGCCGTCGCCAAAACAACCCCATTCTGACAGGAGAAGCAGGGGTGGGTAAGAGTGCTGTAGTGGAAGCATTTGCATTACGATTGACAACCGGCGATGTACCTCCTAGTTTGAAAGACGTAAGGTTGATTAGCTTGGATATTGGTTTATTAAAGGCTGGCGCAAGTATGAGTGGTGAATTCGAATCACGACTACGTGCCGTAATGGATGAAGTGGAAGCAAGCCCTACACCCATTATCTTATTTATTGACGAAATCCATACTTTAATCGGCGCAGGAGGGGCAGCAGGCACAGGAGATGCAGCTAACCTACTAAAACCTGCCCTTGCACGTGGACAGTTGCGCACTATTGGTGCTACAACTTGGACAGAATATAAAAAATATTTTGAGAAAGATCCTGCATTGACACGCCGGTTCCAAGTGATCCAAATTGATGAGCCCTGCGAAAAAGTAGCAACCAATATGCTGCGTGCTTTGGCACCGTCTTTAGAAGAACACCATCAGGTCATGATATTAGATCAAGCTATCCAAGCTGCAGTCAAACTATCTCACCGCTATATTCCGGCACGCCAGTTACCTGATAAAGCAGTAGGTTTACTAGATACTGCTTGTGCTCGGGTTGCTGTCAGCCAACATACAATACCTGGAGAAATTGAATTTCTGCAAAAACAAATTAATGCATTACTTTTGGAGCAAAACAATCTGCAAAGGGAAAACCGATTAGATTTTAACACTGGAGAACGCCTAGATGCCATTGCTGCTGAATTACTTGGTTTGCAAGCACAATTGGAGAAACTAGAAGCACAATGGCAGGCTGAAGCCGATATTGTCGCCGAACTTCTGGAAACACGTCGACAGATGATGCAACCCGATAATGAACAATCTACACCACTCCACGCCTTGCAGGAGCGACAAAAAACTCTTTTGACGACATTGCAGCTTTCCCAAGAAGCTGGAGTACTGGTGCATCCGTTGGTGGATGAGACCGCGATTGCCGATGTGGTGGCCGATTGGACCGGTATACCTGTCGGTAAAATGGTCAAAGACGAATTAGAGTCAGTATTGAAACTAGCAGACACATTAAATAGCCGGGTTATCGGGCAACGCCATGGCTTGGAAGCCATTGCACGTCGCATCCAAACCGCCCGTGCTGGTTTGGATGATCCCAATAAACCGATTGGGGTGTTTATGCTGGCAGGCCCTTCCGGTGTTGGAAAAACCGAAACTGCTTTAGCACTGGCCGATGCTCTGTATGGTGGAGAGCAAAATGTTATTACCATCAATATGAGCGAATATCAAGAAGCCCATACAGTTTCCACGCTTAAAGGAGCCCCTCCGGGCTATGTCGGCTATGGCGAAGGCGGTGTTTTGACCGAAGCAGTACGTCGTAAACCATACAGCGTGGTATTGCTAGATGAAGTCGAAAAAGCACATCCGGATGTGCATGAAATCTTTTTCCAAGTATTCGATAAAGGTTGGATGGAGGACGGTGAGGGGCGCTATATTGACTTCAAAAATACTATTATCATCCTCACCACGAATGTCGGTACAGAGTTAATTATGGATTTGTGTGAAGATCCTGACTTGCTACCCACTCCAGAAGGGATGGCCAAAGCCCTGCGTGAACCTTTGCTAAAAGTATTTCCGGCCGCATTATTAGGCAGAATACAAGCGATCCCGTACTATCCTTTGTCAGACAATATGCTGCGCGAAATTGTAGCATTGCAGCTGAACCGTATTGTAAAACGCGTAATGCATAACCACGGCATTGTCCTAAACTACACATCCGATGTCCTGCAATTAGTTATTTCACGCTGTACCGAAATAGAATCAGGTGGACGCATGATTGATGCTATTCTTACCAATACTATTTTGCCGCAGATCAGTCGAGAATTACTCAGTCGTACAGCAGAAGGAAATAAAATTCAAACAATAGACATTTCTGTTCAGGATGGGGATTTTATTTACCGTTACCTTGAGTAATACCTAGAGACATAATGCAAAAGCGTAGTTCGTATGATAACAAACCTTTACACTGTATTTCTGGGTACGTATGCGGCTTCGAGGATACGGCCGAGGGGGGCGTAGCGGTAGCGGGCCGTGCCGCTGAGCAGGGTGGTGCGGATGTGCATGCAGGCTGCTTTTTAAACACTCAAAACGGGTTAAAAAGCAGCCTGCACTTTTTTAACTGCGTTGGTGTGTGTTTTTTCAGGTAGCCTCTGTCTCCTTAAAGGCTACCTGAAAACTGAAAACCGCGTGCGTGCGGGACGCACACACATTACACAAGTAGACTACGCTTGCTCTCTACACTTATTGTAAATGCCCATAAAAGAATCAAGTATTTGGTACGGCCGTAATATGGCTCAGTTTTCCTTTTTCATCATAATGTAACACAGATACAAATTCGGCACGCTCGCGCCCCAAATTCTGCTTTCGTACGCTGTCATGGTAATGTACGGTTTGGACAACGTATTTTAATTGTTTGTTTGCATCATATACGAATGCACTGGTGTAATAACCAAGATGGTAATTAATACCAACTGAAACTTGCACGGTATCCGATAACCAGAAAAAATCTTCTACAGCTAGAATTTCAAAACGCGAGAATTGATTTCTGTAAGGAAAAGTAAGGCAATTGTTTTGTAATAATTCAAAATGCCTATAACGGATACCAAATCTGGTTATCTTTTCATTTTCATAAATGTAGCATGATAGGATTTCATCTGCATCATCTTGTAATGGGTTGATGTCCAATAATAATTTCTCGCCGCAGAAACCATAGCTGTCATAACCTCGTTTTGCTTCCTCTGCCAATGAAATAAACGGTTTTTTCAATAGTCTTGGCGTTTTAAATCCTTGCCCCATCAGTTCCATGATGTATGGCGTAGGATAGGCGGCAGTGCCATTTTTAGCAATTTTCCAAGATGTTACCTGAGTAAACGTTTTTTCAACAATTGCTTTTAATTCCTCAGGATGGTCTTGATAATATTTGTAGCGCTCAAATAGAGAATCATAACATTCTTTGATTTCGGGAATGGATTGAATGTGGGACAGATACATAATAACTCCAATATTAACTAACAGAGCCTGCTGCCGTCCCAGATGAAGACGGTGCGTTTGGGGTCGGTGCTGTGCAGGCTGCCTTTGTCGATTCTTTCCTTGCTGATTCGGCGGCCGAAGGGGTCGTAGGCGTATTGCCATTGTTGCACTTCGCCGTCGGGTTTGTACAGTTTGGCGCCGATGAGTTGGTTTTCGGTGTCGTATTCGAACAGTTGGCTTTCGCCGTCGGGCAGTTCTCGGATGTACAGGCTGCTTTTTAGGGCTTTGAAGCCGTTAAAAAGCAGCCTGCACTTTTTTCAGGTAGTCTTTGGACAAGGTAGGTATCAGATTCGAGAATCTAACCTACGGCTAATCACATGGGCTACACGTGCCATCATCATTTTAAGAATACAGATATTTCGGGATATTCGTCTTGAAAATATTCTGATTTTAGAAATTCAAGCATTGTTTTATTTTTACATTTTTTTGAGACTGAAACCAATTCGTTAATATTTATGTTATTATTCGAGTTTATCACTCTTCCTAAAATCAAAAGCCCCCACTCTTTTTCTTTTGTACTTTCTAGCAAATTTTGGAAATTTTCTCCCAGTGTCTCAAAGAAAATACGCTGATTAACACTATCTAAAACAGTTAAGACCCCTTCTTGAACTCCATAATCATCTTGATCAGAGAAAGTTTCTAATAAACATTCAATATACTGTTTTTCAGTTGCATCAGAAGGTTTATCTGCAATAAGTGTTGAAAATTTCTTTGCATCTTCACCATTTTCATACCTATCTAATGAAAAAATAGTTTCTTTCCATTCTTTAAAATTCATAATATTTACCTATCTAACAAATTCATACATTTTGCATATGCTAACATTTCACGTATAGCTTCATTATATTTTGTAGGATTACCACTTTCTTTTGCTACCCTCCTAATGTCCATTATTTCTATTGCCATAGCTGTTCTCCAATGCCCAGAATTTAATAGTTGAGAAATTTTCTCTCTATATGCTTTCCCAGCATTTCCTTGATGTCCGTGACTGCTTGTTCTTACGTGATCTATTTTATCCATTTGGATAGCAGGGCCCTGGCTTTTTCTGATAGGGCTAACGCTATTTGGAGGTAAATGGTGTGATTCAAAACCTGGTACAGTAGTTCCTCCATAGGATCCACCACGGTATTTTCCTTTCCCATTCGGATTTCCTTTTTTGAGATGCTTACATTTATGATTACATTTTGTTAAACCTAGTGGATCAATCCACATCAATCCATTGTTTGCAAAAGAATAAGAATGTATTCCGCCTTCAAGCCCAATCGGATCTTGGTTAATAAACCTACCGCAGTTCGGGTCGTAATACCGCATCAGGTTGTAATGCAACCCCGTCTCTTGGTCGTAATACTGGTTCTGCAACCGGAACGGCTGATGTGCATTGGGATAGATTTTCTCTTCCCGTTGCAGGCTGCCCCAAGCGTCATACTCCCCCGTCCACAGCAGGTTGCCGAACTAGTCGGTCTGCTCCCTCGGAATGCCGATTTGGTCGATAGGGTGCAGGCTGCTTTTTTAGGGCTTTGAAGCCGTTAAAAAGCAGCCTGCACTTTTTCAGGTAGCCTCTGGGCTGAGCGTAGTTAGATTCAGGAATCAGATCTATGGCTGCTTATACCCAAAATCTAGTAAATAGCTATTTTGGCAGACTATAAAATGAAAATGTTGAACAGAAAAATAGTTCCTTCCTGGCATATTTTCTAAAATAAAATTTATTTTAGACTCCAACCCATTCATTCCTAGAAAAATAAGAAAATTTGTATGATCATAGTTAAAATAGATAGTTTCTCCAATATGCTTATTCTTTTCTAAGAATTTTTTAATTTCATTAGTTATTAAGATATTTCTATCATTAATATTTTCCTGATCAAATACGAACGATTTATGATATTTGACGAACTCCCAGTCAATCCCTGAACCATCTAAAATAAAAGAGCTTGCCAGTTCATTTAAATAATTATCTAAATTTAGAATTTTAACATCCTGAAATTTATTAAAATAATTATATAAAATAGTTTCATAGAAATTCATCATCTTTTCCTATATGGTTTAAAAGGAAGATTAAATCGTTTTGTAATTTTATCTACTTCTTTTTGTGAACCTTTCCATGTAAAGTGTGGTGTATTCTCTTTATTCACTGTGTTCGCAAAAACATTAATATGAGCACCGCAACGTTTATCAAATTCAATTCTAAAGCCAATTTTTTCATCTATTGTCATCATTCCTATAGGTTTGCCAGCAACAGGAAATTTTGAAGTATTTACTTTTTCTGCCTTGAAATTTCTTTCCATTAACCATTTTATAGCTTTATTTCTTGCTTCTTCATATGACGATGAACTATCCTCATTTGGGCATTTGCTTTCAGATTGCGAACATTTAATATTTTTTGCAGCTTTTTTCTTTGCCAACCCCAACGGGTCAAGCCAAATCAAAGCATTCGGAGCAAATTGATACAGGTGTTCCCCACCTAACAACCCAATCGGATCTTGGTTAATAAACCTACCGCACTCCGGCGCATAATACCTGAACAGGTTGTAATGCAACCCCGTCTCTTGGTCGTAATACTGGTTCTGCAACCGGAAC
>ERZ772807.1136-NODE-1136-length-15077-cov-7.187791_pt1 | contig 15077 bp, 13 predicted proteins | sample MGYA00511472_ERZ772807 | MGnify/ENA primary metagenome ERZ772807 (study PRJEB29015, sample SAMEA2737947) | human oral metagenome | biome: human oral; feature: human-associated habitat; material: dental | place: China | collected 2039 ...
ACGAGACCTCGGGTCGCACCGGCCAGCGCCTCGTCATCGTCCTCAAGCGCGACGCAGTGGCCAAGGTGGTCCTCAACAACCTCTACAAGCGCACCAGCCTGCAGGAGAACTTCTCGGCGAACATGCTCGCGCTCGTCGACGGCGTTCCCCGTACCCTGTCCATTGACGGGTTCATCCGCCACTGGATCACCCACCAGATCGACGTCATCGTGCGCCGCACGCGCTTCCGCCTGCGCAAGGCTCTCGAGCGCCTGCACATCCTCGAAGGATACCTGAAGGCCCTCGACGCCCTCGACGAGGTCATCGCCCTCATCCGCCGCTCCCCCACCGTGGACGAGGCACGCGCCGGGTTGATCGATCTTCTCGACGTGGACGCCGTCCAGGCCGACGCGATCCTGGCCCTCCAGCTGCGCCGCCTGGCCGCCCTCGAGCGCCAGAAGATCATGGACGAGCACGCCGAGCTCAAGGCCCGCGTCAACGACCTCAACGACATCCTGGCCACCCCCGAGCGCCAGCGCGCCATCATCTCTGCCGAGCTGTCCGAAATCGTCGACAAGTTCGGGGACGAGCGCCGCACGCGCATCCTTCCCTTCGATGGGGAGATGTCGATGGAGGACCTGATTCCCGAGGAAGACGTCGTCGTGACGATCACGCGCGACGGCTTCGCCAAGCGGACTCGCACCGACAACTACCGCTCGCAAAAGCGCGGCGGTAAGGGCGTGCGCGGCACTCAGCTGCGCGACGACGACGTGGTCGAACACTTCTTCGTCACGACCACGCACCACTGGCTCCTCTTCTTCACCAACCTCGGACGCGTCTACCGCGCGAAGGCCTACGAGATTCCCGAGGGCGGCCGCGACGCGAAGGGCCAGCACGTCGCCAACCTGCTCGCCTTCCAGCCCGACGAGCACATCGCCCAGGTCCTCGCGATCCGCACCTACGAGGACGCCGACTACCTGGTCCTGGCCACCAAGCGCGGCCTCGTCAAGAAGACCCCGCTGAGCCTGTACAACTCGCCTCGCTCGGGCGGCATCATCGCCATCAACCTCCGGGAGGACGAGGACGGAAAGGCCGACGAGCTGGTCTCCGCGCAGATCATCATGGCCGACGAGGACCTGATCCTGGTCTCTCGCGACGGCCAGGCGGTCCGCTTCACGGCCACCGACGAGCAGCTGCGCTCGATGGGACGCTCGACCTCCGGCGTGCGCGGCATGAAGTTCCGCGGCGACGATGAGCTGCTGTCCATGGAGGTCCCCCACGAGGGAACGGACCTCCTGATCGTCACGGAGTCCGGCTACGCCAAGCGCACCCCCGTCGACGAGTACCCGACGAAGTCGCGCGGCACGCTCGGCGTGCGCGTCGGCAAGCTCGTCGACGAGCGCGGAGGCCTGGTCGGCGCGCTCGTCGTGCGACCCGACGAGGACGTCATGGTGATCACGGAGTCCGGCAAGCTCGTCCAGGTCAATGCCTCCGACGTGCGCCCCACGGCCCGCAACACCATGGGCGTCATCTTCGCTCGCCCGGACGATGGGGATCGCATCATCGCGATCACCCGAAACTCCGACTCCGCGGGCGAGGAGGACGAGGATGATGCATCCGCCGCGGCGCCGTCCGAGGCGGTGGGCGCGCCCGGCGGCGAGGAGACGAGTGGCGTCTCCTCCGACGGCGCCGAAGACTCCGAGGAGTGAGGATTGATCACGGGACGAGACTGGTGTCGTCCCGTGATCAAGCTTCCAATGCTGCCCGGACTGAGCACCGGGGCCGGGCGATGCGGTAGCCTGGCAGATAGGAAGTGCGACCTGGAAGGAACCCCATGAGCGACCACGTCTCGAGCGCCCGCAGCGACGCTCCCCGCCGAGTTGACCTGGCGATTGCGCGCATCGACGCGTGGACCGTCATGAAGGTCTCCTTCCTGCTGTCGGTCGCCCTGGGCATCGCGATGGTTGTCGCCACGATCGTTCTGTGGCTCATGGTGGACGCCATGCACGTCTTCAGCCAGCTCGAAGAGTTCCTGGAGACCGTCGGTGCGGGGCGCTACGCAGCATTCCTCGATTACGCGCGACTCCCGCGAGTCATCTCCTACGCGACCATCGTCGCGGTCATCAACGTCGTGCTCCTCACCGCTCTTTCGACGCTGGGAGCGATGCTCTACAACGTCGTCGCCTCCCTGGTGGGTGGCATCAAGGTATCCCTCATGGACGAGTGAGGAGGGGTTCCGCGAGGGGTCGGCTCACGCCGACCCCTCTTGCTATGCCTGGCCTATGCCTGGCGACGGTTCTCGCGTTGCTTGTGGTCCCGCCGGTGTTCCGGGCGTCGTTGGGTCCGGCTGCCCGCGAGATCGCCACACGCGAGCCTCAAGGCTCGGAGTGGTCGATCTCGAAGCCCGCCCGTGCCCTCCGGGCCCTCCGGCGCCCTCCACACCGGCGGCACCTGGTGTGCTGACGGGGTGGCTCATCGTCTTCATGCCGGGCCAGGCACTCCGGTTCCTCAGGAGGTTGCTTCGTCGTTGGTAGTGGGGGTTGTGCAGCATGAGGAGCTGGCTGTCGGCGTGTCGCACCGCTAATGGCGCAATTCCCCTAAGCGGTGCTGGTGAGAGCGGGGAATGGGGTGTCATGGCGGCCAAACTGCAGACACATTGGGTGAATAACGCTGAAAATGGGCTGTTGTGGGCGAGGTGGTCTGCGTTGTGGGCAAAACTGTGTCGGTGATGGTGTGCGTTCTCGCCTCACTCCTGGCAGCTGGGCCCATATGCGGGCGGCCTTAACCCACTGATGCGCAGCTAAACCCACCTAGTGGAAGCTGGGCGCAGCCGCCCACGCTCCACGAGGTGGGTTAACGTGCGCGGAGGCGGGTCTGTGGTGCCACGAGGTGGGTTAACGTGCGCGGAGGCGGGTTTTAGGGAGCCACCAGCGGGGCCGGTTTCGTTAGTTGCTACCAATCTGCGTTGGGCGCACGCGCAAAATGGCGGCGAGCAGGCGAGCGAGAGCCGCACCCGAACGCGAGGGTGGGCGCTGGTCGCGCCGCAGGGCCGTGCCCTCCGTGGCCCACGCGTAGGGGTTGTGGCTGAGTGGGCCCGGCCACGAGGAGTCTACGAGCGTCACGGGACCAGGTAGCGGGAGGAGAGGACTGACCCACGACCCTGCGGTGACGTAGGTGCTCACGCGCCCTTTCAGGCTGGTGAAGAAACCATCGTCAATGACCGACGCGGGAAAGCCCACCGGATCAAAAGCGTAGACGCGCTCAAGCGCATCGGGTGCGGCGACGGCTGCGGCGTAGAGTGCGAGGTTGCCGCCCTTCGAGTGCCCCATGACGGTGACGGGGCCCTCGGCGCGCTCCGACGCGTACGCGAGGTAGCGCGCCGCCCACCGCTGGGACTCCGTGGGAAAGTCGAGCCCGAAGCGCGCGTCCTCGGCAATACCGATGGAGGTCGCATCCGTTCCGCGGAACGCGACGAGACAGCAGCCGGAGGAGTCAACGAACGTCGCCGCCCCAAACTGGGCAAGCGGTCGAGGCACGAGGCGCGTGACGGCGTCGCGCACCCGCACCTCGCGAAAACGAGGGCTGGCGCCCGCGGCGTCCAAGAGTGGCCGGTCGGCGTGGGTGGGCAGGGCGTGACGGTAGAGCGCCGGAATCGACGAGGCGCGGGCAACCTCGCCAAGGATGCATCCGGTGGCAGATCTGGGGCCGACGAGCGCGTGAAAGTCCGTGTAGATCAGCGAGCACAGGGCGAGCGCGTCGGCGGGTGTCAGGTCGCCGGAAAGCGGAGTCGTCGCGCCTCGAACGTATTCGATGATCGTTGTCACGCCGCTCCTTCGCCTCGCCCGCGAACCGCTCCGATGCCGTCGTGTTGGACGTCACCAGCGCTCGATTTTGCCGGATGCCTCTGTGCTGTGTACTATATCCGAGTGCCCGCAAGGGTGCCGGTTGGGCCTATAGCTCAGTAGGTTAGAGCGCAGTCCTGATAAGACTGAGGTCGGTGGTTCGAGCCCACCTAGGCCCACCATCCGCAGGCGAGTGAAAGCGGAGGATCGTCATGAAGAAATGGATCACCTGTTGCGTGGCTGTTGGATCCGTCGTGGCCGTTGGCATCGTCGTCCGACAGATTCTTGTCGATCTCTCCGATAACGCCGACCTGTGGACGTCCGTGACGGACGCCGTGGAGGACTAGAACTCCCACGGGGCTATGGCGCAATTGGTAGCGCACCTGCTTTGCAAGCAGGGGGTTACGGGTTCGAGTCCCGTTAGCTCCACCTCACGCACAAGGCTCGAACCCTTGCCATCTTGGATGGTTTCGGTTCGGGCCTTGTTCCTGTCTTGGGCCAAGGTGAAGGCGTCGTCGAGTTGGGTTCTGGCGTCGGCATAGTCCCTGTGCTGGCCGCTTTGGTCAGGGATGCTCCTGATGCAACGAGTCGCTGGACCTTATCAAAGGACGCCAGACGGCTGATCTCTGTGGGTGGCCGGGCCTGTTCGAACTCCACCACGAACCGTGTCATCCTGTGGACACCCACCTCAACCACGTTTAGGCCTGGCATGGGCTCCGGATGCCGCACGTACTTGCTGGTAAGCGGCGAGCGCCTCGCGTCGCGACTCGGCCAGGTCGACGACAGGCACGATAGGCCGATCGAGTCCCTCCGGGATCCAGCGCTTGACATAGCAGCTGTGCGGGTCGAACCGGGTGCGCTGGAGTTCAGGGTTGAAGATGCGGAAGTAGGGCGCAGCGTCCGCGCCGCTGCCGGCCACCCACTGCCAAGAGACAGGATTGTTGGCTTCATCTGCATCTACGAGAGTGTCCCAGAACCACTGCTCGCCGTCTTGCCATGGCTGGAGCATGTTCTTGGTGAACAGCGATGCAGCGACCATGCGCACCCGGTTATGCATCCAGCCTGTCCGCCACAGTTGCCACATTCCGCCGTCGACGAGGTCGATGCCGGTGCGGCCCTGTCGCCAGGCCCGCACCAGGTGCTCGTCGGGACAATAGGGGAATTCCGCGAAAGCCGAACGCATAGGGGTGTCCTCTAAATGTTCGCGGTGGTGGAGCAGGTGCCAGCAGAACTCGCGCCAGTAGAGTTGCCTGATCCAAGCGGCGATGTCCTCGCCTGCGGCCGTGCTGCTGCGGGCTGCGGCCAAGGCTTGGCGCGGCGATAGTTCCCCGCACCGCAGCCTCGGCGAGATTCTGCTGGTGGATGTTTCCTCACCGGGCAAGTCACGGCGTTTGGCATAGCCGGGCAACCAGCCGTCGATAGCGTCCAGTTGCTGCCGGGCTGCCAATTCACCGGGCTCCCAGTGCTGTTCGAGGGTGTCTTCCCACCAGGCGGGGCCGTCGCCGAGCAAGCCAAGGTCCTCTAAGTTCTGCACGACACCGTCCTCCCGCAACGTGGCCAGGGCTGTGTCTGCACCGTCCGGCTCGTCGACCGGTGAGGGCTCGGGTAGGAGGGGACGGAGGGGCAGGTCGGCTATGGCACGGCTGAAAGGTGTGAAAACTTGGTAATGGGAGCCGTTGGCCGTCCTCATCAGCCAGGGTTCGGCGAGCAGACTGCCGGGGTGGCTGTGAACGTCGGTGCGGGATTTCAACTCGTGCTTGATGGCGGCGTCCAATCGGCAGGCTGCCGGGGCGTAGCGTCTTGTCCAGTGCACGCTGGTGGGTTGTAAGGTGTCCACGACTCGGCGCATGACGTTCGCGGCATCACCCCGGGCGAAGATGAGTGGAATGCCCAGGTTGGCGAGCCGTGGCGCCAGCTGTTGCAGGCTGCGGTGGTACCACCACCGGGTGGCCGCACCGAGCGGGCGCGGGCCGTACCGATTGTTGTTTTCATCGGTCCTGCGGGTTTCGTGGATCCACAGTGCCACCACGGGTCCGTGTGCTGCCGCGCAGGCGGCCGTCAGGGCCGGGTGATCAGCCAGACGGAGGTCTTCGCGAAGCCAGATCAGTGTGGTCATGGATGGTCCTCGAGAGGGTTCAGGGCAGGAGTTGGCCGGCGATCTTGTTGGCGAAGGGTTGGAGGGTCATCGGCTGCTGCTCTCGATCAAGGAAGGGGTCCGCCCAAACCCGGGCGCACAGTGTTGTGTTCATGCACTTCATCGTTGTTGGTAATCGTACTTGAAAGGCGACTGGTGCCACAAGATACGTCGGAGGTCTGGTGATGGAGCGCGTGCTGGACGAGGGGTGGTCGATGCGGGTGCTGGTCCGCGACGCGTCGAAGCTGGAGGCCTCTGAACGGCAGCGCGTTGAGGTGGTTGAGGGCGACGCCGAGTCGGACGAGGACCTCGCTCGCGCCATGGCGGGGGCCAAGGTGGTCTGGTTTCTGATGCACTCAATGGGCGGCGCAGCAATCGTGCGGCGAGGTTGAGTCAGAAGGTGCAGGCGTGGAACGCAGGTGTGGTACTTTGAACAGATTAGGTCGTGATGATGGCCACATGAGGACCGTCCTGAAAGTCATGGCAAAACAGCGAAGGAACCCCTAATGACCGTCGTGCCCGTTGCTCTTGTTGCTGGCGGTTCGCGTGGCCTCGGACTGGAGATTGCCCGCCAGCTTCATCGGCGTGGCCATCACGTCGCTTTGTGCGCTCGTGATGAGGCTGCTCTACAGCGCGCAGCGTCCGAGTTCAAGGAACGTGTATCCATTCATGTCATGGACGTCGCTGACCGAGAGGACGTGCAGCGCGTGGTCAACGAGATTTCGAATGGCTCCGGCCCCATCGAGGTGGCGATTCACGTGGCCGGCATCATTCAGGTGGGGCCTGCCGCAGACGTAGCATTCGAGCACTTCGATCAAGCGCTCGACATCATGGCCAAGGGACCCATCAACGTGGCGTGGAGCGTTCTTCCATCGATGCGGGAGCGTCGTCGCGGACACATCGGTGTGGTCGCCTCCGTGGGCGGCGTCGTGAGCCCGCCCCATCTGCTGCCATACTCCACAGCCAAGTTCGCAGCTCTGGGCTTCACTGACGGGCTGGCCGCTGAGTTGGTGGGCACTGGCGTGACGGCGACGAGCATCGTTCCCGGACTCATGCGCACCGGTTCCCACGACCAGGCCACCTTTATCGGCAACGCCACTGCCGAACATAATTGGTTTAGCGTGGCAGCCTCGGCGCCTCTTATCTCGGCTAACTCCACGCGGGCCGCTCGGCGCATGGTCGATGGTGTCTTGGCGGGGAAGCCTTTGGTGACTGTCACTCCGCTGGCGTGGATGGCGTATCGGGTGCGCGGCCTGATGCCGGGCACCACGACCCGGGCGATGGGGATCGCCAACCGGTTGCGGGTCTTGTTGTATGCCGCGACCAGGATCGCGGTGCGCCCACGGGATGGCCGCGCCCGAGCGGTCAGATGTCCAGCACCTCAACGGCAGAGACCTTGAGGGCATCCTCGACTCGCTGGGCGAGGAGTGAATCCGCCTGCGAGAGGCGCTCAACGTCCGGATAGACGCTCAGGGTCTTGTCTCCGACAACCCAGAAGTCACGACTCCACGTCTTGGGGTCGGACCACATATCCTCGTGGTTGGACCATTCCGGCAGCGTCCTGTGAACCTTCGTTGCCACCGCCAGCTGGCCTTTGGCCGTGAGGTAGACCGTGTCGATGCGCGTCCCCTCGGGATCGGGGCGCCTCAGGCGCACCACACGTCGACCAGTGAACGTGACGCGGCGATCCACGCCATCCGTCGATAGCTTGAGTTCGACATCCTGAAAGCCGTCGGCGAGGCGGTGGTGCTTGTTCACGTAGTCGCGAAGAGCCTCGACGATGGCAGCCGACAGGCTTCCCGCGATTGTTCCCGCCTCGGAAAAGAGGCTCACGTCGCTGTCTGAAACGTACACGTTACGAGTAGGCATGTACATAACTATACGCATATCTGCGCGAGTGTCAAGAGCCGACGAATGACCAACCGACCGGTCACTGTGGGTCACCCGCACGCCATGCTGGGCGCGCGTACAGGATCGAGGGGGAAGAGCCTACGCCGCGGTATTTGTGCACAATCTTGTCCACAGTTGTGAATAAACTGTGTCGGCTGCCATTCAGAAGATCGGTCAGAGAAACGGAAACTGACCTGGCAGTGCGGCACAGAGCCACCAACAACCGAGGGTGCGACGGACCGCAGCGCGGCGTCTCCTGCCGCCCGGACAGGGACAGAGAAAGGGCGCCCGGGGCCAACCGGCTCCGGGCGCCCTCACACCGATGCACGGGGCGCTAACGGGCCGTTCTCAAGGCCGACCGCCCCAGCATGAAGGGAGCAAGGATCATGGAGGAGCCGAGGCCCACTCCGAAGCCTCCGAGCACGTCAGTCACCCAGTGCACGCCCAAGTAGAGGCGCGTCACCGCAATGAACGCGATGATAGCGATCGCGGCGACCCACAGCAGGTGGCGGATACGGCGCCCGAAGCGCGTCATCGTCAGAACCAGAACCAGCGAGATGACAAGCGCGGTGACGGCGGTTGCGTGACCCGATGGAAACGAGTAGGAGTCTTCCGAAATGAGCCAAAACGACTGATCGGGGCGCGCACGCCCGTCGATGTGCTTGATGATGTAGCCATTCACGCCCGACAGGGCCACCGAGCACAGAATGTACAGGGCGTGCATGACCTTTTTCACGAGCCACCACACGATTCCCGCAATCACGAGCGCCAGCACAACCGCGCGCTTGGGATCAAACGCCCACGACACGCCCGCCATGATCGAGTTCATCGCGGGGGTGCGGGCCTCGATGAAGTCCGACCACACGGCCGTATCGACGGGAAGGGGACCGCGCAAGAACCCGCCGAAGACGGCAACCGCCACGACGATGACGGCCCCTGCAATGACGGAGGGTGACAAGAAACGACGAGCAATCATAAGGAAAAGCCTACCGTAGTGTCAGTCGTTCGCGCCGTACTCGTACATCCACCTGCCCGCGCGACGGCTAAACCGCGATCGCTCCCGCATGCTCCCGGTTTCGCCCGTACGCTGATCCTTCCAGGAGGCCACGAACGTGACGGTTCCCTCCTCGTCGTCGATCCCTCCGGCCTCGGCCCCGAGGATGCGCAATCCCGTCCACTGCGTGCCCTCCACCCAATAGGGCGGGGCGGGCCGAGTGCGCGGATGCCACGTGCGAAACAGGTAGTCCTCGTCCCGCAGGGCAAACGCCGTGTAGCGCGAACGCATGAGTGCCTCGGCGGTAGGGGCGGCCTCGCCGTCCAGATAGGGTCCGCAGCACTGCGACAGGTGCAGGCCGGAGCCGCACGGGCACGCGCCCCGACGCGGGTCGCCGGGCACCCGCGCGCGTGCGCCGGGGGAGCTCACGCCCGGTCGCCCACAGAGGCGAGCCAGCGTTCGGCGTCCAGAGCCGCGCGGCATCCCGAGCCGGCCGCCGTGATGGCCTGACGATACGTGTGGTCCACGGCGTCACCGCAGGCGAAGACACCCTCAACCGACGTGCGCGTCGACGGCTCCTCGACCGTGATGTAGCCGGCCTCGTCGAGGGCCACCTGGCCGCCCAGGAAGGATGTGCGCGGCAGATGGCCGATAGCCACGAACACGCCGTCCACGTCGATCTCGCGCGTCGAACCGTCAACGGTCGACGTCAGCCGCAGGCCCGTCACGGACTCATCGCCCAGCACCTCGGCCACGGTTGCGTTCCACTCGAAGGAGATCTTCGGGTTGTTCAGCGCGCGTTCGGCCATGACGCGGGAGGCACGCAGCTCGTCGCGCCGGTGCACCACGACGACCTCGGAGGCGAAGTTCGTCAGGAACGTGGCCTCCTCCATCGCCGAGTCTCCGCCTCCGATGACGGCCAGCCGCCGATCCTTGAAGAAGAAACCGTCGCAGGTCGCGCAGTAGGAAACCCCGCGCCCGGAGAACTCCTCCTCGCCGGGGACGTTCATGTGTCGGTACTCCGAGCCGGTCGCCAGGATGACCGCCCGAGCGTAGAAGACCTCGTCCTCGGTGGCCACCGCCTTGACGGGGCCCTCCAGATTGACGGCGAGAACGTCCTCGTAACGAATGTCGGCTCCGAACCTCTCCGCCTGCGCACGCATGTTGTCCATGAGCTCCGGTCCCTGAATGCCTTCGGGGAAGCCCGGGAAGTTCTCGACCTCCGTGGTGTTCATCAGGGCGCCACCGGCTGCCAGCTGACCGGCCAAGACGACGGGGTTCAGGCCCGCGCGCGCCGTGTACACGGCCGCCGTGTAACCGGCGGGACCCGACCCGACGATGACGACCTCGTGAACGGTCGCGCCCTCGGGAACCTCGGTCGACGGGACCTCAACCGCGGCGGCCTCGGCGGTGGAATCGGCGCTCTCGGCCGTCACCAGGCCAGGAATCGTCACAAAAGACATGTGTACCCTCCTTCAGGGTTACTCAACTGTAAGCTCGGAGATCCACGCCCAGTTGCGCCCGTCCTGGCCCTTGGGCATCGAACGGAACTGCAGCGCGATCGAGTCAGTCTCGACCGGCGTGGGCAGCTTGATCGTCGTCGTTGGGGACAACGCGGACGTCGCCACTTCTGTTCCCCCGCGAGGGTTGGACGGATCCGTGACGTTGCGCACCACGATCTCGCCGCCGGACGTGGCGGCGTCCATGGTGAGCGTCACCGACGACACGGTCGCCTTCTTCTGTAGCTTCACGACAATCGTCACCGCGGTCTCGTCACGGAACTGGTTCATGTCGAACCAGCGCGAACTCCACGACGTCGACGGGTTGGCGTCGATCATGTTGATGGCGCGATCCGGGTGGTCGCCGTCGTCGTTGTTCCACGACAGGACCTGGACCGAGGAGATCACCGGCGTGACGGTCGCCTCGGGCGGAGGGGTCGTCGTCAGGTTGGGAGCCGGCTCGTCGTCGGACTGCTGCGTGGAGGTGCCCGCGAGAAGCGACTGGGTGAGATCCAGGTCGGTGACCGGCCGCGTGGCCATCCACGGACCCCAGATCGCGCCGATCAGGAACAGGACGACGCCGAAAATGAGTGCGGGTCGCGTCGGGTCAATGAGCTGTGACGCACCGGTGGAGGGAGCCTGGTGTGGCTGCGGAGAGGCGGCCGCCGCAGCACCGGCCGCCGCGGCACCGGGAGCGGGGGCGACGGGAGTCATGACCTCCGTCGGCCCTTCGCTGGGCGGGGCGGGAATGGGAGCCTCGCGCAGCGGACGCACGCGCGGGATCTGGTGGGTCGAGGGGGCGTCCTCCCGGGGAGTCGGGTGAGGATAGTCCTCGGGATTGACCTCGCCGCCGCGCTCGTATCCGCTGCCCGCGGGCTGCGTCGGAGGGGGAGCGATGGGGAACGCCGTCGCGTGAACGTGCGCTCCGTCCGACGAGGCCTCGACCGGCTCGATGCCGTACTCGGCGAGCGAGGCGGGGATCTGCGCGCCTGCGCCTTCCTCGCGCGCGTCGGAAGCGAATGGCTCGTCGGGAGCCGGGACCGGGGGAGTATGCGCGGATGCCCCACCCGTCGAGGCCGGCGACGGTGACGGCTGCGGAATGGGTTGAGCGGAGAGCACCTCGTCGAAGGAGGGCAGGTCCTTCTCGTCGCCGGTACGTTCGGGCGCGGGGGCCATTGTTTCCTCCGTCTCCTTGGGTGTGTGTGCCGCCATTATCGCAGTTGCGTCCTGGGCTGGCGCGCAAGAGGCTGTCAGGATGTTCACCACAGCGGCTGGCACGCGCAGGCGCACCAGGAGGGGACGCATCATCGTCGCGGACTCGCGTGGGGCGGCGAAACGCAGGACCAGCAGGTACACGAGGCCGGTGACGAGCGAAACAACGGTGAGCTTGATTGCTGCGAGAATCATGCGTGCCAGCGTCGAGTCGACGCCGGTGTGAACCCCGAGAAGCCACAGCGCAGCGAAGCCGACGATCCCGGCGGCCACCGCCGCACCCACGTAGGAAGCGTAGGAGCGCAGGAGTCCCGCGCGGTCAACAAAGCGGTTCTCGCGCGAGACCCAGACGACGGCGATGATGCCCTGGGTGAGTCGGCAGGCGGTCTCGCCCAGCGCTGCGGCAACGACCCACCAGCGCTCACCGGTCAGGGCGAAGAGCGACCAGCCGACGATGACCTGGATGATCGTCGGCCCGATGCCCATGAGGAACACGGGCTTGACGTCCTCGTAGGCGAAGAAGACGCGCTGGCTCATGAGAACCATGCCGGTCGATGCGACGCCCGGCATGAGGGAGGCGAGGACGAGGGCGTAGGCCGTGACCGCCTGGGGGTCGCCGCCCTTGGCAGCCATTGCGATCTCCATCATCGGCACCGAACCGGCCATCAGAATGGCGGCCGCCACGAGCGTCAGGGAGGTGATTGTGCGCACGCCCAGGTGGTAGCTGTCGGCCACCGCGCGGTCGTCGCCGTCGGCGACGGCACCGGCCATGCGGGTGAAGATCGCCGTCGTCAGCGAGACCGTGATGAGGGACTGGGGAACCATGAAGATCATGAAGGCCGTCGAGTAGGCGAGGATGCCCACGACTCCCCCCTGGGCGCCGTTGCGGCCGATGAAGCCGTCCGCCATGGCGGCCAGGTTGTTCGTTGACAGGACGCCGACCTGAGAGACGCCGAGCGTAGCGAACGTCCAGCCCGCGACCTTCGGCATTGACCCGAAGGAGGTGCCGCGGAAGTGGAAGTCCGGCGTGAAAGACACGCCCGCGCGCCTCATCGGCCACAGCAGGCACAGCGCCTGACAGATGACGCCCAGCGTCGCCGAACCGGCGAGGACCCAGAACTGCGCGCCCGTCACGTCGGCGGCGGGAATGCCACCCGCCGGGGCTCCTCCCCAGATCGCGAGAAACACCCCGAGTCCGGCGATGCCCACGACGTTGTTGACGACCGGTGCCCACATGTAGGGGCCAAAGATCTCCCGGGCGTTGAGAAGCTCGCCCAGCAGGTTGTACAACCCGTAGAAGAAGAGCTGAGGCAGGCACAGGAGGGCGAAGAGGATCGCCAGATGACGGATGTCGTCGGTGTATCCCGCCGCTGTGATCATGACCAGAACGGGTGCGAGCACCATCGTCACGAAGGTCACGAGGAACAGGACCGTTCCGGCCAGCGTCAGCAGGCGATTGACGTAGGTGTCGCCATCGCTGCGACGCTTGATGGCCCCCACAATCTGGGGGACCAGGACCGCGTCGAAGATCCCCGAGGCGAGAAGATTGAAGACGGTGTTGGGCAGGGTGTTGGCGGTCTGGAAGGCGGCGCCCACGCCGCCGGCGGTGGCTCCCACCGCCGCGATGAGCATGGCGTTGCGCACGAAGCCGAGGATGCGCGACACCATGGTGCCCGATGCCATGAGCGCCGACGCCCTCAGGATCGATCGACGAGGCGTGTTCGAGCTCATGGTGTCTCCTTGTCCGTGGCGGTCGCTGATTCGTCGGCCGTGGCCGTGCGCGCGCTCTCGGCGCTCCGTGCCTGCGCCCTCCTGGCCGCCCTGTTGCGTAGAGAACGGGTGATTCCCGCGAGGAAGAGAAGGCCGAAGAGCGAGGCGATGACCGCTGTGATCGCATCCTCCCAGCCGGCTCGCATGCGAACGGTGACGGTTTGGGAGTCGTCAAGGACGACGTTGTCGGGTGTGGTGACCTTGTAGGTCACCTCGATGTCGCCACTGCCGATCGCTCCCACGGGAACTTCGACCGTGGTGGCGCCTCGGGCGGCGAGAACCTGGGAGAGGGCCGGCGTCGCGCGAAGCCTCGGGTCGTCGGGGATCAACGTGACGTTGACGCGGATCGGCCAGGGAAGCTTGTTGCGCACCAGCACCGGGAAGTTGGCCGACTTGTTGATGAGGTTGACGGCCGAGGAGGGTTCGACGGTGACAGAAGACAGCAGATTCGTGACCTGGGAGGTCAAGGCTGTGGCCGCATCCAGTTGCTTGGAGGCGGAGAACCCGGCCGACAGGGACGGCAGGAGCTGCGGCGTGACGGAGTCGTAGACGGCATCGGGGTCGTCGGTCGCGCGTGCAAGGGGGGCGAGCCGCTCGAGAGAGGAGGCCATCGCGTCGATGGCGGTGGACGTGTCGGCCTCGAGGGTGCCCGCCGTGACGGTCACGCGCTCAACGTCGGTGGGTTCGCTCGATGCCATGTCGGTGAAGGACAGGGCACTCACCCAGCGCGGGGAAAAGAGCGCGTTGACGCGGTGGGTCAGCCGCTCGTTGACGGCGGTTCCCCGCGCGGCGGCCGCAAAGATGGTGCGCGAGGAGGAGGGCCGCTCGCGCGCGATGATCGCCGTGATGGCGGTGAGGGCCTGCTCGGCGTCCAGCTCGTCGCCTCCCGTGGCGTTCCAGGACAGGATTGACGCGATGTCCCCCTGCTGGGCGAGGGTCCGTGCCCCCGTGCCGTCCGTCGTCGTTTCGCCACTTGACGGATCGATGTTGACGCGCGCGAAGGAGGTGAAGGGAACCTCGTCGGCCGGAGCGAGGGCCGAGGCGGGGGCGATCGTCAGCTGGTCGGCGGACGCGAGGTTGGCCAGCAGCGCGGTGCCAAAGGTGGCGTCCGCCGGCCAGGCAACGTCGCGCAGAATCGTCGGCCCTTCGTCCGGTGTCGTCGTCGTTGCGCCGCTCTGGCCGGTCCCTGCAGGGGCGGGAGCAGCACTCGGCGACGGCGAGTCGGGGGAGTAAGCATTCTGCCCGAGTCATCAAAGAGATACCACTTATCTCCGATATATTCCCATCCGTTCATCTTCAAGCTGCCGTCCGGAAATCTGAAATACCATGCATCACCTGACTTGCTCCAGCCTACATTGCTTCCTGTCTGGCCTGAAGAATTATTATTGCCCTTTGAAACATTGCTCTCATCTAAGTAAAATTCATCTGAAGTCACCCATTCGGAACTTCTTCCATAGTCATTGTCACCATGTGCCACAGATCTGATTCTGAACTTATATGTACCCTTCTGTGTCATATCGTTTCTAAAGCTGTAACTGTTTCCCTTATAATTCTCCACCTTGGCAACCTGTGTACTGCCACGAAGAAGTACCAAATCATAGTATCCTGAAGTTCCTGAAGGCTCATTCCATTCGGCAATGCCGATGCCGCTGTCCTTCCACTCAACATCATCAGGTTGTTCATAGCTTCCCTTTATCGGATTCAGCTTTACAGCCACTACCAAGTCACCGTTTTTCTTGGAAGATGACAGATACTTT
>ERZ772807.1137-NODE-1137-length-15072-cov-10.732836_pt1 | contig 15072 bp, 10 predicted proteins | sample MGYA00511472_ERZ772807 | MGnify/ENA primary metagenome ERZ772807 (study PRJEB29015, sample SAMEA2737947) | human oral metagenome | biome: human oral; feature: human-associated habitat; material: dental | place: China | collected 2039 ...
CCTATAGGAATCCCATTTGCTGCATCATTGATATCAATATTATACTTTTCTAACAAAGAACGGCTTTCAGCAGAAGGTGTAAAGTGCTTTTTTGAACCACCTGAGGCAACAATATGCCCAGCTGCTTCTCCTGCTCCTACAACACGTCCTTCTTTTGCCATATTCTCTCTCAATCTTTTTGCGTTTTTACTGCAATCCAGTCCGAATGGGTCCAGCCAGGAGTTTGTGTCCTTGACGTAACCATAGAGCGTGGGATTATTCCCAGCCATTCGGATTGGATCTTGGCTGATGTAGTTCCCGAGTTCAGGAGAGTAGTAGCGGAAGCGGTTGTAGTACAAGCCTGTTTCCACATCTGCATACTGTCCTTGGAAGAGGAACGGTATTGACACATAGCCCACGGGATTCAGCCCTGGCTGAGCCTCCTCAAGGATCTGTCCGTTCATGTCCAAGCGACGATACCACACTTCACGCCCCTCCTCGTCGTACGCCTCCGTGGGCGTACCGAGTTGGTCGCAGACAATGCTGTATGCCTTGCCATCTTGGATGAGAGCAAGCGGTACGAAGCTCTCCTCTTCGAAGAGCCAAGTCTTCAGATCCTCGCTGTAGGACTTCAGACTACCATCCTCATAGCGCTCACCCGTTCGCCACTCGTGAAGCGGAACATTCCCATTCCACAAGTAGTGGAAGGTTGCATCCCCGAGCTTCCTCAGGCGACGCCCCAAGGCATCGTAGGTAAAGCGCGTCCACGGCCCATAGCGATGAGGCGAGCGGACTCCCTCCAGCATCCCATTCTGATTCCAGCGGTATTCCCAGCGATCCTTCTTCGTACTGAAGAAACCTGCCTTACCTCGGAACTTCTCTATGAGACCATTGCGCAAGGCCACCTCTTCATTGCACGTACCTTCTTGCCTCGAAAATCGGAGTCTTTAGGCTGAGAAGTGGGATGGCTGTCTCTCTCCCTTGCCCCCTCTCGGGAGGATCATCCTCCCGAGAGGGGGCTTTTCTGGGCTATTTGGCACTCTGGAGCACAAGAAGCCCAGGCATACGCTTCAGATTGTATGCCATAGCTTCCAAGATATTCTGTGTATGCGTTCGCTCAAGCCCTCGGTAGCGACATCGCCCTCCTGAAAACCACCTTCGGATACTCCCGAAGGTGCGCTCTATCAAACAGCGCATTTTGCTGATGGCGTTATTCAGTTCACGTTGTCGCTCTGTGAGCTTCATCCCCTTCTGCGCCTTGAGCATAATTCCATCAATCAAGCCGCGCTCAAGGAGACAAGCCGAGTTCTTCTCGGCTACAATAACCTTTATCGGCAAGGACACTAACACCCTGCGTAAGCTCTGCCTTCTCTATCAGCTCGGGCAATACCACCGTGTCGGCACAATTGGCTGGCGTGGTAATTATGCTCTCCACCAACCCTTGCCCATCGGTCAGCACGTGCTTTTTGTACCCGTAGCGATATTGCCTGCCTTTGCGCACCCAACGAGCTTCCGTATCGACCCCTGGTTTGCGACTTTTCAACTCATACTGATAAGCCTGCTCTTGGGCTTGCTCTTCTTCGGTGCGCAAGTCTTCTCGGTCGTCGGCCACTTCGATGAGGATACTTCCATCGGGAGCGTGCGGGCTATCCACAATGCTCGCATCCACGATAGCCCCTTGGTCAATACGGCTAATCCCGTGCTTCTTGAACTGCTTATTCAGCTCCTTAAGGAGCTTGTCCATAATCCCCAAGCGTGTCAGTTCAGCGCGAAAGCGACAGATGGTGCTGTGGTCTGGAGCTGGAAGGCCCATATCCAAGAGGAGGAATTCGCTGAAGAGGAGGGAGTCGTTGATCCGTTCTTCGACTTCGTAATCACTCAGGCCGTACCAGGTCTGAAGCAGTAGGATCTTGAACATCATCAAGGCATCATAGGCTGGATTGCCTGTGGCGTTCTGGGTCTTTGTATACTTCTTGTTGAGTAGTGTGCGAATACCTCGCCAGTCAACGCAAGCGCTGATCTGTCGAAGGAACGAGTGCTTCATGCGGTCGCGACGCACCTGCGTATAAACTTGCAGGAAGCTCGGAGCGGATTCGGTTTGTTTGGTAGGCATAGCTATACGACTGTTTTGGTTATGAAGATACTACATATCAGTGATATACGAAGCAACCACAACCCTGTATACCTTTGAAATACCGTGCAATGGTCTCCTTAATACGAGTGTAGCCAAGACAGCCAGTGCAACACCGTCTATCAGCATTCCGACAAAAGGTGCATAATGGAAACGGCAATCAGGGTCGGGACATTCCATAACCCAAGAATAAATGCAAAAGCCGATGACGCAACCTAATACGCCGCTTCCGCAGATAAGAATCCTGCACCGTCTTCCGGTACGTGCCCGATATGTCTCCTTTTCATTATGCTCCTTTCCTTGCTCTTCCTTTTTCCGCTTCTTCATTTTCCAACGCAGAGAAAATCATTTCATCCACTTATGTTTGCCGGCAAGACAAGGAAGACCCGTACCTGCCGCGATACGCAAGCAAGGGCTTCCTTGTCTTACACTATGATAGCATTCAATCGTGCGATTTCGGCTTTTTGCGTTTCCCCCGGTCGGGATGTGCGAAAAACACTTCACTCGTTACCAACGCAAAGGCTGGGAACACCAAGAGACAAATCGCCAGATTGACATAGGTTATGACGCATGTCGGGTCTTCACACCGGTAAATGAAGTGCCAGACGGCAAAGCCGGCGACCAGACCTGCGGCAAGGCTTACGATGATGCTGATTTAGAAAGGTTGAACATCTTGTAGCGATGTTGCCGTCGTCTTCCCAATCTACGTTCGTTATGCCTGTTCATAGATGTCCGTTGCTATAATCAGTGTTCGCCGTGGTCGGCGGACATGGAAGCGAGGTAAAATGCTTTGCCTGTTACTACTGTGGCGTCCGCATCCACGGGGTTCACGAAATCAACCTGCGTATATCCCAGCTCGCCGACTCCCGTTATGACTTCCACGCGCTTGAAATGCAGCGTTTGCTCCTTTCCGTCCGCCTGTCTGCCATCGAGGACGAAAACGAACTTCTTGCCTTCCGCGCTGACTATGGCACCGTCAGGCAGAGCCGTGACCTCCTTCTTGCCCGTATGTATCAGTCCGGTGATGTACATTCCGGCAATCAGCCTGTCGGCGTTGCCTCCGGTAATTTGGGCATGTACGGCGATGGCCTTGGTCTCCGGGTTCATGGAGCGGTTCACCAAAGACACCTTGCCTTTGACACGCGCCTCCGGGCTGTTCGTGATGACGAAATCCACGTCCTGCCCGACCTCGACCTGGCTTATGTTGCGCTCGAACACATTGAGGCTGGCATAGACGGCCGAATTGTCGGCTATCTGCATCAGCGGAGTGGTGGTGTCCACGTAAGTGCCGGTGTTCACACTTACCTTGCCTACCACACCCGGAATAGTCGTGCGCACGGGGACTTGCAAGACTATCTTCCCCGCTGCCACTTGTTCCGGACTGATGCCGATTTGCACCAACTGGTGATGCAATCCCGTCAGGCGTGCCTGTGCGGTCGCGTATGCCGCTTCCGCTTGCTGGAGCGTCTTTTCCACTCCGGCTCCCTGCGCGGACAGCGTTCGTTGCCTCTGCTGTTCCAGCTGGGCCGTCTCCTTTTCTTTTGCAGCCACAAGGTAGTTCTTCTGCATCTCCACAATCTCCGTGTTCTCGATGTAGGCCACCGTCTGTCCGGCTTTTACCTGCTGCCCCTCTATGACACTTATCTTGCGGACGATGCCGCCGATGAGCGACATGACATCCGCCTTGTCCTGCGGATTTAGCTTCAGCTCCCCGTTGACGCGAATTACGCTGCCGAGTTCCTTTTTCTCCACTTTGCCCAGCGTGATGCCCACGGTGCTTATCTGCGTCTGCGTCAGTTCCACCTCTTCCGTATGCTGTTCTTCCGTCTCCTTAGTCTGGTTTTCTACGTTCTTGTTCCCGGAGCATGACGCAAGGATGACGAGTGCGCCTGCCATGATTGTCATATAAATCGTTTTCATTTGTTTCCTTTTATGTAATTCAACATGATGATTGCCTGATTGTAGTCGTTGACGGCATCGGCATACCGCAACTGCACGTCGAGTGCTGTCTGCTGGTTCTGGATATATTCCACATACCCGATTTCCCCGTTCTCGTAGGACACCTGCGAGAGGCGGCCCATGCGCTCGCCCTGTCCGTTTCCCTGCGCGGTGTAATAGTCCAGCACCTTCTGCGCACGGAAAAGCTCGTTCAGTCCGTCACGGTATTCCTTGTCCATACGTTGCTTCGCCTGCCGGCGGCTGATTTCCGCCAGTTCCACGTCGCGCCGGGCGGCCTTTACCTTCGCATTCTGACCGCCCCAGAACAGGGGTATGCTCACGCCTACCTCGAAGCCCATGAAATTTCCCTTGTCAAACCTGCTGCGCTCGATGTCGTAAGGATTGAAGCCCTTGATGAGCAGCTGCCCTGTCAAGCCTATGCTCAGTCCCGGCATATACCCTTGTTTGGCAAGGCTGAGGTTACGCTCGGATGCCGTTATCCGTGCGGCATACATTCCGCCCAAAGGCGTTTGCTCGAAGGAAACGGATGCCTCCGGCATTTCCTGTCGTATGACGGGAAGCGAAACGTCCGCCGGAACGACCACGGTGTCCGTGTTCAGCAGTTGCCGGAAAGCAAGCATCGCCGACCGGTAAGACTTTTCAGCCTTTTCCATCTCGATGCGGTTCTCGTTGCGAATACGCTCTGCGTTTATCAGTTCCAGATTGCCTGCCTCCCCCGCCTTGAACCGTGCCGAGGCAAGGCTGACGAACCTGTCGTACACACTGTCTTGCGCCTGCAAGATTTCGATGGTACGGCGGTCATGGAGCAGTGTGTAATAGTATGCGCTTACGTCCCTTACCACCTCGTTGCGTGTCACCGCCAGACTGCTCTGCGCCGCCGCCGTTTCCGCTTTCAGGTACTTGCGCCGTGCGGCGTAAACAGTGGGGAACTCGAACGACTGGCTTACCGTTATGCCGTTGTCGGGACTACCCCCTGATGTGGGGTCCTGACTGAGCGTGACGGATGTCTTCTCCATGTCGAACGCCGTGCCTTGCAAGTCGCGGGCTTTGCCTACGGAGACTGTCCCGGCTTTCATGTCCAGATTGTTGTCCAATGCCATGTCGATGCACTCCTGCAACGTCATGGTCTTTTCCTGTGCAGGTGACGACAGCGGCAGTGCGCCGATACATACAGTTAAAATGATATACTTGAATGTTTTCATGCTTCCTTACGATTTTCTCTTGTGAATGTCTTATATATTGACGGCAATACAATGAGTGTCAGTATGGTGGCAGTGAGCAGTCCGCCGATGACCACAGTCGCGAGGGGACGCTGCACTTCGGCTCCGTCGCCCGTGGAGAGTGCCATAGGCATGAAGCCGAGCGATGCCACCAGTGCCGTCATGATGACCGGGCGCAGCCGCAGCATACATCCCTCGACAATCCGTTTCCGCACATCCGTCATTCCTTCCTTCTCGAACGTGTTGAACTGTCCGATAAGCACGATTCCGTTGAGTACCGCCACGCCGAACAGCGCGATGAATCCCACACAGGCAGAAATGCTGAACGGCATATCGCGCAGCCACAATGCCCACACGCCGCCGATGGCGGACAGCGGTATGGCGGAGAACACGAACAGTGTCTCGCGCACATTCTTCAGTGTGGCATACAGCAGGCAGAGGATGACCAGCAGGGCAAGCGGCACGGCGAGCATGAGCCGCCCTGTGGCTTCCTGAAGGTTCTGGAACTGTCCGCCGTATGTGTAATAATAGCCCGCCGGGAGCTTCAGTTCCTTGTCGAGAATGCCTTGGATTTCCTCTACGGTGCTTTGCACGTCACGCCCACGCACGTTGAACCCTACGTATATGCGCCGCAGCCCGTCCTCGTGCGTGATTTGCGCCGGAGCGTCCTCGAAGCTGATTTCGGCAACCTGTCGCAACGGCAGCGTCCCGCCGTCGGGCAGTGGCAGATAGAGACCTTCCAATGCCGCGAGGTCGTTGCGCAGGTCATTGTCCATCCGCACCACCATGTCAAAGCGGCGGTCTTCCTCGAACACGTAGCCTGTGCGACGGCCTGCGAAAGCCGCCTCAAGTACTCTGTTGGCGGTGGCTATGGAGATGCCGTATTTCGCCAGACGGTCGCGGTCATACTTCACCTGTATCTGCGGCAGTCCCTGCACCTTCTCCACGAACGGTTCAGACACGCCGTCCACATCCTTGATGAGCGATGCCACCTTTTTCGCTGAAGATTCCAGCGCGTCGAGGTCGTTGCCGTATATCTTTATCGCCACATCCTGCTTGATGCCCGTAATCAGATCGTTGTTGCGCATCTGTATGGGCTGTGTCATCTCTACCTCCATGCCGGGAATGACGCTCAGGGCTTCCTCCATCTTCTCCATCAGCTCGTCCTTGGTCTTTGCCGATGTCCATTGGGCTTTCGGAATCAAGGATATGAGCATGTCGGCACGCTCCACGGGCATGGGGTCGGTGGGGATCTCGGAGCTTCCTATGCGCGTCACCGCCTGTTTCACCTCCGGGAACTGCGCCTTCAGTATCTTCTCCGCCTGCATGGTGCTTTCCACCATCTGCGAGAGCGACGTGCCCTGCGCCATGCTTATCTCGGCGGCGAAGTCCCCCTCCTCAAGGCTGGGGATGAACTCTCCGCCCAACCTGTTGAAGACAAGCAGACTGATTGCGAACAGCACGACCATCGAGGCTATCAGCGTCTTGCTCCAATTGAGGCTTTTCGTGATGACGGGCAGATACCATCCCCTCAGCTTCTCAATGAGGCGGTCGGACAGGTTGCGCTTGTGCGTGCTTTCCTTGCTGAGGAACAACGCGCTTGCCATCGGCACATACGTGAGCGACAGGATGAACGCGCCGAGTATGGCGAAGAAGATGGTCATCGCCATGGGACGGAACATCTTCCCCTCAATCCCCGCCAGCGTGAGTAAGGGCAGATAGACCGTCATGATGATGATTTCGCCGAATGCCGCGCTCTTGCGGATTTTGGACGCGGAGAGATACACCTCGTCGTCCATCTGCGCCTGCGTGAGACTTGCGCCCCGGTACTTGTCCCTGCTGATGCCTATGTGGTGGCACACGGCTTCCACGATGATGACCGCACCATCGACGATAAGCCCGAAGTCTATCGCACCGAGGCTCATCAGGTTTCCGCTCACGCCGAAGAGCTTCATCATGCCGAATGCGAACAGCATGGACAGTGGGATTACGGAGGCTACCACAAGTCCTGCGCGGTAGTTGCCGAGGAACAGTACGAGGATAAAGACCACAATCAGCCCTCCCTCTATCAGGTTGCGAGTGATGGTACCCGTCACGCGGTCCACTAATTGCGTGCGGTCGATGAACGGTTCGATGGCCACGCCTTCGGGCAGGCTTTTCTGTATCTGCGCCATGCGTTTCTTCACATTCTTTATCACCTGCTGGAAATTCTCACCTTTGAGCATCAGCGTGATGCCGGCCACGACCTCGCCCTCTCCGTTCCTTGTCACGGCTCCATAGCGGGTGGCATATCCGAACTGCACGTTTGCCACATCCCTTACGAGTATCGGCGTCCCGCCAATAGTCTTCACGGGTATCTTCCCTATGTCCTCCAACGATGTGGTGAGGCCTATGCCACGGATGAAATACTGGCTGCTGTTCTTCTCTATGTAGCTGCCGCCGGTGTTCTCGTTGCCCGCTTCGAGGGCGTCATACACGTCCGCCACGGTCAGCCCCGATGCGTTCAGCCGGTCGGCGTCAATCGCCACCTCGTACTGCTTCACGTATCCGCCCCATCCGCTCACTTCGGCTATGCCCTCCGTGCCGGACAGCTGCTTGCGCACAATCCAGTCCTGCATCGTGCGCAGGTCGGTAAGGCTGTACTTGTCCTCGTAGCCTTTTTCCGCGCGTATGGTGTAATGGTAGATTTCGCCAAGCCCGGTCGTCACGGGGGCAAGCCCCACCGTGCCTTTGCCTTGCGGCAGCACCTCCTCGGCTTCCTTCAATTGTTGGCTCACCTGCTGCCGCGCCCAATACACATCGGCGGCATCGTCGAAGACAAGCGTGATGACCGATAGTCCGCTGCGGCTGATGCTCCGCCGCTCCGTCACTCTCGGTATGTTTGCGAGCGCCATCTCCACGGGAGTGGTGATGAACTGCTCCACCTCCTGCGCCCCCAACGACGGGGCCTGCGTGATTACCTGCACCTGATTGTTGGTGATGTCAGGCGTGGAGTCAAACGGCAACTGTGACAGCGACCACCCTCCCCATATGATGAGGGCTACCGTCAGTATGCCTATTGTGAGTTTGTTCTCTATTGAGAATTTTATCAGTTTCTGAAGCATATTCCATTCTAAATTAAAAATCATATTTGACTGAAAGTCCTCCTTGTTGCCCGTTGTAATAAGGATAGAAGGAGATGCCGGAGACTTTCTCCTTCTTTTTGGACAATTTGCGTTGCACGGACGGGTACAGCCTGTATGCGAGTTTTGTGCATAACATTCCCAAACCTGCGCCGAAAACGACATCCCAGACCCAATACTTGTCGTTCCACGCCCTTAACGCCCCTGTTCCGGCGGCTATCACATATCCGCCGATGCCATACCAAGGCGACACGTCTTTGTATTCCTGCCACAGGAACTCCGCTCCCATAAAGGCTGCGGCTGTATGTCCCGACGAGAACGAATTTCTCCCGGATTTGTCAGGGCGTTGCTCGCGCACCGTGTATTTCAGCTCGTTGACTGTCACTGCGGTAAACAGGCTCGCCATAACCAATATGACAGTCCTGTCCTTGAAGCCGTGCCGTCCTTTGCCCCCGGCAAGATTCAGGACATAGACACTTGCAGCCGGAACATACTGCGTATAGTCGTCAATCCTGAACTTTGCAGGTTTGTGGGTGATGACCTCGTGACCTATGCTATAGTTCAGCATCCTGTTCCCGTGCATCATCGCGGCTTCGAATATGCCGTATGCCACCAGCGAGGCCGGAACTATCAGCTGCTTTACTGAAAGTTGCGACGCGCCGGTGTCGTGCAACAGGCTATCTGTCGGTTGTAAATCGTCCTTATCCTTTACATCATAGGCATACAACAACAGAGGAAAGACCAATGCAACAGGCACTAAGGCTCTCTTTATTAACATTTTTGTTGTATTACGTTTCACGCTCCCTTACACGAAGGGAACGGATGATGTATGAAAAAAAAGGGAAATAGGGTATGCGGAAAGGCATACCGCACCTCATGGATTTATAAGAGGTGTCAGAAATATGGGGAGGTGCCCGCAGGGCATTGGTCCGGGTCAGTTCCGCCGATTGGTAGATGGCGATGCCTTCCCATTCGCATGGAATCTTCTTTTCCGGAAACAGTTCGGCAATTGCCATCCTGCATATCGCACAGACAAATGCCGGAATTATCTTATAGGAAGTATTGTTGTGTGCATCGGATTTGGATATGAACAATCCGCCATTCTCTATGCACGCCGTGCCGTCATCGTTGTGGCCTGTATGTTCGTCATTATCCGTGTTGTCGCTGTCACAGTGTTCCACAACCGTACATAGCGCTTTATCGTGGTGATGATGCGGAATGAATGGCACGGCAAGCAACATGATTGCCGCCAACGCCACTATCGCTATGTACACTTGTCTTTTCATCTCTTTGTTGACAGTAAAACTGCTTTTCGGGTGCAAATACACGCTTTTACTTTTGCAACCCGGTTGCAAAGATGGAGTTATTATTGTTTTAACACATTGCTGACACGTATGCTCCTTAACGCATTGAGTATGGCAAGTATGGTAACACCTACATCGGCAAACACGGCAGCCCACATGTTGACAACGCCCAACGCTCCCAACAGCAACATCAGGAGTTTGATGCCGATGGCGAATACGATGTTCTGTTTTACTATGCTTAACGTCTTGCGCGCTATCATCATGCCTTCGACGATATTCATGGGATTATCATTCATCAATACGATGTCGGCGGCTTCAATGGCGGCGTCACTGCCGACAGCACCCATGGCAATGCCTATGTCAGCAAGTTTGATGACCGGAGCATCGTTGATGCCGTCGCCGACAAAAGCGATGGGAGACCGGGCATGTTCTTTGCGCAGTGCCTCGACAAACCTCACCTTGTCTATCGGCAGCAGTTCGGCATGGAACTCATCTATGTTCACTTTTCCGGCAATATCTTTGGCCACATCACTGCGGTCGCCCGTAAGCATGATTGTTTTTCCAACTCCGGAGGCTTTCAGCCTTGCGATGGTCTCGGCGGATTGCAGCTTTAGGTTATCGGAAACGACGATATGTCCCATATAAACGCTGTCTGCGGCGACATGGACAATGGTACCTGTCTTTTTGCATGACCGGGGTGTCACACCGGCACGCGACATAAGTTTTTCGTTTCCGGCATAAACCTTGCGATTGTCGATCATTGCCACGATTCCTTCGCCTGCAATGTTCTCATAACCGGTCACTCTTGTTTTGTCCAATGGCAGATTGCAGGCATCCCGTATCGATGCCGACAAGGGATGGTCGGAAAAACTTTCCGCCAATGCAGCCAATTCTATAAGCTCATGTTCCGACAACATTTGGGGATGTATGGCAGTGACCGAGAAATTGCCTCTTGTCAGAGTCCCGGTCTTGTCGAACACGACTGTTTTTATATGTGCCATCATTTCCAGATAGTTGGAGCCTTTTACAAGGATGCCCTTTCTTGATGCTCCGCCTATTCCAGCAAAGAACGTCAGCGGGACGGACACGACCAGTGCGCAGGGGCAGGAAATCACCAGGAAAATCAGGGAACGGTTTAACCAGACAAGCCATTCGCCGCCCGCAATCAGCGGAGGAACCAAGGCGAGCAATGCAGCCACAGCCACGACAGCAGGTGTATAATAGTGCGCGAAACGGGTTATGAACTTTTCACTCTTCGCCTTGCCAGTATCCGCGTTTTCTACCAAATCGAGGATTTTCGCGACAGTCGATTCTCCAAATGTCCCCGATGTGCGGATATGCAGAACACCTGTGAGATTCAGGCTTCCGCTGATAACGGTATCGCCTTCGGAAACCTCACGCGGAAGACTTTCACCTGTCAACGCCGCCGTGTCGAGAGTCGTACTTCCGGAGATTATCTTTCCGTCCAATGGTATTTTCTCTCCCGGTCTTACTACTATGATACTGCCGACCGGGACATCCGATGGAGACACCCGTGTTAGATTTCCCTCTTTCTCAATATTGGCATAATCCGGACGGATATCCATCAATGCCGCAATCGAAGCCCTGCTCCGTTCCACCGCTATATCGGAGAAAAGTTCCCCAATCTGATAGAACATCATCACTGCCACCGCTTCGGGGTATTCACCGATGGCAAATGCTCCGACGGTCGCAATAGTCATGAGGAAATTCTCATCGAAAAACTGACCTTTGCACAAATTGCGCAAGGCTGCATAAACTATGTCCGCACCGATTATGACATAGGCGATGGCGCATAATCCGATGTGAATCTCTTCCGAAATAGCCGGAATATATGCCGCCATTAGCAAAACGATGCTCGTAATGATGCGTATCACTTTGATTTTTTGTCCTTTTTTCATAACCAATCATTTAATACGCTGCAAAAGTACGGTATAAGAACTGCAACCGAGTTGCAAAGTCAGTCGTGTCTCTTGTTTCGGCAATCAGGGCAAAGACCTTTCAATAAATAATCGACACTATGCAACTCAAATCCTTTCGGATAATGCACCATCGGAATATAGGTATGGTCGAGACAGTATGTTTTATGGCAACTCTCACAGTAGAAATGACAATGCAGTTCATCAACTCTGCACACATGGTCATTGCGGCATAAGCAGTATTTTGTCGAGCCGCTTCCGTCTTCTATCTTATGGACAAGATGGTGTTGCGCAAAGAGCGACAAAGTTCTGAACAGTGTGGATTTATCCACGCTGTCCAATGTGTTTTCCAAGTCTGTCAGGCTGAACGTGTCATGAAGCTCATACATGGCACGAAACACGATGATTCGAACAGCCGTTGGCCGAATACCATAGTCATTCAGATATTTTGGAATATTAATTTTACCGGACAACATAATATGTTTCAGTTAATATATCATGCGTTTCGTGTAAATATCCATTACTGTTGTCGTGTACGCAAAGAATCATGTATTTATTGCAGTACACAAATCTATTCCACGTAAAGTGTGGAATGCACAAAAATAGGCATTATTTTCGCGTAAAGAGTTTTCTCAACTATCATAATGATATTATATTTAATTTTTATCTTGTGTATTTTGTGTATAGTTTATAAACAAGCTGTGCTATTGTCGGATTCACTTTCATCGTGGCCAGATTGAGATATAGCCCATGATACTCTATCATGCCGTGGCGGAACATCTTCCAAAGGCTGTTGCATCCGAGTTGCGTCAGCGTGGAGTTGATGAACAGAGCCTGTCTCTCCAACGCTTCGGCATGGGAGCAGATTGAACCGGAATCTTCCTCCTTGACTTCCCTTTTGATTGTAATTGAAAGTAAGTTGTCTAAACGGTTAAAAAGCCATATCAATCGATTAAATGATTTGACATGGCTTTTTATTGCTTATAATTTCAGCCCTTTCGGTCGATTCTCATCTTTTGCATACAATCCCGGTCGCCCGATAACGATATAGTCGTCGATGAAATTTCCCGACGGACTGCGTATCTGCGGTGCTTCTTCGGTGTGTTGTGATGGTACGTTTTGTACACCTTCCGTAACCGGCTTGACTTCCTGCCCGTTTTTCTCCTTTTCTGCGACCTCCGGCGCAGGCGGAGCAAGCTCCAGCTGTATCTTCCGGTCAAGCGCGGCAAGTTCGGACTTCAACCGTTTCAGCTCGTCCTCCTTCTTCCACACCTTGCCCGCTATCTCCTGCAACTGCGGTATCTCGCGCTCCAGCACCTCGTTCTTCGCCTTGTACTGGTCGATGGTGGAGGGTATCTTCTCCAGCGCGTTCAGGAAGTTGCGTGCGGCGGCTACCGGGTCAGCCAGCGCCAAATGCCCGTTGTTGTAGGTGTACTTGTAGTTGCCCTCCACCACGAAGCGGTTGTCGGTAAACTCCAGCCCCTCTTTGAGTATCCTCTCGCTGACCACCTTTATCGGGAAACCGTAAAGCTCCCCGACAGCCGTGTACTGTCCGCCCGTCACGGTGTTCTTGGCGATTTCCTGCAAACGCTTTCCGATGACCTTCTTATCGGACGCGAGTTGGAGTCGCTTCTAACTCTGAACTTCCGCGTAATCAATTCGCAATCCATTTTTTATTGACTATACAAGGGAGGTGGGAAGCGGTAATCCGACAAGAGGGGGGAGAAAAATAGGACCTCTTCGCATAAACAAATGCACAGATGCCTGAATGTACTTTCGCACACCCCATTCCTCCTCTTAGCTTTTCTACCTATTCGGTTAACTCATACGATTCATTATAGTGCTGAAAACTTCCCCCTTCCGAGCCCCAAGTGAGGCTCGGAAGGGAGAAAGGAAACCCCTCAAAGGACTCTCAACTCACCTTATCGACACTCTAAAAAAATGACTCCGAAAAGGAATGAGGAGGGTATGCAGATTGTGCAGAGCCCTCTCGTATCGTGTTATGTAGTTGGGAAGGTAGCATAAAGGATTTCGGGCTTCTACAACATTCTAACTTCTATTTTGTCAATCTGTTAGGCCCCGTTGTAGTTGCGTAGTAAGATCTATTCGGTGAAAGGAAAAAAGGCATGTTAGGACAGCCGTACAAGGATCACTCTGACGCCGCTTGTTGCTTCCGGATCAGCTTGTCCATGTCTTCTGAGATCTTTTTGTCCGTCACCTGCGCATAGATCTGAGTGCTAGATATGGACGCGTGCCCCATCATCTTGGCGATGCTCTCTATCGGGATGCCTGCGCTGAGCGACAGGGTTCCGAACGTGTGGCGCGCCATATGAAAAGACAGTCGTTGCCTGACGCCACAGGCTTTACCCACGGTACTCAGTTTGTTATTCATCACACTACGACTGCAATCGCGTGGAAAGACAAGGTCGTCGCCTTCTTCTTTCACCGTCTGCTCCTCTTGGCTTTTATTGAGGATCTCCTCCGCGATCGGATGTAGCGGCACGACAGACTCCACTTTCGTCTTCTGTCGTTCCTTACGGATATATCTCCGGCCATCGGCTGACGTTTGGATATGCGAGAACTTCAATCGCTCCATGTCTACAATGGCCAGTCCGGTGAAGCAAGAGAAGAGAAACATCTGTCGGGCCTGTTCTGCTTCCCTGTCGTTCACTTTCAGCGCCATGAGCTTGGCCACATCGCTCTTTTGCAAGAAGCGAATCTTCCGTTCCTCCTTTTCGTAGGCAACATCCTCAAATGGATGGCAGCGGATGACTTTCAAGTCTACCGCACGATACATCAACCGACTCAATCGGCAGAGGTGGTTGTTCATGGTCGATGTCGCCAGTCCACGCTTTTTGAGAAAGAAGCGAAAGTCCTCAAACAGGTCTTCCGTAATGCCTGCAAGAGGGATGTCCCGCCCTCCGTTTTCCTTCACGAACTCTCGAAGCAACTTGTCCGAATAAGTAAGGTTTTGGTAAGTACTTTCTGCCTTTGACTTGCCCACGCATGCCTTCACAGATTGCAGTTCCGCTTCGCTCATGGCTAAAAGAGTGGTCGGTGCGGCAACGGCACCCTGCAAGCGGTTCTTGAGGAGTTCTGCACTGACCACGCCATCTTTCGTGAGTATTTCCGCGTAAGTCTTTTCCACAAGTTCTCTGAACGTCGCGAGGCGTTGATTGATTTTCTTTTCGCCGGTTGTTCCCTGTCCGCTGTTCCATTCGGTCGGCAGACATTCTTCCCCGGTTGCCATCACCGCGCTTCTGCCATCAATGGTAACGCGGCAAAAGATGGCCGTCTTGCCGTCTGCTTTTGTCTTCTGTCTGTTGATGTAGAACAGGATTTTGAATGTACTTCTCATAGTGCTTTGTGGTTAAATGGTTAGGTGCAAATCTTCAGTGAAGGCGATCAAGCGATCGAACT
>ERZ772807.1140-NODE-1140-length-15060-cov-5.493835_pt1 | contig 15060 bp, 14 predicted proteins | sample MGYA00511472_ERZ772807 | MGnify/ENA primary metagenome ERZ772807 (study PRJEB29015, sample SAMEA2737947) | human oral metagenome | biome: human oral; feature: human-associated habitat; material: dental | place: China | collected 2039 ...
CGCGGACGCATGCTTGGCAGCGTCGATTTTTCACTTCAGAGAAATCGAAATCAAGGCACTAAAAGCGTATTTGCGAGAACAAAATATTGAAGTGAGACTGTAAATTTAGTCAGGTTTATACCGTGGGGTTGAAACTTAGCTGTCAAAGCGACCAAACAATTAATTTTATTTCAGCCTTTATTATCTTGCAAGTTTTTTGCAAGCATCGTTTTTGCTTAGATAAAATTTATTCGTTTTAGCTAAATCATAAGCTTTTTTATGATACTTTTACATCTTCTACCCGCCACCTGCACTGCTACCATTATGAAAGGTAAGAGTACAGCTCTCATAGATATTTGCTTAAATTGATTTTAATTTCACCTGATACTTTACGACGAAAAAATTTCAAAATTTAGCCTTAAATTTATCGTCATTTTGCTATGATTAGTGAAAAATAATGAAAGCGTGAATGCGTAAATGATAATCTCTGCCGGACGAAATGAAATTTTTGATTTTGCCCTGCCCATGGGCGTAGGTCTAGTGGATATGAGTATAAATTTGACTAAATTTTTATGTGAAAATAGACAAAGCTTGCCGAGCGAGATCATTTTCGTGGGTTCTGCAGGGTTATACAAAGAGGGTAAAATTCTAAAAATTTATGAAAGCAGATCGGCTGTAAACTGCGAGATATCGGCGCTTTATGAGCTTTCATACTCTCCGATTAGCTATGAAATTATAGCTAGGAATTCTGTCGATGTTTCATATGAAACAATAACTAATAGCTCAAATTTTATCACGACCGATAAAAAATCTGCGCTAAAATTCTTTGAACGAGGTTATTTTTTAGAAAATATGGAATTTTTTGCGGTTCTCAAGGTAGCACAAAAATTTCAAATCCCCACTTACGGAATTTTTTGTGCGACGAATTTTTGTGATTCAAACGCTCACGCAGATTTTTTAAAAAACCACGCCGCCGCAAAAGAAAATTTAACTAAATATCTAAAAACCAAGGCATTAATTTGAAAAATATCTTTGATTTTACGATGAAAGAGCTTGAAAATTTCGTCGAACCAAAATTTAGAGCCAAGCAAATTTACGAATGGATTTACAAAAAGAACGTGGATGACTTTGCACAAATGCTAAATCTACCAAAAGAGATCCGTCAAAGTTTAGCTCAAAATTTTTATTTAGATCCGCTTGAATGCGTCAGATCCGAAACAAGTAGCGACGGCAGTATCAAATACCTTTTCGCTCTCAAAGACGGCAAGACGATAGAAAGTGTCCTGCTACCGATGAAGGATGAGCTGCGAGATAAAAACGAAAAAATCATAAGACACGCGCGCTACTCAATCTGTGTAAGTTCGCAAGTGGGTTGCAAAATTGGCTGTAGCTTCTGCCTGACAGCAAAAGGTGGCTACGTACGAAATTTAACTCCAGGCGAGATCGTGGCTCAAATTTGGCTCATCAAGAAAATGAACGCGATCCCGTACGAGCGCCGCGTCAATGTCGTATATATGGGGATGGGCGAACCGCTTAATAACCTAGACAACGTTGCCAAAGCCGTGCAAATTTTAAAAGAAAACGACGGACTCGCCATAGCGCCGCGTCGCCAAACGATAAGTACAAGCGGACTTTCTACGCAGATAAAAAAGCTTGGCGAAATGGATCTTGGTGTGCTACTCGCGATCTCGCTGCATGCAGTGGATGACGAACTGCGTGAAAAACTAATGCCGATAAATCGCGCCTACAATATCGCATCGATCATGCAGGCGGTGCGCGAGTTCCCAATCGATCTGCGAAAGCGCGTGATGTTTGAATATCTAATGATCGATGGGGTAAATGACCGCTCAAGCGATGCCAAAACGCTAGTGAAGCTTCTGCACGGCATCCGCGCAAAAGTAAATCTGATCTATTTTAATCCGCACGAAGGCTCGAGCTTTGGCAGACCAAGCCCCGAAAATATGGTGAAATTTCAAGACTATCTATGCGCGCACGGCATTACTTGCACGATCCGCCAGAGCAAGGGGCTAGATATCAGTGCGGCGTGCGGACAGCTCAAGCAAAGAAACGAGCAAGGTAAAATTTTAGATCAAAATGGCGTCAATATGGATAAAATTTTAAAAAGATAGAAAAAGATTCGGCGATCATTTTCAGACCGTAAGGCAGATCGGCAAAAAATTTATAAAGGAGTAGCAATGGACGCGCAAAAATAGTGGATGAGATCGGCATCTTCTTAGATAGATCGCTGCTTAAAAAATCCTAGATTACAAAGGCGGAGATTATCCGCTTTATCGAGGCAAAATGGGTGGAGACGGACGATGAGAAAAACCGCGTCTATGCCTCATACATCTACGCGGCGCGCATGGTGAATGAGTACAAATGGGCGGGCGACGCCTCAAATATGCTGCGCTGGCTAAGCGAGATGGACAAGCATACCAGAAGTAATGAAAATCCGCCCTGTGTGAGCGATTATTATAAGGGCGAATGCTGCTTGGAGTGCGGAGCGGAGCAGGAGGCGCTTAAATTTTTGCGCAAAAGCTACGAAGCGAATGAGGAGCACCTTTTCACCCGTAGCCCAAAGGTCGCGGAGTTTTTTAATGCACATCTTGCGGAGCCTAAAATTTTTCCTAAATTTGAAGATGAAGAATACGAGGACTTTAGTTTCCCGCTGCGGCTGGAGTATTTCGGTAAAGCTTTAGAGCAAGAAGGCGAGTTTTGCTGCACCTTTTTAGATGAAGACAGCGAAGAGACGGACGAGTCAAGCCGTATGCGCTCAAACGCAATCGAGTTTTTAAAGCAAAATCAGGAAGAAATTTTAACGGGCATCTTAGCTGAAATTTTAAAAAACTACCCAAAATGGCAGAAAATTTACGACTATCCGAGCGAGACGAAAAGCGATTTCATACCCAACATCTGCACGCCGCAGGAGCTTAGCGAACTATTGGAGCTACAAAATATCTATATCCTAGACGGCGCGAAAATCGGCTTTGAGTTTAGCTGTTCGCGGGATATGGAGCACGGCCTAGGCGTGATGACGCGCAAAGGCGAGGTCATTAATATCGGCGAAGCAGAAGTAGCGTTTATGGCTATTTGAATAAAATAAACCAAATTTTAAAGCATAAAACAAATTTTTATAGTTACTTTTAGGCTACATTTTACGCATTTTTTTATCACTTTTACCATATGCAAATACAAGAAGCCGAAATAATAAAAATTAGATGTCATAGCTCAATCTTACGCAAATTTTTATCAATCAAATTTCATACCAATCTATAATTATGATTGCACAAATGAATAGATATAGAATTTTAGCGATACAACAAGAAATATAGCATTCTCTCTTTGCTGTTTATAAAATTTCTAGCATACCACAAATATATGCCGTCATTCAACTTCTATATTATATACTAAAACTTGCGATTATTCCAAAACAAATAACTAAAGCAATCCTCAGCTCTTACTTGTCCTCATATTTCAAGTTTTTATACTATAGATATCAAAGTCATTAATAATTACCGTCTAAAACTCATATCTCTACTTGGTGGTGTTATATTTATGGTATGTTCTTGTTTTTTACTATTTTCTAAATTAAGCACTCTCTTGCAATATTCCCCAAAAGAAGCAACTACCGTTTTGCTCCCTATGCTTGCTATCAATGCCGAGCTTTCTAAATTAACAGAGCTTCCCGCCCCACCCTTTTGCTTAAATAGGAAATTAGCGTATTCGTCAAATTCTTTTTTAAATATTCCATGTTCTTGATTGTATTTTTTAAAAGAATCAACACCAGATTTAAAATCTTTTATACTGCCACCCAGCTTATCTTGAAGCATCCAATATTTATGCGCTCTGAGCTCAAATTTACCGTAATTTTCGCTACCGAAAATAAATATATGAAACCCGTTGTCTAGCCAAGTTGAATTATATGCTTTTATAGCTGTAACGCTTTTTCCCAATATAGCTATCGAAAAATAAAATCGTCTTAAAATTTTCAAATAACTATAGATGAGAAATTAGTAAATTAAACACCGTTATAACCATAAAATTTTATAAAAACCGGCAAAAGCAAAATCCTGGTCATAAAAATAATCGTCGCCACTTCAAAATTTTATTGAGTTGCTTAAATTTTACCGATTTTAGCAAGATTATAAAACTCTCTCGCGGCATCGAATTTGCTTTTTATCTCATATCGCTCTCCGCTCAGTTCGAAGCAAATTACATTCGCGTGCAGTAGCAATCTAGGCGCTCCCGTCGTCTTGACCCGCTCCGTCTCATCCATCTTTTTATCCAATATCCGCTCCGCTTGCTCTCGCGAAAGCCCATACAGCGGCTCTCCCAATATCGGCGCGCCCGCGGCAAATAGATGCAGCCTGATCTGATGCTGCCTACCCGTCAGCGGATAGCACTCAATCAGGCTAGCGTCCATGTCCTCAAAATATCGCAGCGGGCGTATCAGCGTGATCGCTTCCTTGCCATCGCGCGATATTTTCATACGAATTTTAAGATCGGCAAACTCGTCGCTAGGGGCGATCGGAGCATCAATCACAAACCCCTCAAAATCCTTTAAAAATTTCAGTTTTTCGCTAAATGTTGCGTATTTTGCAGGCTCAAATTTTTTCAAATTTGCACAGCCCTTAGAAGTAGCTGACAAAGATTTAGCCACAGATAAGGCGCAAGGTTTATGTCCGTTATCCGCGCTACTCATCGCGATAGCGGGTTTAAGCTTATCACTCACGCCGCAGGATAAGTCATCAAATTCAAATCTGCTGTCAACATCGCCAATAGGAGCGCCAGATTTAAATTTAGCCTGCGCGCCGCCAGATAGAGTGCTGCGCCATAATCCCCTACTCGCACCATTAGATAAGATATTAAATCCAAATTTATCGCCTGCCCCTTTTAAAGCTCGCATATCGCGCAGATCCGATACGTTATCTGGTAAGCTCACAGCATCGCCCGCAAATTTCGATCCGCAAATTTCATCAAAGCCTAGAGCGTAGCAATCCTCTATCTCACCATTGCAAGCGTCACCTTGCAAATCCCCTCGCAAGCCCTCTCTCAAATCACCTCGCACGAGCGCTAGATAGCTTTTCATCACTCTACGTTGTTCGAAGCACTCTTTAAGCTCGCGCGCCGCGTCTTTATCCTTAGCGACGATAAGAATTCCGCTGGTTTCGAGATCGAGCCTGTGCGCCACGCACGCGTCCTGCCCGTATAGCGACCAGATCTCGTCATACATATTATAAGGCGAGTTGCGCCCGCTCGGATGGCTTAAAATTCCACTCGGCTTGTCAAATGCCGCAAACGCATCGCACTCAAAGATCGGCTTCAGTCCGCGCGGCTCGCATTTGTAATCGATCAAAAAAATTTCTCCGTGCGCGACGGAGTTTTTATGCAAATTCTGATCCTCTGCATCGGTTACGCGATGCTTGTCACAGATGCGCTGCGCGGATTTCATATCGTATCCGAGGCTAAGCAGAATTTCGTAAATTTTGCGCCCCTCAAAGCTTCCCAGGCTTCTTTTCTCATAACCCATATTAAACTTTCAGCCCCATTTTTATATAATTTTTGCCATCATTATACAAGAAATTCTAACCGAAAGGCTACTAAAATGGTCGAAAGATACGCAAGAAAAGAGATGTCTGAAAAATGGAGCTTGCAAGCCAAATACGACGCATGGCTAAAAGTCGAGCTCGCAGCAGTTAAGGCGTGGAATAAACTAGGTCTAATAAGCGACTGCGATAAAGATAAAATTCTACAAAACGCAAGCTTTAGGATCGAGCGGATAGATGAGATCGAAAAGACCACCAAGCACGACGTGATTGCATTTCTAACGAGCGTGAGTGAGAGCCTTGGGCAGGAGAGCCGCTTCGTGCATTACGGCATGACTAGCAGCGATTGCATCGATACCGCCGTCGCGCTACAAATCAAAGAAAGCATGGAGCTCATCATTGAGGATGTGCAAAATTTAAAAGCCGCGATAAAATCTCAAGCCATGAAGCATAAAATGACGCTGATGGTCGGGCGCAGCCACGGTATCCACGGCGAGCCGATCACTTTCGGACTCGTGCTTGCGGTCTGGTATGATGAGATAAATCGCGCGCTAGAGCTTTTGCAACACGCAAAAAGCGTCATCAGCTACGGCAAAATAAGCGGTGCGATGGGAAATTTCGCCCACGCTCCACTAGAGCTGGAAGAGCTGGTGTGTGAATATTTGGGGTTAAAGCCCGCCCCCGCGTCCAATCAAGTCATCCAGCGCGATCGCTACGCGCAGGTAATGAGCGCACTTGCGATCCTGGCTTCCAGCTGCGAAAAGATCGCTATCGCAATCCGCCACTATCAACGTACCGAGGTTTATGAGGCGGAGGAATTTTTTAGCCCAGGTCAAAAGGGCAGCTCTGCGATGCCGCACAAACGAAATCCTGTGCTTAGCGAAAACGTAACGGGACTATGTCGTATGATCCGTAGCTTCGCAATACCCGCGATGGAGGATGTAGCGCTATGGCACGAACGCGATATCAGCCATAGCTCAGTCGAGCGATTTATCCTCCCCGACGGCTTTATAACTGCTGATTTTATGCTAAATCGCTTGACGAGCTTGATCGAAAAACTGCTCGTATATCCCGAAAATATGATGAGAAATCTAAATTTAACCGGTGGGCTCGTGTTTTCGCAGCGCGTGCTGCTAGAGCTGCCTAAACGAGGAGTTAGCAGAGAGGATGCCTATAAAATTGTACAGCGTAATGCGATGAAGGTCTGGGCGGATCTGCAAGAGGGCAAAAAAGCTATAGATGAGCAAGGGCATAGCCTATTTTTGCAAAATCTGCTAGCAGATACAAAGCTACGAGAAAAACTAAGCGGAAGCGAGATCAAAGAGTGCTTCGACTACGGATATTACACTAAAAATGTGGATGGGATTTTTAAAAGGGTGTTTGAATAGTAATGTTGGTAAATCAAATTTTAAATCAAACTCAGCTATTTTATGATAGCGAAATTTTAAGCTTAAGCCCGAAAAAAGAGTTGTTTTTAAATTTACTCAAAGGCGAAAAGCTAAAATATAAACGCTATACGAAATCGCCACTACGCTATCCCGGCGGTAAATCTTTAGCGGTCGGTCTGATAATAGAATATTTTCCGGATAACTTAAAACGGCTTATTTCACCTTTTATCGGCGGCGGAAGCGTAGAAATAGCCGCCGCCGTAGAGCTTGGAATAGAAGTAAAAGCATACGATATTTTTGATATTTTAGTAAATTTTTGGCAAGTTGCGATAAAAGATAAAAATTCGCTTTGTAATGAGCTTTTAAAATTAAAGCCGACGAAACAAATTTACAAGACCATAAAAGACGAGCTAAAATCGCACTGGACTAAAGAAGTTGCGCTCGATAGTTTAATGTTGGCGCGAGATTACTATTTTAATTTCAATCTAAGCTATGGACCTGGATTTTTGGGCTGGATGAGTTCAATTTATGAGGATGAAGCTAAATATTTAAAAGGCGTCGAAAAGATTTCAAGTCTAAATTTAGAAAATTTAAGCGTTGAATGCGCTAGCTTCGAAAAGGCTTTTAAGCTATACCCGAGCGACTTTTTTTACCTTGATCCGCCGTATTTTTTAAGCGGCGATTCAAAAATGTTCCGCGGAATTTATCCACAACGAAATTTCCCGATACACCACAACGGCTTTAATCATGAACTTCTAGCCAAGCTCTTAAAAGCCCATAAGGGTAAATTTATACTAAGCTACAATGACTGCGGATGGGTTAGAGATACTTATAAAGAATTTAAAATTTTGGAGCCGAAATGGCAATATACGATGGGGCAAGGCGAAACGCGTATCGGTAAAAACCGTATAGAACGCGGCGACGACAATAATATCAAACAATCTCACGAACTTTTGATAATCAAGGATTAAAATGGCAAAACGAGCAATGAGTAGTGAGCACGCTTCGCGCGTTAAATTGAGCGGGCATCAAAAAGAAAAAATCTTTGCAAATTTAATTGGACTGGATGACGAATATAAGCACGATAGGCGAGCCAAAAAAGATGTCATAGATTTTAACGGCGATGGGCATAGCGTAAAAAGCGGTACTTGGTGGCAGATATTTTTATATTCTATTAAAAGAATTAAAGACGATTACGGATTTTTAGCGATGAATGGAATGGGGCAGCTTATTTTAGATTGTCTTGAAATCTTCCCACAAAATCGCGCAGATTACGAATGCGAAAAGCAAAAATATAAAGACGCGCTAAAAATTCCGATGGTTGCGCTTTGTGAGAAATTAAAAGACAAAAATAGATTGAAAGCATTTTTAAGCAAAGCGATATTTAACGGCGGTGAAGTGCAATTTTTAAGCGTTTTTCCAAACGACGACAGTGGCAATATTTACGTTTTTTATTATCAAGATGTCATTGATGTTCTAGCTCAAAATTTAAATGTAGAGAATTCTCGCGCTAGAATGACAAATCAAACGGATGCGCAAAAAGTTATTTTTAAGCACGATGTCAGCGTTGGCGAAATAGAAGTCAGAAACGATAGCGACATACACTATAAGGAGATAAAATTTAGATTAAATTCCAAGAAAGTCCTAGATATTTTAAAAAGCGATATAAAAGATCGCGATAAGCCCAAGCTCATCAATAATGTAGAAAACACAAGAATTTATCGCTACGGCAAGGCGATTAAGAAATTTAACTAATTCGGATAGATAGATTTTATACCAAGTACGATTATGAGATGTTTTAACATTATATCGCTCTGCTTAGAATAATTTTAAAATTTAATCAATCCCAAAAGGCGCAAAGCAGCAAATAGTACTTCCGCAAAAATTTATCGGGGCTTTGAAATTAGACCAAACTAAGAATTATTTGGAATTTAAAAGCGGATGGAGCGGGAGTTCGTTCGCCCCATCCTGCGCTAGCACATTATAATTTTTAGAATTTAAAGTTATACCCCAGATAAATTCCATGGTTGGTCTCTCTGACGTCTTTCATATCCTTTTCATCGCTAGTTTTTCCATATTTTGTATAATCCGCTTTGTAGCCGAACTCAATCTCGTTATGCTCATCAAAGCTATATAGTCCACCTAGCTTTGCGCCGATTACCCAGCCGTTTAAATTCGCCTTGTAGGAATTGGAATAGGCATATCCAGGTAAAGAAAAAGAGCTTTCGTTTTTATACCTCATAAATGAAACTCCCGTATAAGCACCCGCTATGAGCTTAAAACTGTTAGTAATTTCAGGCGTAAAATCTGCCCCTACTAATAAATTATGCTTTTTCCAGCTATCTTTCCAAGAAAACATATCAATCTCGTGAGATTTAGACGCTTCAAAATCATATGAATATGCGCCATAAACTCTAAATACGTCAAAATCATATCCAATTTTTATACCTATTGCAGGTTGTCCGTCATCCCATTTAAATTTATCTCCATAGCTAATAGTTTTGCCCTTAACACTAGATTTAAACGAGTAATCCCCCTCGATGCCTAAAAGTAAACCCTCGCTAGAGCCTACGCTAACGCAAGCCGCAGCGGCAAATGCCGCGATTAAAATTTTGTTTTTCATATTTTCTCCTTACAATTTATGATTTCAAGGCTTCTCGCCACAGCCGCTCTTACCGTTTTATAACTTACGATCTTTGAGCCTCCTCCACCGGATTCGCTTACAAATCCGTTTAAAATTTGTTGATTATAATAGCCCCCCCCCCACTTAAATTTTGATAAATTTTGAGGCAAGACGCGTAATTTTATCCCACTCGTCTCGAATAAAATTTTATCTCGCTTGCCTGGATGAAATTCGACGAAATTCTACGCCACCTCCCTTGAGCAGCTAGCAAATTTAAATGCTAGAGCCATTAAAAAACAATCTGTGATGAAATTTAAATCGCCTATTTAGTTGCTCATTTTTATGTATAATTTAAAATTTACACACGAGATAAGTGCCGTGTTACCGATAGTAACTGCACTTTTAAAAATTTAAGACGATTTGATTTGGAATTTATAAAATTCCCGCCTCATTTTTGTATCATAAGCCAAATCTAAAAAAGGAGTATCTATGGAAGAAAACAAAGTGGAGTTACGCAACTCCCGCTTACAAGGGCCGCTGGACTCAGACGTAGACGAGCTGGGTTTAGACAGGCTCACCGACACCGTGCCGTTTCCTAAGCGCGGCGTCATCATTATGGCGATTGCCGCTGCAGTGGGCTTTGCGCTATATGCCGCGTTACCATTTGAGCCCAATGTCAAAAAAGGCCTTGCGCTACTTGCTTTCATCGCGATTATGTGGCTTACAGAGGCCGTGCATATCACGGTAACCGCGCTTATGGTGCCGGTGCTTGCGGTAGCTATCGGACTTGGCAAATTCGCTAAAGATGGCACTTTCACGGCTGCCACCATCAAAAGCACGCTTGCAAATTTTGCAAACCCTACAATCTTTACCTTTTTCGGCGGTTTTGCTCTGGCAACGGCTCTGCATATGCAAAAGCTAGACAAAAAGATCGCGATGTGGCTAATCGCCCGCGCAGGCGGTCGCTTGGGTGTAGCTGCGATTTTAATCTGCCTTGCTACGGCGATCCTTTCGATGTGGGTTTCAAACACCGCAACTGCTGCGATGATGCTTCCGATCGCACTTGGAATTTGCGCCAACATGGACGAGAGCAAAGATCGCGGCACGCTCGTGTTTTTGCTTTTAGGCATCGCGTATTCTGCAAGCATCGGAGGTCTGGGCACGCTCGTGGGATCTCCGCCAAATTTAATCGTGGCTCAAGCCTTGCACTACAGCTTCGCGGACTGGATGAAGGTAGGTTTGCCGCTAATGTGCGTGATGCTGCCAATAATGCTTGTGGTGCTTTATATAATTTTCAAGCCGAATTTAAGTCATAAAATAGAGATGGATCTGGAGCATATCCCTTGGACGCGCGAGCGCATTATTACGATCGTCGTATTTGCTCTAACAGCGCTTGGCTGGATATTTTCAAAGCAAATTTCAGCCCTTGTGGGCTTTAAAGTGGATGATGCTTACGTCGCCATCTGCTCGGCAGTCGTAATCGTCATACTAGGGCTTGCCAAATGGCACGACATCGCCGAAAACACCGAGTGGGGCGTGCTGCTGCTTTTCGGCGGCGGACTTACGCTAAGTGCGGTTTTAGGCGATTCCGGAGCTTCTAAGGTGCTTGGCGATCTAGTCGCGCACACTTTCGGTGGAGCGCCTACTTACATTGTACTTTTGGTAACGGCAGTTTTCATCATCTGCCTTACGGAATTTACGAGCAATACCGCCTCTGCTGCACTTTTAGTACCAGTATTTGCGGGAGTAGCGGCTCAAATGGGGCTACCGAAAGAAACTCTTACTATAGTAATCGGTGTGGGCGCAAGCTGCGCTTTCATAATGCCGGTAGCGACGCCGCCGAATGCTTTGGTTTTCGGCACGGGACGCATTCGCCAGGCGGAAATGGTACGAAGTGGCGGAATTCTAGCGATATTCTCCGCGTTTTTGGTTTCTGGATACGCGTATATTTTTTACTCGTAAAATTCCGTCAAAATTCTATAGTCCGGGTATCTGCTCGGACTAAATATATTTATAAGATATATTTTTAAACTCCTAAATTTTCGGAATCTTTATAAAAAAATTCTGATTTAATACTATTTTAATCAGTTATCTGTATAATACGCATATCTTACGGAAAGAAGAATTTATGGATTTTGATTTTATAGCTAAATTTAGCCCGATGTTCGTAAAGGCGGGAATTTTAACGCTAAAGCTCGCATTTTACGGGATTTTACTATCCATCATCATCGGCTTTATCTGCACGCTGATAAAATATAAAAGATTGCCGCTACTAAGCCCGCTTGTGAGCGCATATATCGAGCTATCGCGCAATACTCCGCTTTTAATTCAGCTATTTTTTCTATACTACGGCCTGCCGAAGCTGGGCGTTCAAATTTCGGGCTTTACCTGCGCGATCGTAGGTCTTGCGTTTTTGGGCGGAAGCTATATGAGCGAGAGCTTTAGGCTCGGTTTTGAGGCGATAAAAAAATCTCAGATCGAAAGCGCGATGAGCCTAGGGCTAAGCGAAGTACAGATAGTGTTTTACGTCGTGCTGCCGCGCGCCTTTGCGATCGCCCTGCCCTCCATCAGCGCAAACATAATCTTTCTGCTTAAAGAAACCTCGATCGTTAGCATCGTAGCACTCGCCGATCTCGTTTATGCCGCAAAGGACGTGATCGGGCTGTATTACAAGACGAACGAGGCGCTATTTATGCTAAGCGTATCGTATCTAATCATAATCCTGCCGCTTTCGCTAGCGCTTACGCTGCTTGAAAAGCGCCTTGCGTATATGAGAGGCTAGCGATGGAACTCTTAAGCGGCGAAAATTTAATCAGGCTTCTTGGCGGGCTCGGGGTCACGCTGCAAATCGCGCTTATCTCGATCGCGGTTTCGCTCGCTCTAGGCTTGGTGCTTGGAATTTTAATGGCCTCTGGGCGCAGAGCCTTATACATCCCGCTTAAAATTTGCCTAGAGATCGTGCGCATCATGCCACCCATCGTTTGGCTATTCATCGTATATTTCGGCGCAAGCAAGGCATTTGGCATACATATCTCAAATATCGCAGCTTCGATCATCGTCTTTAGCGTCTGGGGCGTTTTTGAGATGATGGATCTGGTGCGCGGCGCCGTGCTTAGCATCCCTAAGCATCAGTTCGAAAGCGCCGAAGCGCTCGCATTTAGCAGATTTCAAATTTATCTCTACGTCATCCTGCCGCTTGCGATGAGGCGCCTAGTGCCCGCAACGATAAATTTATTCAGCAGGATGATAAAAACAACCTCGATCGCCGTACTAATCGGCGTCATCGAGCTCGTCAAGGTCGGACAGCAGATCATCGAAGTAAATGTCTTCCGCGACAATTACGCGCCGCTAATCATCTACGGAGCGATATTTTTCGTATATTTTTTGATCTGCTATCCGATCTCGGCGCTTTCGAAAAAACTAGAAAACAGGTGGAGCTGATGGAAATTTTAAAAATCGACAAAGTTAATAAATTTTACGGCGAGCTGCACGCGCTAAAGGACGTCAGTCTTAGCGTCGCGCAGGGCGAGGTCGTTGTGATCCTAGGCCCTAGCGGCTGCGGCAAAAGCACCCTACTTCGCACGATCAATGGGCTAGAGCCGGTACAAAGCGGAAATTTTATAATCGAGGGCGAGCGGATCGATCAAAATTTCAAAGAGTGGCGTAGAATTCGTCAAAAGATCGGTATGGTCTTTCAAAGCTATGAGCTCTTTGATCATCTAAACGTGCTGCATAACATAATCCTGGGCCCGATGAAGGTGCAAAACGTTCCGAAAGAGGAAGCGATAACTCTAGCACGCGAATGGCTAAAGATCGTAGGTCTTGCGGATAAGGAAAACTCCTACCCCAAAGAGCTTAGCGGCGGGCAGAAGCAGCGCATCGCAATCGTGCGAAGCCTTGTGATGAAGCCCAAGATCATGCTTTTTGACGAGGTTACCGCGGCACTTGATCCCGAGATCGTGCGCGAGGTGCTAGACGTAATGCTAAATCTCGCCAAAGAGGGGCAGACGATGCTAATCGTAACGCACGAGATGGGCTTTGCGCGCGCCGTAGCCGATCGCATAGTTTTTATGGATGAGGGAAGCGTCGTCGAGATTAACGAACCGGAGGCGTTCTTTACCGCTCCAAAGAGCGAGCGTGCGAAGAAATTTTTAAATATGTTTGAATTTAAAAAATAAATTTTAATAAAGGAGAAAAGATGAAAAAAACGCTAAGCACGCTTTTTATCTTAGGTGCGTTATTTTTCGCAGGTTGCAACGACGAGGGCAAAGGCTCCTCAAATTCCGCGCAAGGCTCCGTCGCGTCGCAAAGTTATATCGACGGGATCAAAAAGCGCGGTGTGGTAAGGATCGCGGTTTTCGGCGACAAGCCGCCGTTTGGTTACATCGATGAGGCGGGCAAAAACGCGGGATATGACGTGTATTTTGCAAAACGTATCGCAAAGGAGCTTTTGGGCGATGAGAGCAAGGTACAGTTCGTACTCGTAGAGGCCGCCAATCGCGCGGAATTTTTGGCGTCGGATAAGGTCGATATCACGCTTGCAAATTTCACCGTCACGCCGGAGCGTAAAGAGGTCGTGGATTTCGCGCTGCCGTATATGAAGGTAGCCCTCGGCGTCGCGAGCAAGGACGGCGATATTACCGACGTTTCGCAGCTTAAAGACAAAACGCTTTTAATCAACAAAGGCACGACCGCAGATCTGTATTTTACGAAAAACCATCCTGAGATTAAGCTTTTAAAATTTGACCAAAATACCGAGACTTTCGGTGCGATGCTGGACGGCAGGGGCGATGCGATCGCGCATGATAATACGCTTTTGTTTGCGTGGACGAAGTCAAACCCGGGCTTTAAGGTAGGTATCCGCTCGCTCGGCGATCAGGACGTCATCGCGCCTGCGGTCAAAAAGGGCAACGACGAGCTTCGCAAATGGCTTGACGATCTAATCGTAAAGCTCGCGGACGAGAAATTTTTCCACGCCGACTACGATGCGACGCTAGCGCCGGTATACGGCGACGACATCAAGGCTGACGACGTCGTAATCGAGGGCGGGAAGTTATAAATTTAGATTTGCCGTCTAGTTTAGCGGGCGATCTATCTTACTAAGCCCCGCAAGCTCGCAGCGACGCTGGCGCCGTAGCTTTACAGAAACGGCGTCCATAAACGCCCATAAGAGGCGGCGAGTACTTTTATAAGCTAGCTAAATTTATCGATCTAGCGGCAAAGTTTTGCTCTCGCACGACAGATTTAGCCACCGAGTAAATTTTAACCGAGATGGAATGCAGCCTAGCGCCCGTCGTCGCGGCAAAATTTAAGTCGCGCGCGGCGACATAAAATTTCAAGCGATAGTAAAATCCTAATGCAAACTGCTCGTGTGGTAAAATTTATGTCGTACGAGGGATGATAAATCGCAAGCGCTCGCTTGTTAAACAGAGCGGGAATTTATAAAATTTTATCGGCTCATGCAGCTTGTAAAGTCTTATACGAACGCTTTCCGCGTGCGTTCCATCTTTCGATTGGCTCGTAC
>ERZ772807.1142-NODE-1142-length-15045-cov-5.832221_pt1 | contig 15045 bp, 13 predicted proteins | sample MGYA00511472_ERZ772807 | MGnify/ENA primary metagenome ERZ772807 (study PRJEB29015, sample SAMEA2737947) | human oral metagenome | biome: human oral; feature: human-associated habitat; material: dental | place: China | collected 2039 ...
GGCCATGTGGCCGACCCCCGCCTGCTCGTGCGAATGCGCCGTTAGCCGCGCAGCTTCGGATCTGCGGCCAGGACAGAGGCAACCTCCTCGCGCGTGGGCGAGTAGGCGCCCTCGTACAGGATCGTGATGCCGGAGGTGACGATGCCGCGGTGAATCGCGGGCAGGATCTGGTCCCACGACGCCTCGCGCAGGCGCTGCTTCGCCTCGCCGGACCCCAGGAGGTCGGCGTCCAGCAGACCGGAGATGAGGCCCGCCATCAGGGAGTCCCCGGCGCCCACCGTGTCCACGAGCTCGACGTCGAGGGGGTCGACGACGAGCATGTCGCGCTCGGCTTCGGTCTTGATGTACACGCCCCACGGACCTCGGGTGCACACGATCAGCGCCGGACCCGACTGGGACCACTCGCGGATCACGTCCTCGACGGGACGGCCCGGGTAGAGCCACTCAAGGTCTTCGTCCGAGGCCTTGACGACGTCCGCGAGGGCAACGATGGCCTCGACGTGGGGGCGCGCCTCGTCGGGCGTGCCCAGCAGCGCGGGTCGAATGTTCGGGTCGTAGGAGACCGTGCCGCGGATGGCCTGGCGCTTGACCGCGGCCAGGACCTTCTCGCCGCCGGGTTGCACGGCGACCGCATAGGAGCCCGTGTGCACGTGACCGACCGTGTCCGGGTCGTTGACGGCGGGCACATCCCACGACAGGTCGAACTCGTAGGTGGCGCGGCCGCGCTCGTCCAGCGAGGCGTGCGCGACCGTGGTGAATTCGGCCGCGTCGCTGCCGGGGATCAGGGTCACCCCGGCGTTCTCCGCGTGCTCGCGCACCTTCGCGCCGCGCGCGTCGTCCGCGAACCAGGTGGCCAGCTCACAGTCGTGACCCAGGCGGGTCAAGCCGGCCGCAACGTTGAGCATCGAGCCGCCGACGACCTCGACGGGGGCGGTGTTCGGGCGAGTAATCTCATCGATGAGCGCTTCACCGATGTTCACGATCCTAGTCATTCGTCAACCCCAGCTTCTCTTCCATTTCTTCCAGAGGAATGCCCTTCGTTTCGGGCATCACCTTCAGGACCCAGAATAGCTGACCGATCATCGCCAGGAAGAAGATTCCGAAGGCGAAACCTCCGCCCAGCTTATCGGTGAGCACGGGGAACGCGTAGGTGGTGACGAAGGCGAACACCCAGTGCGTGAGCGAGCCCAGAGACTGGCCGCGGGCGCGCACGCGGTTGGGGAAGATCTCCGAGATGAACACCCAGATGACCGAGCCCTGACCGAAGGCGTGCGAGGCGATGAAGGCGAGCAGGCCGACAAGGATCAGCCACACCGGAACGGCGCTACCTTCTTCGAAGGCACCCCCCTTGTAGGCGAACATGATTGCCGACAGGAAGCCAAGCGAGATGAGGTAGCCAATGGAGCCGACGATCATGAGCTGGCGGCGGCCGAGCTTGTCGATGACGGTAAGGGCAGCCATCGTGGCGATCAGGTTCATGAGGCCGACGATGACGGAAGCAACGTAGGGGAATGCCGCGCCGAGCACCTCCTCGCCGCCGGCGAGCTTCATAACCTTGGGTGCGTAGTAGAGGATCGCGTTGATGCCGGAGAGCTGGTTGAACATCGCGATGCAGAAGGCCATGAGGATGACCTTGCGGTAGCGGCGCGTGAAGAAGGCAACCTTGCCGCCGGAAGCATCCTCGGCGATCTGCGCCTTAATCTCGGCGATCTGCTCATCGGACTCTGCCTGAGAGGTGGTGAGGCGTCCAGAAATCTTCACGGCCCGCTCCTCGTGATCGTGTGCCAAGAGCCAGCGAGGCGTCTCGGGGACGGTCGCCAGGAAGATGAGGAAGAAGACGGCCGGGACGGCCATGACGCCGAGCATCCAACGCCAGGCGATGTCCTCGTGTGCGATCTCGCGGATGATCGCGTTGGAGGCGTAGGCCAGGAGGATACCGAAGACGATGTTGAACTGGACCAAGCCGACCAGGCGCCCTCGCACGCGAGCGGGGGCGATCTCGGCGGTGTAGATGGGCGCGACCACGGAGGACAGCCCGACGCCGATGCCGCCGAGGAAGCGGAACAGCATGAAGAAAGTGATCGGGAAGAAGGACGAGGCCTCGAACGTGCCGTTCCCAAGCGGGGTCAGCGTCGGAAGTGGGGCCAGGGCGGTTGCCAGGGCACCGACGCCGAAGAGAATGCCGATCCAGAAGAGAACGGGTTTACGGCCGAAGCGGTCGGCGAGCTTACCGGCGATGATCGCGCCGATGATCGTTCCGATGGTCGCAATGGCGACGATCATGCCCTCGCCCGTGGAGGATAGGGCATACAGCTTGGTGAGTTTCTCTTCCGCACCGGAGATAACGGCCGTGTCAAAGCCGAAGAGCAGGCCGCCGAGGGAGGCGACGATGGCACTTCGGATGACCAATGGCGGAATGGATGTGGGTGGTGCTGACGGCTTCGTGGTCATGCTGGCTCCGCACTGTGGGTTGGGGACGCGCGTGGCGCCGAGGCGACTGGGGGCCTCTGGTGCGAGCCTAGAAAACTAATTGGTCAGACAATTAGGACCTCTGCGGGATATTCCCCCGCATGGCGCCGGTTACCAACAACGCGCCGACCCAAACTTAAATACTGTAAGCTCTTACACAGGGATGGCCTCCGAAAAACATCCACTATGTGAAACGAGCGTCACACCTCGATCGCGTAGAGCCGCGTCTGCCCGACCGTGCGGAAACCCAGATAGTCGTAGACGGCGAGCACTCCCGTGTGGTTGGCCGAGCCCACCCCCGTCGCGGCGCGGTCCATGCCGTCGCGGCGCTGGGCCCACATCGAGGCCAGGATCAACGCGTCGGCGACGCGGCTGTCGCGCCACGCGGACAGGACGCCGAGCTGGTCGATGTAGCCCTCGCGCCATCCCAGGGCGGCCCAGTCCTGCTCGTAGCGTGAGGCCAGCAGGAAGCCGGCGACGCGCGGGCGATCGCCCGTGCGATCCACGGCGACGAATGACCACTCGGGGGCGAACGCGGTGCGCCCGTGCATCCACTGTTCCTGGGTGAGCGGGGGGCGCCCCCACTCGGACTCGTTGAGCCGGTTCGCGGCGCGCAGCGCGGGTTCCTCCCACTGCGGGCCCCACGCCTCGATGCTCATGTAGGATCCCAGGTCGGGCACGGGCGGCAGGTCGGCCAGCGACGCGCGCAGCTCGTAGTAGGTGCGCGCCCAGCGGAAGCCGTGAACCTTGAGCTGCGCTTCGAGGTCGTCCTGGCCGGACTCCACGTGGCAGGTGATCTGGGCGGGGCCGTCCCCCTCCACCTCGGAGAGCATCTGGCGGGCCGTCCCCTCCTGCCAGTCCACGATCGAGCTGCCCAGGCCGATGCATCGGAAGTCGGGGTCAACCCCACCCACGCACACGCACTCGGCGCGGCCGGGAAAGCGCAGGACCACCTGGGCGAAGGCGACCATGCGTCCGGCCCCCAGGCCTCGTCTCACGATGCCCACGAGGCCTCTCCACTGCGAGGCCGGGGAGAGCATTTCCTCCACCTCCTCCGCGCTCGTGCGGTAGGGAGGGTTGTCGCGGGCCTCCATGCGAGCAAAGAGCGCGGCCAGGGCGCCGTGGTGGGCCACCGTGAGGGGCTCCCACTCGATGCCGTGATGTTCACCCGGCAGGGGAACGAACTCGGGGGCATCGGCTCGCTGTGCGAGGGGAATGCTCATGCTCGCCTCCTTCCGGGCTATTGGTTGATCGTGTAGTAGACCTCGGCTGACTCGTCGACGAAACCGAGATGCTCGTAGATGCTGTGCGCGCCATCCGGGCCGGAGAGGTCAACGTCGAGGCCGATGCGTGAGACCCCCGAGGCCGATGCGGCGGCGACCGTGTTCCCCACGAGCGCGCTGGCGACCGACCGGCCCCGGTGCGCCTCGGCGACACCGAGCAGGTAGATGTAGGCCTCGGGACGGCCCGTTGCCACCCAGCGCTGGGCGGGGCGCCCCGTCATCGCGTAGCCGACGACGTCACCGCCTGCGTCCACGGCGACGAAGGACCAGCGCGGGTCGAAGTGGTTCATGGCATCGTCCCACCACAGGGAGCGCAGCGGGGAACGGAACGCCTGCTGGAATGCCTCCATGTGGATGGCGCGGATCTGGTCTTGGGCCACGCGGTTCCACGGCAGGATGCGGTAGCCGTGGCGGGCCTGCGGCGCGACCTCGCCTCCGGCCAGGTCGCGGTACATGACCTGGTAGATGCGTTTGGCGAAGAACCCGGCGGCGATGTAGAGGCGGCGACGGTCGGTCATGTGCGCGTCAACGAGGTTGGAGATGGAGGCGGGGACCTCGGAGTCCGCCCCGAATGTCTCGACCAGCATCTGGCGGGCGCGCCCATCCTGCCAGTACAGGAGGGCACGGCCGACACCGCGGCCGCGCCAGTGGGGGTGGATGTAGGCGCTGACGATGGCGGTGGCGGCCTCGTGGATGCCTCGCAGGACGCGCACGGAGGCGACCGCGCAGATGCTGTGCTTGGCATCCAGGCCCACGATCGTATCCACCCAGTCGCGCCCGTTTTCGCCTTCCATCATGTCGGCAATGTCGTCGACGCTGGTGCGGCGGATGGCGTCGTCGTCGCGTTCGATGAGCGAGATCAGCGCGTACACCGCGGGTGCGTCGCGGCCGATCATGGGCCGCCAGCGCAACCCGAGGTGGTTGCCCGGGTACGGGACGGACCCGGGCGGCGTGAGTCGCTGCGCAAGTCCTGTCATGCCGACATCCTACCGGCTGTTCGGGCCTTTAGTCACACCGGCGGCGCACACGCGTTCACGCGCGGCGAGCGCGCCTGCGCCACACCCCGGATTTCTCGCGGGTCTTCTAGGCGTCGATGCGCATGCGGTCCAGGCCCGCGGATTCCTCGACGATGAACTCGCGGCGCGGGCCGACGGTGGACCCCATGAGGAGCTCGAAGACATCCTCGGCCTGGCGCAGGGCCTCCTCGTCGGCCAGGGTGATGCGACGCAGGGAGCGGTGGGCCCGGTCCATCGTCGTCTCGGCCAGCTGGTCGGCGTCCATTTCTCCCAGGCCCTTGTAGCGCTGGATGGGTTCCTTCCAGGTGCGGCCCGAGCGGCGCAGGGAGGCGAGCTTGCGGTGCAGCTCGTCCTCGGAGTAGGTGTAGACGTACTCGCGTTTCTTGCGGCCCTTGCCCGCCACCTCGATGCGATGCAGGGGCGGGACGGCGGCGTAGATGCGCCCGGCCTCGACCATGGGGCGCATGTAGCGGAAGAAGAGGGTGAGCAGGAGGGTACGGATGTGGGCGCCGTCCACGTCGGCGTCCGTCATGAGGATGACCTTGCCGTACCTGGCCTGGGACAGGTCAAAGGTGCGGCCCGACCCGGCGCCGATGACCTGGATGATGTTGGCGCACTCGGCGTTGGCCAGCATGTCGGCGGTGGAGGCCTTCTGGACGTTGAGGATCTTGCCGCGGATCGGGAAGAGCGCCTGGTAGTGGGAGTTGCGCGCGGCCTTGGCCGTGCCCAGGGCGGAGTCGCCCTCGACGATGAAGAGCTCGGTTTCGGCGACGTCTTCGAGGCGACAGTCGGCGAGCTTGGCGGGCAGGGAGGAGGTTTCCAGGGCGTTCTTCTTGCGGGAGATCTCCTTGTGGATGCGCGCGGAGACGCGGGCCTTCATCTCGCCGACGACCTTCTCCATGAGCAGGGAGGTCTGCTGCTTGTCGTCGCGCTTGGAGGAGGCGAACTTTGCTTTCAGCCAGTCGGTGACGACGCGGTTGACGACGGTGCGGATTTGGGGCGTGCCCAGCGTTTCCTTGGTTTGGCCTTCGAACTGCGGTTCGGGGAAGCGCACGGTCACGACGGCCGTCATTCCGGCCTGCACGTCGTCCTTCTCGGGGCGCCCGTCCTTGGCTCCGACCTTGAGTTTGCGGGCGTTTTTGTCGATGGCGGCGCGCAGGGTTTTCAGGACGGCCTGCTCGAAGCCTGCGACGTGGGTGCCGCCCTTGGGGGTGGCGATGATGTTGACGAAGGAGCGCAGGTTCGTGTCGTATCCGATGCCCCACCGCAGGGCGATGTCGACGTCGCACGTGCGCTCGACCTCGGTGGCGCGCAGGTGCCCGCTCTCGGGGTCGAGGACCTGAACGGTTTCGGAGTAGGTACCCGACCCGGTGATGTGCCAGGTGTCGGTGACGGCGCCGTCGTTGGCGAGCCAGTTGGCGAAGTCGACGACTCCCCCATCGAAGCGGAAGCTCTCGTGGAGCTCCTCGTCGCCGCGCTCGTCGTAGCAGTTGATGGTCAGGCCGGGGACGAGGAACGCGGTCTGGCGGGCGCGCGCCAGGAGGTTTTCCCAGGAGAAGCCTTCGGTGGCGGGGAAGATCTGGAAGTCTGCCCAGAAGCGCACGCGCGTGCCGGTCTGCGATTTCTTCACCTTACCCACGGTCTTGAGGGTCGAACCGTCCACGAAGGGCCTGAAGGGTGAGTTGGGGGTGCGTTGCTTGGAGTCGTCGAACTCGCCGGGTTCGCCGCGGCGGAAGCACATTTCGTGGGTCTTCCCGCCGCGGTCGACCTGGACGTCGAGGCGGGCGGAGAGAGCGTTGACGACGGAGGCGCCGACGCCGTGGAGGCCTCCGGAGGCCGCGTAGGAGCCGCCGCCGAACTTGCCGCCGGCGTGGAGCTTGGTGTAGACGACCTCGACGCCGGTCAGGCCCTGGCCGGGGACGATGTCAACGGGGATGCCGCGCCCGTTGTCTGCGACGGAGGCGGAGTGGTCGGGGTGCAGGCGCACGTCGATGGTGTCGCAGTGTCCCTCGAGTGCCTCGTCGACGGCGTTGTCGATGATCTCCCACAGGCAGTGCATGAGGCCCCGGTGGTCGGTGGAGCCGATGTACATGCCGGGGCGCTTGCGCACGGCCTCGAGCCCCTCGAGGACAGAGAGGTGGCGCGCGTTGTAGTCGGATGCGTCGGTAGGAGTCACGTGGTGCATCATAGGTGCCCGTGTCCTCGTTTGTGGCCACCTGCGTGCGTGGCGCGGGTTCTGGGACGCTTTCCACGCGTCACGAGGCCGGGGCCGGATTGCGCTGGTGGGCGTCTTTTCGGGGCGCGTGGGCGCTGGCCGCGGCGGCGCGTTTCGCCCCCGCAGCGGGCGTTGGGCGGGCGGTGGCCAGATTGCGCCGCCGGTGAACAGGGGTGCGCGGGGGTCCTGTCATGGTGTGTGATGGAAACATGAACGCATGGACTCTTGAACGCCCCGCATTGGACGAGCCTCAGCTGAACGCGGCGAATCGCTGCGACGTGTGCGGCGCTCGAGCGTGGGTTCGCGCGACCATGCCCTCAGGGGGCCAACTGTTCTTCTGCGGCCACCACGCCAACGAGCACCTGCCCTCCCTGGTGGGCTCCGGCGCCCAGATCCTGGACGAGCGCCACTTCATGACCGACTGAGCCGCGGCCCCGCCCCCGTGCGGGCGGGGCCGGCGACGAGGCGCGGGCGGCGGACCGGCAAGGGGTCCGCCGCCCGCGTTCTTTTTGAGTCGCGATCTGACAACTGCGTCACAAAACTGCTTCTGAACTGCTTTCTTGCCTCTCCTGCCCGCGCAGCTGTCAAAACGAACATGTTACAGTTACGAGTCACTTTCGGGCACAGAAAGTGGTGAACTGACACACTGCGCCCACAATGGAGCTCACACATGAGAATCGCATGGAACGAAATCACATATCAACCAAAGAAGTTCGTTCTCATTGAGTTTCTAATCGCCACGCTCATGTTCATGGTCGTGTTTCTGTCCGGCCTCACCAACGGTCTGGCTGCCTCAGTGTCCGCGCAGATCGAGAACTATGGGCCCCTCACCTACATCCTGTCCACGGACTCCGAGGGCGTCATTCCCTATTCGTCCGTGACCGACAACGACATTGAGGCACTCGAAGCCCTTGGCTCGTCGGACTACGCGGGCCTGGTCATCCAGCGAGCCACCATCTCGCGTGTCAATGACTCCAACACGCTGGACATCACCTACTTCGCGACGGACCACAACACAAACGGAACTCTCGAGCCCGCGGTCATCGACTCCGATGTGAGCGCATCCGACCTCAAGGTAAACGAGATCATCTTAGACCGCGCATTTGAGGACGAGGGAATCCGCGTGGGCGACCAGGTGATCGACAAAATGTCGGAGCAGGCGCTGACCGTCGTTGCTTTCGCCAAGAACGCCAACTACGGCTACAGCGACATCGGCTTCGTGTCCTCGCAGACCTATGCGGCGATGCGCACGAAGACCGACCCTAACTACCAGTGGCAGGCTCAGACGATCGTCACCTCGAAGGAGATTGCGGCCGACGATCTGCCCAGCGACCTCATGGTGGCCGACCGCCAGCAGGTTATCGACAAGATTCCGGGATACAAGGCTCAAAACCTCACCTTGAAGATGATGACCTGGGTGCTCCTCGTGGCCTCGTCATCCATCCTCGGCGTGTTCTTCTACATCCTGACTCTTCAGAAGCTAAGGCAGTTCGGCGTGCTGAAGGCGATCGGCATGCGGATGCGGACCATCACCTACATCCAGATCTCCCAGCTGACGATCATTTCGTTGATCGGCATGACGATCGGACTGGGCCTGGCGGCTCTCGCGGCCCCATTCTTACCAAGTAGCGTCCCGTCCATCATGACGCTCTCGGACACCGTAATAGTCGCAGTGAGCTTCGTCGTGACCTCGATCCTGTGCGGCGCGCTGTCGCTACTCAAGATCAAGAAGGTGGACCCCATCGACGTCATCGGCGGAAACGGAGAATAGCATGGCAATCATCGAACTGGACACCATCGGAAAGTCCTACGCCGACGGCGACGAGATCCACCACGTGCTCAGCGGGCTGAGCCTGAGCGTCGATGCCGGTGAGTTCGTCGCGATCCTGGGGCCCTCCGGCTCCGGAAAGTCCACCCTGCTCTCCATCGCGGGCTTGCTCCTGTCGGCTGATGAGGGGAGCATCTCCATCGCGGGCCAGGATCTCACCCACCTTAACCAGAAGCAGTGGACGCGCAAGCGCCTGGAGCTGCTGGGCTTCATCTTCCAGGACCACCAGCTGCTGCCGTACATGAGGATCGGCGACCAGCTCGAACTGGTCGCCAAGCTCAAGGGCGAGAAAGACAAGGCCACGCGTCAGGCCGAGGTCCGCTCCCTCATGGAGGACCTGGGCATCGAGAACGCCTACGGCAAGTACCCGCGCCAGATGTCCGGCGGGCAGAAGCAGCGCGCGGCCATCGCTCGGGCTTTCATCGGAGATCCGAAGCTGATCCTGGCGGACGAGCCGACGGCGAGCCTGGATCCGGACCGCGGCCAGGAGATCGCCCAGCTGATCTGCACGGAAGTCAAGTCAAAGAACAAGAGTGCCGTCATGGTCACCCACGACCGTTCGATCCTCAGCTACGTCGACACCGTGTACGAGCTCACGCACGGACGGCTGACAAGGCTCACGGCCTGAGCGCGCTGCTAGCTTCGCGCGCGCTGTCAAGGAGTCGGGACTAACGCTCTTCAAGACGAGCGCCGACTACGGAGCAACTAAGCAATGCTTACCCGCTACTAGCGCGAGCATTGCACCCAGCTATGCCATGTGATACGGCGCTTGACACTCCAACCTGCGCACAGCTGTGGAACACTGTGAGTCCCACCATCTGAGCTCTCCCAAGTCACGAGTATTGTGCGACCAGTTTAGAGGGGCTAAAATTACTCTATGACGCGACCGATGCCGTACCGCAAACTAAAGCGGGAGCTTCTCAAGGCTGGTTTTGTGGCGCGCCAGGGTAAAGGAGATCACGAGGTCTGGTCCAAGGACGGTATTCGTGTCGTTATTACCCAGACTCGGGAAGTATCGCCAGCACTCACACGACAAGCACTTGAGGCAATCGAAAGGAGCAAACAGCAATGACAAAGCTCATCGTCACCGCACAGCGGTGGGACAGTAAACTTGGCGGCGGTTGGGAACTCCTGGACGGCGACCACGCGATGACGCAGGTTCGTCGGCTCTCTGACGCTCGCCAGCAAGTCATCGATTATCTGGACACGGTCGATCCCGATGTTGCGCACGTCGACTGGGACATCATCATTATCCCGGCCATCCCACAAGCAGCTTCGGTCGAACAGGCGAAAGCTGCGACGAAGGAAGCCGCTGACGCACAAGCCACAGCAGCCGCACAGTCCCGCGAGGTCGCTCGTTCCCTTCGCGCTTCTGGACTCTCCATCGATGATGCCGCCTGGATCATGGGAGTCTCCCGGTCCAGAATCTCTCAACTCGCACGCGCCTGACGCCCTTCCCACACAACCTCACCGGCGTCGTAGATCCCACCCGAGGGGAGGATCATCCCACGGCCCGGTTGTTGGATCTGGTCCCAGGAAGGTCCGGCACCGTATACGAGAACCAGCTGGAAGAGCGCGGCGAGGAGTCCCGCCCCGTCATACGAATCGCGGCACGACTCTCTCCAGGGACAGCAAGAACGCTATCGCTTGGCCTGCTCCAAGATGCCACCAGCGTCTTCGATACCTTCCGCATCGTTACGCTCGTCGGCCGAGTACAAGGTGACGTGCGCCAATGGAGGCGGCAGCAAACCCTGGGCCACCGCGGGCGCGAGAGCGAGCTCCTCTATCAGGTCCTTCATCTTTTGCACGCCTCACTCCAGAAGCTCACCGCACAAAACACGAACGACTCCACGCGGCCTTCACAGCCTATGACGCGCACTCCGTGCCGAAGTCTTCTACAGCTGCGCCCAGCAGGTGCGCGATGTCTTCCACCAAGACACACCCACCCAAGACCGACGCCTCACCAAACGCCTACTAGCAACTCCGTATGCTCTTCACCACCACATGCCTGGACGCCCCCACCTATGAAAAGCCACAAAACCCAAGCAACGAATCGACATAACGCTGCCCGCTAGCGACTCCCAACCACAAGCAACCCGAGAACCTAGAAATAAACACAAGATCATACCCTGAGTCAACTTCGACCCACAATCCAACCTTACAACGAACGAAGAGCACTTAAGGCGAATCAATCTCGATCACAATGGACTTAACACTCCCGCCGTCAGGTACAGGCCTCCCCTTCACTGACTTCAAAGAACCCCACAACCGCAGACCTACTTGTACTTTCGATAGATTGGCGCAGGTTTGACAACCATGCGCCAGACACTCAATTCCCATGGTAGACTGCATTCAACTAACCAGCACAACAGCGAACTTAGAAAGGCATACGATGGAGATCATCACTCTATTCAATAACAAAGGCGGAGTTTCGAAGACGACCACCACATTCAATATTGCATGGAAACTTGCCCAGATCGGAAAGCGCGTCTTAATGGTAGACGCCGACCCGCAGTGCAACCTCACAGAATTGGTCATCAACCCACTCCATTCGGAAGACTCAGTGCGCGATAAGGTGCAAGGGCAGGACAATATCTACGCAGCTCTTGACCCCGTCTACAATGCCCGACCAAAACAGCTTGAACCGGTTGACTGTATCGAAGTTGAGGGGCAAGAGAACCTCTTCCTCCTACCAGGACACCCCGGCTTTGCTGAGTATGAGAATACACTCAGCATCGCACATCAGCTCTCAGAGACACTCGGCCCCGTGCGCAACGTGCCAGGCTCACTATATCGACTCATTCATCTGACAGCAGAGCGGTACGACATCGACTACGTCTTCATCGACGTGAGCCCAAGCCTTGGATCCCTGAATCAGAATATCGTTACAACCTCAAATAGACTGATCGTCCCCCTATGTCCCGACCTATTTAGCGGCCAGGCGATTGACACGCTGAGCCGCACACTTCCTAAGTGGACACACTGGGCTAAGAGAGCAAGTCAGCTCGATATCCTACAAGAAGCCGACTACCCATTCCCCGCACCTTCGCTGACATTCACGGGATACATTATTCAACGTTACAAGCTTCGCAACAACTCTCCCACCAAAGCATTCAATGAGTTCTTTGAAGACCTCAAGACACGGATCAACGATAAGCTCATTCCAAGCTTCTCAGATAGCAAGCTAATCGGCGACGATTCTCAGAATGCAGAAGACTTACTTCTTGCACAGATTCCCGATTTCAATACCCTCATCGCCGCCTCACAAGGCACAGGAAAGCCTGTATTCGCCCTGTCACAAGAAGACACTGGGCACTCAGGCACGGTATGGGACAAAGACGAGACGAAGATCAACGAACTTGACAACCTATTCTACGATCTCGCACAGCGAGTAATGGCATGAAAGGCTCAGCACTTCAACTATTCGAAGAAGGCCTTGAGGATATCAGCCAACACCTCATGGTCGCAGACCACATCCGATGCTCTACGACAGCTGTAATCAGTTGCGCGTATGGCAACCTCCTGAGAGACACTGTCACAAAGACAGTCGGAAACATCGATGCATACTTCTCAAAGGTACTTTTTGAACTCCTCGTGGACCGGCAGGCAATCTACTCTGCAAATCTCTCAGACAAAGGTGATATTCGCCTGAGTTTCTCACTCAAAGAAGTTTCTGAACTAATGGTTGACGTAAGCGAAGATCCACTACGAAGCAATCTTGCTTTACGAAGGATCTTAGACACTAAGCTACGCTCACTAGCTCTTCAGAACCATACCGTACCGAACAGCCTATCAAGATTATTTGGCGTCAAGGACTTTTGGAGTCTCGCTCAGAAGGACCCTTTAACGAAGTCACTGGTCGGAGACACAGATATTCACAGGAAGTACAGAGCACTTACCGAACGTCGAAACGCTATTTCACACAACCGCGATCGAGACATCATAGGCTCTACAACTCGGTGCGCAATTTCTAGAGACTTTGTCGAGACAGGTATCTTAACTACAAGGATCATCGTTAGCACATTTGAAAGAGAGGTTGTCAGCGCATATATGAATTAACGCCTGATACGGCATTAGTGTGACTACACTAAAGCCCCATGAGACGCCACCTTTATAGGAAACCGCAGCTCCGTCTCCTTGGCACACTGAGTCGATTTGGCCAGTCTTTCATACGCAGCACGCTTACAAGCAGGCGACGCGACGACTTTGATGGCTCTTTACGTTTGGGGGTGCGGAGCGGTGGTCAGGTTCGGCGTGTTGTGGCTGTATAAGGGTTGCGTTCTTTCGATGGTGGAGATTCCTGCACCGTCCATTTGAAAGAACTTGATGAGCCTCATGCTACCCTGTGATCGCCTTGATCTGGGCGAGTTCACGCGCCGGAACGGGCACGGTCTGGGAGGTGATCGGCCAGTGCGTGGAGGACGGCCAGACCGTGTTGGTTTGCTGTACTACAGGTGATAATTAGTGTTGCAACGCCATGGATGCCAGGGCGTCGCGCGCGGCGCAGCAGTCAGGTGCTTGGTTCGCGAGTCCTAGGTGCGGCGCCCCGCGATCGTGCATGTGAGCATGCTGCTACTGGTGCTAGGGGGTGTGCTTACGTGTGGCGTCGAGCCATGAGTCAAGCGGTTTACCCACGCGTCTCATCCATGGACACACCACCACCACGAACTGAAAACAAGCCCTCCACCATACTCACCGATGCAATCAACGGCCGCATCGAACACCTACACGCCTCCGCCCTCGGGTTTTCGATCTCTCACCCACTACATCACTCGAGCACTTCACTAAACCGGCGGATTCAAACCCTACCTATACCCCAAATTATGAAGAGCCAGCGTTCCTGCCGCGTCCCCAATCCGTATGGCTATCATCAACGCAAGATCCAACTTCACCGAAGAAGATTGCGGAAAGGGAATGCGCCCCACGAGACCACGTGCTCGCTCTCGCCTGGCTGCGCGCAAACGTCGGGCGGCTACAGGTCTGTGACGCTCTGCTCCCCCAAGTCCCCTGGGTTGCAATGGTCCGCGGGCACCCGGCCGGGAGACCAGACGTCCTAGTCCGCCAGCCGCTGGGACACCACCGTCGTGACGCCGTCGCGCATGGTGACGCCGTAGAGGGCGTCCGCGATCTCCATGGTGCGCTTCTGGTGGGTGATGACGATCAGCTGGGAGGTCTCCTGCAGCTCCTTGAAAATGGCGAGCAGGCGCGTCAGGTTCACGTCGTCCAGGGCGGCCTCGACCTCGTCCATGACGTAGAACGGGGAGGGACGCGCCTTGAAGATCGCCACCAGGAACGCGATGGCCGCCAGGGAGCGCTCCCCGCCCGACAGGAGCGAGAGGCGCTTGACCTTCTTGCCGGCCGGCCGCGCCTCGATCTCGATGCCCGTGGAGAGCATGTCGTCGGGCTCGGTGAGCACCAGGTCCCCGTGCCCGCCGGGGAAGAGCACGCCGAACACGTGCTCGAACTGCTCGCGCGTCGAGGCGAAGGCCGAGGCGAAGGACTCCTGCACCAGGCGGTCCACGTCCGCCACGATGCGCAGCAGGTCCGCCTTCGACTTCTTCAGGTCCTGGACCTGGTCCACCAGGAACTTGTGGCGCGCGGCCAGCGCCTCGTGTTCCTCCAGGGCCAGGGGGTTCACGCGTCCCAGCTTCTCCAGCTCCCGCTGAGCCTTGGCCAGCGCCCTCTCCTGCTCCGCGCGCACGTACGCGCTCGGCTCGGCCCCCACCGCCTCCTCCACCTTGTCGGGATCCAGCGGAAGCATCGGCACCATCACCTGCGGCCCGAACTCCTCCAGAAGCTGGTCCGGCTCCAGCGACAGCTCCTCCAGGGCGCGCCTCTGCACGTCTTCCACGCGCAGCCGCGTCTGCTCCACGGCGAGCTGCCCCCGGTGGGCGGAGCTGGCCGCCTCGGCCAGCTCCGCGCCCATCGCGTCAATCGCCCGGCGCGCATCCGACACCTCCTGGGAGACCTCCACGCGCCGCTCGCTCAGACGGTCGCGCTCGGCCGCCGCCCGCTCCAGCGCCCGCTCCGCCGCCTCCAAGGCCACGCGCGCCGCCGCCTCCACGTCCGAGGCCGTGGCCAGCTCCGCCTTGCGCGCCGCCTCGCGCGCCGCGTAGCGGGCGCGTTCCTCCCGTTCGGCTGCCGCCGCCTGGCGCAGGGACCGGGCGCGCGCGGACGCACGCCCTCGAATTTGACGGCGTTGGCCCCCGCCCGCACCAGTCGGACAGCACTGGC
>ERZ772807.1145-NODE-1145-length-15038-cov-13.845959_pt1 | contig 15038 bp, 11 predicted proteins | sample MGYA00511472_ERZ772807 | MGnify/ENA primary metagenome ERZ772807 (study PRJEB29015, sample SAMEA2737947) | human oral metagenome | biome: human oral; feature: human-associated habitat; material: dental | place: China | collected 2039 ...
ATTGCCGCCGCCGCATTTCGTGGATGGCGGGCGTGGCAATTTTTATCGTGGGCATTCCTTCCGCGCTGTCGTTTGGCGCGTTGGCAGAGTTTAAAATCATCGGCAAAACAGTATTTGATTTGTGGGATTACTTGATTACCTCGTGGATTATGCCGCTGAGCTCGCTGGCAGTTTGCGTGCTGGTGGGCTGGGTGTTGAAGCGCGAAACCGTGTTGCCCCACATGATGCTCGGCAGCGATTTGCCGCCCGTTATCGCCCGCATTTGGCGCGGCACGGTGCGCTATGTTGCCCCCGTGGCGATTTTGTTGGTGTTTGCCAATACGCTGGGGTGGATTTAGGTTGGATTTAGGTTTCAGGCTGCCTTGGGTGATTTAAGGCAGCCTGAAGTTTATGGTTAAACAGAACAATCGTAGGGTGTGCAGCTTTGCTGCGCACGCTGTTTAAGGCAGCCTGAAACTCAATTCACTCAACAAAAATACCCCACCCTTTCCATATTTTCAGGCTGCCTTAACACCCCAAGGCAGCCTGAAAAACAAAATCGCTTGGTGTGCTGCCAAGCGATTTTTTACTGGATAGATTGCCTTTCAGGCTGCCTAATGCTTCATAAATGGTTAATGCTGCTGCCCCTCCCCTACGTCCAGCCGAACGCAGCATTCTTTTTTCGGGAAAAAGCGTGCGCTTGTTCGACGACGCACGAAGTGCGGCTAGTTCGCACGCGCCGAAAAAAGGATGCGTAGTGAGGGAAGTCTGCGCAGCAGACCTGCACGTCGGGGTCGCCTTTCTTTTGCTTACTTTTCTTTGGCGAAGCAAAGAAAAGTAAGTGCCCCGCTGGCACGAAGCGCATGGTAAAAGCTAAACAAAAAGCCAACCACAAAGCACAAACCCTTTTCAGGCTGCCTAACCGCGAGCACAAATGCTTGGGCAGCCTGAAACGCCAATCCGCGCCCCTACGGCTTGCTTGCAAGCCGTGCGCTGGCTGGAATAAAAAGGCAGCCTGAAACACATCCCAATCTATTTTCAGGCTGCCTTACCCCCAGGGCAGCCTGAAACCTTTGCACCCCCCTTCGCAAAACATTACAATCCCCATCCCACCATCTTGCAAACACCCCATCCCACCGTGCAACAAACCGCCTTTGATTTCAACGACCCCGCCTACCCCCGCTTTGACAAACTGCTCGGCACAGCCAACGCCGAGCTTATCTACATCCTGCAACAAGAGCACGACCAATTTCTCTACATCTGGGGCGAGCAAGGCTCAGGCAAAAGCCACATCCTGAAAGCATGGGTGGGGCAAGCCCTGCAAAACCAACACACCGCCGTGTACATCGACGCAGGCAACACCCCCCTTGCCGACACCGCCGCCCAAGCCGATTTTGTCGCCATCGACCAAATAGAAAAACTAAACGATGCCGAGCAAGCCACCTTGTTCTACATCTTCAACCACTTTCGCAACAGCAAGCGCGGGCATCTGCTGCTCTCCGCCGATACCCCGCCCAGCAAACTGCAACTGCGCGAAGATTTGCGCACCCGCATGGCATACTGCCTTGCCTACGAAGTCAAATCACTCAGCCGCGAAGAAAAAATCACCGCGCTCACCAACATGGCCAAAACCCGCCAGCTCAACATAGACCCCAGCATCTACCAATACCTGCTAGACCATTGGCGGCAAGACTTAGGCAGCCTGATGACCATGTTCAACGACCTTGCCAACTATTCCATCAGCCAAGGCAAGCCCATCACCCTGCCCCTGCTGCGCCGCCTGCTCAAACAACAGAAAACCAACCCATGAAAAATCTCGCCATCTTTGACCTAGACCACACCCTAATCAACACCGACAGCGACAACGCCTTCCCCAAATTCCTAATAGAACAAGGCTTGCTAGATGCCGACTACGCCGCCGCGCAAAACGAAAAATTCTATCAAGACTATCTTTCAGGCTGCCTAAACGTTGCCGATTTCGTCCGCTTCCAAATCACCCCCATCGCCCAGCTTACCCCCGCCCAGCGCAACGAATTGCACCAACAATTCCAAACGCAATACATCACCCCCCACGCCAGCCAAGCCGCCAAAGACCTAGTAAACCAACACCGCCGCGCAGGCGACGAACTGCTCGTCATCTCCTCCACCAACGAATACATCATCACCCCCATCTGCCAACAAATCTTCGGCATCCACAACATCATCGGCACGCAGCTAGAAACCGATGCCCACGGCTTGTTTACAGGCAACATCATCGGCACGCCCAGCCTGCAAGAGGGTAAAATCACCCGCCTCAACCAATGGCTCACCGCGCGCGGCGAAACACTCGCCAGCTACGGCAAAACCTATTTTTACAGCGATTCCAAAAACGACTTGCCGCTGCTGAACCTTGTGGATGAACCCGTTGCCGTGAACCCCGACGCTACCTTGCTGGCGCACGCCCAAGCGCAGGGGTGGAAGGTGTTGCATTTAGCTGAGGCAGCCTGAAATGTTTACAAAACCTGAGTAGGTCGGGCAGTTATGCCCGACAAACACGGGCATATTTATCTTCATTACGCCAAATTCAAAAACGTCGGGCATAAATGCCGACCTACTGCCAAAGGTTTCAGGCTGCCTAAACGCGGGCGGAATGTTGAGGCAGCCTGAAACGCATCCCGCGCCCTACGGCTTGCTGGCAAGCCGTGTTCTTGCGTTAAATTTGCATGGGGAGAAGCGGGCTGTTTGTGCGCAACTGTGTTTCAGGCTGTCTATGGGTTGGTGCAATAGGCAGCCTGAAATCCATCTTCCTGCGTTGTACAGTCTCAAAATAGCAACGATACAAGAAGGCGAGAACTTGCTTATGCATCATTCAATCATTGCTCAACGGTGCGGGCAAAGCCACCCCCTATCTATCTAGCGATAACCCATTGCTGCGCTATAAAAGGCAGCCTGAAAATGGATAAACCGTTTTCAGGCTGCCTTTAATGCTGCGGGCACGCGGGCTTAATCATCATCCTCATCTTCGCTGCGATTGCTGCCCGCTTTATACAAAATCCAAACAATCACGCCCGACAACACCAGCGAGAAGCCAAAATCGTCGTCATTCATTTTTAGCCATGCGGGGATGTTGAGCAGGATAAAGATGCCTATCATCAGCCAAACCATTTGCCGCGACACGGGGTCGGGCTGCATTTGCGCGGTGTAGCGCGGGGCGTTGTTGCCATCAAATTGAAACCATGTGGCAAGCTGTTGGCGCGATACGGGGGTGTTTTTGCTCCATGCCAGCTCGTTTCGGGTGCGCTGGGCGGAGAGTTTGGCTTCGCCTTGTTGGTAATCTTGGTAATAGGTGATGTCGCCTGCGCGGATGTGCCAGTAGAACGCGCCTGCGGCGTAGCTTACGCGCCCGCCATAGTCGTAGAGTTTGTAGGCGTTTTTTGGCATAAAACCTTGCAACACGCGATCGTGCGCATCATCTGCGCTGCCGATGGCGCTGGCGGATTGCCCCAGCGGTGGAAATTCGGTTTGCGTTTCGGACAGCGCCCATTTGTTTTGTGATGTTTCTACCAGCCAGAGAAAGCCTTGGTTGGGGCTGTATAGCAGGTATTCGCGCCACCAATCTACGGGGGTTAGGCTGAGTGGGCTGCCGTATAGGGCGGCGTGGGCGTCGTCGGGGTTGAGTTCTTCGTAGCGGGCTGCGCCGATAACGGTGTAGCTGTTGCCGTGGATTTTGCCTGTGGTGCCGATGGGCAGGGGCAGCGCGTCTTGCTGGGCTTGGCGCATTTCGTTGGCGGCGATGAGTTTGGCTTTTTCTTCGCTGGTGTCTAAATCGCTGCCGCAGCTGGGGCAAATGACGGTGGGCGTGATGCCGCGCAGCCATTGCACGGGCGAGCCGCAATGGGGGCAGTTTTCGCTTTGGCGTGTGCCTTTCAGGCTGCCTGCGCTTTGGCGAATTTGGTCGTCGCTGCGGGTGTTTTGCAGAAACAGTTGGTTAAGCTGGGTGGTGCTGCCAAGAAAGGCTTGCGGCGGAGTGTCGCTGTAATCCAGCGTGAGAAAGGCGTTTTCGCAACGCCAGTCGGCAACGCGGTTTTGGTAGTGTTCAGGCAGCCTGAAAGGCAGTTCGCCTTGGGCGGCGGCGTTGGATAGGGTGATTTCACGCACGTCGCTGGCGATGAAGGTTTTGCCGTAGTCTAGCGTGCTGATACCTGCGCGGATTTCGTTGAACGGCGGGGCGTTATCGGGCGTGGCGATTTGGCGGGTGATGACGTGGATGTCGCCTGCTTCGGAGAGCCAGCCGTTTTCGCCGTTGTTAAACTGGATATACCATTCGTTCCACACGCCTGCGTCGTATTTGGCTTGCAGCCGCCCGACCACGGTGAAGCCTTGCCCTTGGTGTGTACCTGTGGTGCTGATTTGGATGGGGCTGAAATCTTGTAGCAAGGCACTGTCGCGCCCTGTGTCGTGCAGGCTGTTGTCTTGCAACACGAGCATGCTGTTGCAATAGCTGCATACTACGGTGATGGCGGTGGGGCTTTGAACTTGAACGGGCGCGCCGCAGCTGGGGCAACTGGTGCGGAAAAAGGGTTCAGACATGATGGACGAAGGATGGGGTTGGGATGGGGAAATCATAGCATAAAGGCAGCCTGAAAATGGGGTTGGGGTGGTTTCAGGCTGCCTTTGGATGGGGCAATGGGCTAGTGATGGGCGAGGCTGATTACGAATATTTTTATTTACCACTTAGGCAGCCTGAAAACGCATTTTCCTGTTTCAGGCTGAAACCTTTGCAAAACCTGCAACCAATGGCGCGCTAGCCGCTTGCCGACATCTTGGTAAACCAGTCATATTCTGTTGAATAAACCCATTTGGCGACGAGCCGTCGCCGCTCCATTGGCGTTTCAGGCTGCCTCAATCCGCTGCGCCAACTCAACCGCCTTGCCAATATACGCAGCGGGCGTGAGTGCCAACAGCTCGGCTTTGGCGGCATCAGGAATCGCCAAGCCGTTGATAAACTGGCGCAGGGTTTCGGGCGTGATGCCGCCTTTGCCGCGCGTAAGGGCTTTAAGCTGCTCGTAGGCTTGCGGCACGGCGTAGCGGCGCATCACGGTTTGAATCGGCTCGGCAAGCAGTTCCCAAGTGGCGTTTAGGTCTGCCAACATGGCGGCGGGATTGGCTTCCAGCTTGTTCAACCCGCGCAAATGCGCTGTCCAGCCCAGCAAAGCATAGCCCGCGCCCACGCCCATGTTGCGCAGCACGGTGCTGTCGGTTAAGTCGCGTTGCCAGCGCGATACGGGCAGTTTTTCCGCCAAAAAGCCCAGCACAGCGTTTGCCATACCCAAATTGCCTTCGGAATTTTCAAAATCAATCGGGTTCACTTTGTGCGGCATGGTGGAACTGCCCACTTCGCCCGCTTTCACTTTTTGCTTAAAGTAACCCATTGATATGTAACCCCAAATATCGCGGTTAAAATCAATCAGAATGGTGTTGATGCGGCTGATGGTTTGGAACAATTCCGCCATGTAGTCATGCGGTTCAATTTGAATGGTGTAGGGATTAAAGGTTAAACCCAATGATTTTTCTACAAAATTTTGGCAATGGCGTTCCCAATCCACATCGGGGTAGGCAACCAGATGGGCGTTGTAGTTGCCGACTGCGCCGTTGATTTTGCCCAAAAATTCTTGCGCGGCTAACTGCTTGATTTGGCGTTGCAAACGGGCGAGCACATTGGCAATTTCTTTGCCCAGCGTGGTGGGCGTGGCAGGCTGCCCGTGTGTGCGCGACATCATCGGCACTTCTGCCAGTTCGTGCGCCATCTGTTGCAATTTGGCGGCGATTTCGCCCAATTTGGGCAGCAGCACTTCATCGCGCGCCTGCCGCAGTATGAGCGCGTGCGATAGGTTATTGATGTCTTCGCTGGTGCAGGCGAAGTGGATAAATTCCGTTACCGCGCTGATTTCGGCGTTGGCGGCGAAGCGTTGTTTGAGCCAGTATTCAATCGCTTTCACATCGTGGTTGGTGGTGGCTTCTATGGCTTTGACTGAGGCGGCATCGTCCAGCGAGAAGCCGCTAATCACGCTGTCTATTTCGGCGAGCGTGGCGGCAGAAAATGGCGCAACTTCGCGGATATTCGGCTCGGCGGCAAGGGCTTTGAGCCATTCCAGTTCCACGCGCACGCGGGCTTGCATCAAGCCGTATTCGGAGAAAATGGGGCGCAGAGCTTGGGCGGATGCGGCGTAGCGTCCATCCAACGGGGAAAGGGCGGAAATGGGGTTTATCATGGTGTATTCCTTGTGGGAGACGGGAAGTTTGCGGGAAATCCGGCTTTCAGGCTGCCTGAAAACGGAACGCCGGCGAAATTAAAATCTGTGCGGATACGGATAAAAACGCGTTTTGCGGCGGTTTCGGCACGGTTGGGAAAGACGCGGAATTGTACTGCATATTGTGCTGATTCCCTATTTTCAGGCTGCCTAATCCCGCCCAAGCAATACGTTTCAGCCGAAAAAACCCAATACCCGCTCTGCAATATTTCTTGGATGAGGCCGGTCGGTTTTGCGGCACGTTCGGCGCAGCCGCTCACCGACTGTGTTTTGTGCCGCCAAACCTGCTGCCCCGCTTGGATGCGGGCATGGTTTATTCCTTGTTTTTAAAGGTTTCAGGCAGCCTTCAGTTTTCGGCACAAATCGCGGCGGTATTTCTGCTGCTGCCGGCGCAGATAAAATTTGACCAGCCAGCGCGGCAGCCGTTTTTTCAGCGTAATGTCTTCGGCAAAATCCAACTCGGTGCGGTTGTCGTCCAATGCGGTAAAACGCCCCGTCCAATGTCCGGAAAAATAGGCGTTTTCCATGTCAAACGCCCATAAATACGGCGGCTGCTTTTGGGTAACGCGAAACAGTGTGGCCGCGCCGGATTGAGTGTGTTCGACAAACTGTGTGTCGTCCAGCCGTTCTATTTTGGCCAAATCGCTGCGCCATGCGTAGTCGGTCAGTGAAGTAACGGTGCGCCACACGGTTTGGATGTCGGCGGGGATGGTGTAGCGGATGCGGGATTGAACCAACATGGGGATTCCTTTGCGTTCGGGTTAAACGGGATTTCAGGCAGCCTTTCACACAGCCTTCCGCGGCAGGTATTTCCCCGCTTCGCGCAGGCTCAGTTTGGCCATTTCGTGTCGGTGTTGGTCGATAAAGCCTTGTACCCATGCGGGGTTGGTTTTGCTGTAATCGCGCAATGCCCAACCGATGGCTTTATTGATGAAAAATTCTTTTTGCCCCAGATTGTTGCAGATGATTTTTTCCAACAGCGCGGTGTCCGTGTGCTGTTTGCGGAGCAGTTGGTGGTCGATGGCGACGCGGCGCAACCAGATGTTGTCGTCCATGCTCCATGCCAATAGGACGGTATTGACTTCGGGATGGCGCAGGGCGATGTCGCCGACAATGCGGTCGAGTACGTCCGAACTGTCCCACCATGATTTTTCGGTAATCAGCGTTTGCAAACGTGGGATGTCCTGCGGGGTCATGTGCTGCTGCATTTTTTTCAGGTATTCGAGCGCGGCGTATTGCAATTCGCGGTGCGGGTCGTCCCAGCAGCGGCGCACGAAATCCCAATCGACCGGCTGTTTGGCGGCGTCTTTGAAAAACGGGCGGCAGAGGCGGGCAAGCTGGGGTTTGCCGATGCCGAAATAGGTAAAGCGGTGTTTCATGTATGCCTGCATCGGCACGGCGCGTTCGGGGTTGGCGTGTTGTTGCAGGACGGCGAGCAGGGCGGGGTAGTCCATACGTTTTTCCTTTTTGCAGGAGATGGCAGGGTTTGGGGTCGTCTGAAATCTTGGTCTTTGTTCTGCTTCCCTTTCGCCGCGCTGGTTTTTTTGCGGAAACATTTTCATCCTAAATGTGGGTGCAGCGCTTCTCGAAAAATCTTGGCGGGTTGTCTGGCTGAATCTGTTTTCTGTTTTTCTTTGATATGGCGGGTTCTTTGAAAGGATTTGTTTTCAGACGACCTCTTCTTCCAAATCGCCTTCGCGGGTTTCGCGCAGGTGTTCGCGCAGGCGTTGGAGTTCGTGTTTGTCCAGCCACTTGCGGCGGCTGCGTTGCAAGAGAATGACGAGTGCGGAGATTTCGTTGCGCATATTGGTGCTTACCCAAAGGAAACCCTGCCATTCGTAATGGAGGCGGGCGGCGAGTTTGCCCAGCTCGGGATTGATGGAGGTGTCGATGCGGATGCGGCGGGCGTAGTGGCCTTTGATGAGGCGGACGGTCAGGCGCAGCTCGCGTTGGAGTTGGTTGAAATGGCGGTCGAGCAGGCGGATTTCGCTTTCGTTGAGCGTGGGCGCGCGCAGTTTGGCGGCGGTGGTCAGGAGTAGCTCGGTGGTGTTGACGATTTTGCGGTGGGCATGCTGCATGGCTTCCATCATATTGTTGCTGATGTGGCTTTCGCCGGATGTGGCGGCCAGATGGCTGCGGCTTTTGACCATACGGGCGTTGATTTTGCGCATTTTAATCATGTTTTGCTCCAAACGCTCGCGCGTCATGCGCTTGCCGTTGCTGATTTCGGCAATCATTTTGGCGCAGTCGGTGAGGTTGTCGGCAAGCATGAAGCGCCACATGAGTGTGGAGCGTAGGGGCAGGAGTTTGGCGGCGGCAATGGCGATGGCGGCACCAATCAAAACGTTCATGGCGCGCATCAGGCCGCTGTCGAGCCAATGGTGGCTGCTGTCGCCGATGAGCATGCACATGGTCAAACCGGCAAGCATGGCGACATAGCCGTTTTTGCCGACCGCAGACCAACCGGCCACTGCGCTGGCACTACCGATAAGCAGATAGAAGAAAACGCCGTCTTGCAAATAATGCTGGTTCAACCATAAAACGGCCAACCCGACGCCCAAACCGATGGCCGTGCCGAGCATGCGTTCGACTGCTTTGGAGTAAATCGCGCCTTGGAATTGCAGCATGCCGAGGACGACAAAGACGGTCATGCCGATCCACTCGCCGTGTTGCAGGTGGAAGACTTTGGCCAACAGGGTGGAAAACACGATTGCCAAGCCGAGGCGGAAGGCGTGGATATGGCGGCGATAGCGGTAGCGTTCGTAGGCGTTGAGCCAGCGTTCGGAAAAATGGAGGCGTTCGGATTGGGCAGGCATATTGTAAAACGTATGGGTATGTGGGGATGTAAATTATAACTGATTGGTAAAGCAGATGAAATTTGAACTGCTCCCAAACGGCTTGTCTTATTGCGGATTTTATCTGCCGCAAGCGGATATAATAGCGGCTTTGAATCAGACAGGCGGTGAAGAAATGGCGACGGTTTTAAGCGCAGGCGTGGACGAAGCAGGGCGCGGCCCTTTGGTCGGCAGCGTATTTGCGGCGGCGGTGATTTTGCCGGAACATTTTGACCTGCCGGGTTTGACCGACTCAAAAAAACTGAGCGAAAAAAAGCGCGATATGTTGGCGCAGATGATTAAGGAACAGGCGGTTGCGTGGAGCATTGCCTTTGCCGACCCCGACGAAATCCTGCAACTGAACATCCTGCACGCAACCATGGCAGCGATGAAGCGAGCAGTCGAGGGGCTGTCGGTCACTCCCGACAAAGTGTGGATAGACGGCAACCGCGTGCCGAAAGATTTGAATGTCCCTGCCGAAGCCGTTGTCAAAGGCGACAGCAAAATTATTGAAATCTCTGCCGCTTCGGTTTTGGCCAAAACCGCGCGTGATGCAGAAATGTATGAATTGGCGAAACGTTACCCGCAATACGGGTTTGACTGCCACAAAGGCTATGGCACGGCGCAACATTTGGTCGCGTTGAAACAATACGGCGTCTTGCCGGAACACCGCCGCGATTTCGCACCGGTCAAAACCTTATTGGCACAAGGCAATCTGTTTGAAGAATGAAAACATATCAAAAGGCCGTCTGAAAGATTTCAGACGGCCTTATTTTTGGAAAAGTATTATTTCAACGCAGCCAAACACTCTTTAATCAACTCAGGGCCGCGATAAATCAAACCGCTGTACACTTGAACCGCACTGGCGCCCAAGCGGATTTTTTCTGCCGCGTCCGCGCCGTTCATGATGCCGCCGACGCCGATAATCGGCAGCTTGCCGTCAATGCGTTCCGCCAAAAGTTTCAACACCTGATTGCTTTTCTCGCGTACGGGCAAGCCGCTCAAGCCGCCTTGTTCGCTTGCGAGCGGATGGCTGCCCAAGCTTGATTTGTCGATGGTTGTGTTGGTGGCGATGATGCCGTCCATTTCCACAGATTTGACCACATGGGCGATGTCGTCGATTTGCGCTTCGTCCAAATCCGGCGCGATTTTGACCGCCAGCGGCACATATTTGCCATGCGCGGCCGCCAGTTGCGCCTGTTTGTTTTTCAAGGCTTCCAACAATGCGCTCAACTCGTCGCCGCCTTGCAAGGCGCGCAGGTTTTTCGTATTGGGGGAGGAAATATTGACCGTGATGTAGCTTGCGTGGGCGTAGGCTTTTTCCAAGCAAATCAGATAATCGTCGGCCGCGTTTTCAATCGGCGTAACGGCATTTTTGCCGATATTGATGCCCAAAATGCCTTTAAAGCGGCTGTTTTCAATGTTGCGGATCATCGCGTCGATGCCGTGGTTGTTGAAACCCATGCGGTTGATGATGCCTTGGTGTTCGGGAACGCGGAAAAGGCGCGGCTGCGGATTGCCCGGCTGCGGCTTGGGCGTTACCGTGCCGATTTCGACAAAGCCGAAACCCAAAGCGGCAAACGCATCGATACACTCGCCGTTTTTATCCAAACCTGCCGCCAAGCCGACCGGATTGGGCAGCTGCAAACCCATCAGCTCGGTCGGTCGGGTGTGGCTGTCCACCTTGGGCAGCAGGCCGAGTTTTTCGATAGAACGCAAACTGTTGAGCGTGAAATGATGGGCCTTTTCTGCATCGAAACGGAACAGGATAGGGCGGACGAGTGAATACATGGCGGCGGCTTTCTGAACGGTTGATGAATTTGGCGTTATTTTACCTGAAACCGTCAAACTGCCCCAAACGTCTGTATCGATATGATTTTATTGTTTGGCGTCAAATGAAAATAAATAGGGTTTTTGCGTGTAATCGGATAGTTCATTAAAATGGTAAAAGAGAGGCTTTTCAGACGGCCTGATGGATGTATCAAAAGGCCGTCTGAAAAGTTTTGATTTGATTGTTTACCTGATACAGGAAGATTTTTATGAAACAGGCGGTTGATCCTTATGCGAGTTTCCGTGAACTGACGCTGCGGGGGATGATACTCGGCGCGTTGATTACGGTGATTTTTACGGCATCCAATGTGTATTTGGGCTTGAAGGTGGGCTTGACTTTTGCGTCTTCGATTCCGGCTGCGGTGATTTCGATGGCGGTTTTGAAGTTTTTTAAAGGCAGCAATATTCTGGAAAATAATATGGTGCAGACCCAGGCTTCGGCTGCGGGTACGCTCTCCAGTATTATTTTTATCTTGCCGGGTTTGCTAATGGCCGGTTATTGGGCGGGCTTTCCGTTTTGGCAGACAACGCTGCTGTGTATGTCCGGCGGTATTTTGGGCGTGATTTTCACTGTGCCTTTGCGTTATGCGATGGTGGTGAAGAGCGATTTGCCTTATCCGGAAGGCGTGGCGGCGGCCGAGATTTTGAAGGTCGGCGACCATGATGCGGACCAACAGGAAGGCGGCAGCGGTATCAAGGAATTAGTGTCGGGCGGCGCACTGGCGGGTGTGATGAGCTTCTGCGCAAGCGGTTTGCGCGTGGTGGCGGACAGTGCGAGCTTTTGGTTTAAAGGCGGTGCGTCGGTGTTCCAAGTGCCGATGGGCTTTTCGCTGGCTTTGTTGGGCGCGGGCTATCTGGTCGGCCTGACCGGCGGTATCGCGATTTTGCTGGGTATTTCGATCGCCTGGGGCGTGGCCGTGCCTTATCTGTCGGCGCATATTCCGCAACCTGCCGATATGGAGATGATTCCTTTTGCGATGTCTTTGTGGAAGGAAAAAGTCCGTTTTATCGGCGCGGGTACGATTGGTATTGCGGCTATTTGGACGCTGTTGACTTTGATGAAACCGATGGTCGAGGGTATGCGCCTGTCTTTCCGCAATTTCGGCGGCGCGCAGATGACCGAACGGACGGAACAGGATTTGTCGCCTAAGGCGATGATTGCCTGGGTGTTGGCGATGATGCTGGTGTTGGGCGTGTCTTTCTTCCACTTTATCGGCGACTCGCATATTTCCGGCGGTTTGGCTTGGCTGTTGGTGGTTGTATGTACGCTGCTGGCTTCGATTATCGGCTTTTTGGTGGCCGCGGCCTGTGGTTATATGGCCGGTTTGGTCGGTTCGTCTTCCAGCCCGATTTCGGGTGTGGGCATCGTCTCTATCGTTATTATTTCGCTGGTGTTGCTGTTGGTCGGCGAATCCGGCGGCTTGATGGCGGACGAGGCAAACCGCAAATTCCTGCTGGCGTTAACGCTGTTTTGCGGCGCGTCTGTGATTTGTGTGGCTTCGATTTCCAATGACAACCTGCAGGATTTGAAAACGGGTTATCTGGTAAAGGCAACGCCTTGGAAACAGCAGGTTGCGTTGATTGTCGGCTGCGTTGTCGGTGCATTGGTGATTTCGCCTGTGTTGGAGCTTTTGTATGAAGCCTACGGCTTTACCGGCGCGATGCCGCGTGAAGGTATGGATGCGGCCCAAGCCCTTGCCGCGCCTCAGGCAACTTTGATGACCACCATCGCCCAAGGTATTTTCTCGCACAATTTGCAATGGGATTATATTTTCACCGGCGTGGGCATCGGCGTGGCGTTGATCGCGGTCGATTTCACATTGCGCAAATCTTCCGGCGGCAAGCGCGCTTTGCCGGTATTGGCCGTGGGCATGGGCATTTACCTGCCGCCGTCTGTGAATATGCCGATTGTAATCGGCGCGGTATTGGCGGCGGTGTTGAAATCCGTCATCGCCCGCCGTCAGGAAAACCGTGAAGGCCGTCTGAAAAATGCGGAACGTATCGGTACGCTGTTTTCTGCCGGTTTGATTGTCGGCGAGAGCCTGGTTGGTGTGATTATGGCGTTTATCATCGCCTTCTCCGTTACCAACGGCGGTTCGGATGCGCCTTTGGCCCTGAACCTGGAAAACTGGGATACGGCCGCCAAATGGCTGGGCTTGGCGTTTTTTGTTTTCGGTATGTTCGTGTTTGCACGCCGCGTGTTGAAAGCAGGACGTTAAGTTTGTAGGTTGAGAAAAGGCCGTCTGAAACCCAAAACATTGGGGTTTCAGACGGCCTTTTCAGTGGAAATTTGTTTGGAATGATTTTAGGAAGTTTGGGTATAATTGTTGCGGGGCTAGGTAGTGAAACAGCCCCATGGCAGTGGGGCTGTTTTATTTGAACCTCCCTAGAAAGGAGAGTTTCAACATGAAACGAACCAAGCCGAAAGGTCGTTCATGGCTGAGACTGCGAACAGTCGTTAAGATTATCTTAACCCTGTTCCTGCTTTTAGTCAATTAAACGGCTGAAAACAAAAAACTGTTTTTCAGTTTCCGCCTGTTTGTCATGAACGGGCGGTTTTTTATTGTTTAACGCTGATTCAAACAATCTGCAATCGCTTTGGCAATTTTGGCACTGGCGCCTTGATGTTGCGAAATGAATTGCTCGGTGTGGCTGATCAGCTGTTGGCGCAGCGTTTCGTCGTCGAGGTATTGGCGCGTGGTTCTGTACCAGGCTTCGGCGGTTTCGACGCGGACGGCGGCTTTGGCTTCGACTGCGCCTTTACAGGCTTGGGCGAAGTTGTAGTTGGAGTAGCCGAAGAGGGTGGGGACGCGGCAGGAGATGGGTTCGATGATGTTTTGGCAGCCGGCATCAACGAGGCTGCCGCCGACGAAGGCAATGTCTGCGCTGAGGTAGTAGGCGGCAAGTTCGCCCATGCTGTCGCCTATCCAAACTTGTGTATCGGGGGAAACGGGTTGTCCGTCGCTGCGTTTTTGCGCGGTATAACCAAGTGATTTGGCGGTATCGTAGGCCGTCTGAAAGTTTTCAGGGTGGCGCGGTACGATGACCAGTAAGGCATTGCCGCGGTAGCCCTGCCATGCTTTGAGGAGCAGCTCGGCTTCGTCTGTGCCTTTGTATACACGCGTGCTGGCGCAGACGACGACGGGGCGTGAGCCGATGCGTTCTTTAAAGGCGACGGCAAGCGGGCGCGAGTCGTCGGGGGGCGCGATGTCGTATTTGGTGTTGCCGCAGACGTGGACGTTGGACGCGCCGATAAGGTGCAGGCGTTCGGCATCGGCGGCGGTTTGGGCAAAGCAGCCGGAGAGGCTCTGCATGGCAGGCTCGACCAGCTTGCGGATTTTGAGGTAGCCGCGTTGGGATTTTTCGGAGAGGCGTGCGTTGGCCAAAAAGAGGGGAATACCTGCTTCTTGGCAGCCGTGCATCAGGTTGGGCCAGATTTCAGTTTCCATCAAAATGCCGCAGATGGGGCGGTGTTCGGCTAAAAATCGGGCGACCCATTCGGATTTGTCGTAGGGCAGGTAACGGCATTGCGCATCGAGGAACAGGGATTGCGCGGTGGCACGGCCGGTCGGCGTCATTTGGGTAATCAAAAACGGCGAGTCGGGAAAATGGCGGCGCAATGCCTGGACTAAAGGTTCGGCCGCACGAGTTTCGCCGACGGATACGGCGTGTATCCAAATCGGACGTTGTACGGGATTGGGATACGCCTGCCCGAAACGCTCGTCCCAATGCTCGAGATAGGCTGGGGATTTGAGGGCGCGGCGGCGCAGGTGGCGGCGGATCAGGAAGGGGGCTAGGTGCCACAGCGTGGCGTAAAGGCGGCGTATCATGCTTACGGGTCTTGTGTCGGAATAGGCCTATTTTATCGGAAACTGAAACGGAAGATATAGCTTTGATGCGTGTTTTACGCAAAGGAAACAGGCCGTCTGAAAGGTTTCAGACGGCCTTTAATGCAGGCATAAACGCGTTTACTTCACTTGCGCCATATATTTTTTCAGACGGCCTTTGCTTTGCATGGCACGGTTTTCCATTTCATCGACAACGGCTTGTGCTTTGGCTTTGTTCACCGGTTTGCCGACCTGAATCACGCCGCTCATGTTCATCA
>ERZ772807.1148-NODE-1148-length-15023-cov-20.213923_pt1 | contig 15023 bp, 12 predicted proteins | sample MGYA00511472_ERZ772807 | MGnify/ENA primary metagenome ERZ772807 (study PRJEB29015, sample SAMEA2737947) | human oral metagenome | biome: human oral; feature: human-associated habitat; material: dental | place: China | collected 2039 ...
TGCTCGGTTTGAACGGCGCGGGCAAGTCCACCGTGCTGCGGATTATGGCGGGCGTAGATAAGGAATTTGAGGGCGAAGCCGTGCCGATGGGCGGCATCAAAATCGGCTACCTGCCGCAAGAGCCGGAGCTTGATCCTGAGAAAACCGTGCGCGAGGAAGTGGAAAGCGGTTTGGGCGAAGTGGCTGCCGCGCAGAAACGTTTGGAAGAAGTGTATGCCGAGTATGCCAATCCCGATGCGGATTTTGACGCGCTGGCGGAAGAGCAGGGCCGCTTGGAAGCAATTATTGCGGCGGGTTCGTCCACGGGCGGCGGTGCGGAACACGAATTGGAAATCGCCGCCGATGCACTGCGCCTGCCGGAATGGGATGCCAAAATCGGCAATTTGTCCGGCGGTGAAAAACGCCGCGTTGCTTTGTGTAAACTCCTGTTGAGCAAGCCCGATATGCTGCTTCTGGACGAGCCGACCAACCACTTGGACGCGGAATCGGTGGAATGGCTGGAGCAATTCTTGGTGCGTTTCCCCGGCACAGTCGTTGCGGTAACGCACGACCGCTACTTCTTGGACAACGCCGCCGAATGGATTTTGGAACTCGACCGCGGCCACGGTATTCCTTGGAAAGGCAATTACTCGTCTTGGCTGGAGCAGAAAGAAAAACGCTTGGAAAACGAGGCAAAATCCGAAGCCGCGCGCGTGAAGGCGATGAAGCAGGAATTGGAATGGGTGCGCCAAAATGCCAAAGGTCGCCAAGCCAAGTCTAAAGCGCGTTTGGCGCGTTTTGAGGAAATGAGCAACTACGAATACCAAAAACGCAATGAAACGCAGGAAATCTTCATTCCCGTTGCCGAGCGTTTGGGTAATGAAGTGATTGAATTTGTGAACGTTTCCAAATCGTTCGGTGACAAAGTGTTGATTGACGATTTGAGCTTCAAAGTGCCTGCGGGTGCGATTGTTGGCATCATCGGCCCGAACGGCGCGGGTAAATCGACACTGTTTAAAATGATTGCGGGCAAAGAGCAGCCCGATTCCGGCGAAGTGAAAATCGGGCAAACCGTGAAAATGAGCCTGATTGACCAAAGCCGCGAAGGTTTGCAAAACGACAAAACTGTGTTTGACAACATTGCCGAAGGTCGCGACATTTTGCAGGTCGGACAGTTTGAAATCCCCGCCCGCCAATATTTGGGTCGCTTCAACTTCAAAGGCAGCGACCAAAGCAAAATTGCGGGGCAGCTTTCCGGCGGCGAACGCGGACGTTTACACTTGGCAAAAACCTTGTTGAGCGGCGGCAATGTGTTGCTGCTGGACGAGCCGTCCAACGACCTCGACGTGGAAACCCTGCGCGCGCTGGAAGACGCATTGCTGGAATTTGCCGGCAGCGTGATGGTCATTTCGCACGATCGCTGGTTCCTCGACCGCATTGCCACGCATATCTTAGCTTGCGAAGGCGATTCGAAATGGGTGTTCTTCGACGGCAACTATCAGGAATACGAAGCCGACAAGAAACGCCGTTTGGGCGAAGAGGGCGCGAAACCGAAACGGATTAAATATAAACCGGTAACGCGTTGATTTTTCATGATTGAAAAGCAGCCTGCACATTGGATTTGCAGGGCAAACGGGTGCAGGCTGCTTTTTGCGCGGACGTGGCGGCATCATGCCGTGAAGCCGCGAACCATCACTATAAAAAACACAGGGAGACAATAAATGCCGACATTTTCACAATATTTGCAGCAGCACAGCCAACAGCACGGGATTGCGCCCGAATTGACCAGCACGGTGGAGAGCATCGTGGCGGCGTGTGTCGAAATCAGCCGTAATGTGCGGTTGGGCGCGCTTTCGGGCGTGCTGGGCGAGGCGGGCACGGGCAATATTCAGGGCGAGGCGCAGAAGAAATTGGACGTGATTGCCAACCAAATCCTGATTGACACATTGCGCAAAAACCCGAATGTGGCGGGCTTGGCGAGCGAGGAAGAAGACGATTTTGTGGCGGCGGCCGAATCGGGCGGCTATTTGGTGCTGTTCGACCCGCTGGACGGTTCGTCCAATATTGACGTGAACATTTCCATCGGCACGATTTTTTCGGTGCTGAAAAAGCCGCAAGGCAGCCTGCACGCGGAAAGTTTCCTGCAAAAAGGCAGCGAGCAGGTGGCGGCGGGCTATGTGCTGTACGGCGTGCAGACGCTGCTGGTGCTCACGTTCAAGCACGGTGTGAACGTGTTCACGCTGAACCATGACAACGAATGGGTGGAAACCCAATCGTCCATGAGCATTCCCGCGCAAACGGCGGAATTTGCCATCAATATGTCCAACCAACGCCATTGGGAAGCGCCGGTGCAGCGGTATATCGGCGAGCTTCTGGCGGGCAAAGACGGCGTGCGCGGCAAAAACTACAATATGCGCTGGGTGGCGAGCATGGTGGCGGAAGTGCACCGCATCCTGACGCGCGGCGGCGTGTTCCTGTATCCCAAAGATAACCGCGACCCGTCCAAACCAGGCAAGCTGCGGCTGATGTATGAAGCCAATCCTTTGGGACTGGTGGTGGAACAGGCGGGCGGCAAAATTACCAATGCGCGCGAAAATATGCTGGATATCCAGCCGACGGGTCTGCACCAACGTGTGGCGGTGGTGCTGGGCAGCGCGGAAGAAGTGGAATTGGTGCGGCAGTATCACGCAGAATAAAAAGTGCAGGCTGCTTTTTGCGGAAGGAAGGATTCCCCGTGAAAAGCAGCCTGCACTTTGTTTGGACAGATATCGCCGCATTGAACAATATAGTGGATTAAAATTGTAATGATACGGCGTCGGCTCGCCGCCTTGTCTCGTTTTTATTTTAATTTACTATACATTGGCCGAAAACCCAGCACCATGAACCCCATTTTCTATATCGACGCGGAATATCCCGAATTTCCGCGCATTCCGTCCCAAAACCTGCGCGATGACGGCTGTGTCGCCGTCAGCAGCGTTTTAAACGCAGAGCTGGTGCAGGCTGCTTATCGGCAGGGCATTTTCCCGTGGATGAAGCACGAACATGATTTTTACTGGTTCACGCAGCACCCGCGCGCCGTGATTTTCCCGCACAAACTGCACATCGGCCGCAGTTTGCAGAAAATTTTGCGCCACCGCGCCTACCGCGTTACCGTGAATCATGCGTTTGAAGACGTCATTGCCCATTGCGCCGCCACGCCGAGGAAAGGGCAGGGCGGCACGTGGATTGGTGCGGATTTCATCATCGCCTACACGCAGCTGCACCGGCAGGGCAAAGCCCATTCGGTCGAATGCTGGTATCCCAACCGTGCAGGCTGCTTTCAACTGGCCGGCGGCTTTTACGGCGTGCAACTGGGGCAGGTGTTTTACGGCGAATCCATGTTCAGCCGCCAAAACGACGCATCCAAAATCGCCTTTGCCTGCGCCGTGCCGTATTTCGCGCAATGCGGCATACAACTGATTGATTGCCAACAAGATACCGCGCATATGCAGCGTTTCGGCTCGGAACTGCTCCCGTTGGAGGAATTTGTGCGGTTATTGAATCAATACAACGATTTGCCATTGGTAACCCCCATTGCCGCCGACACGATTCATGTGCAGGCTGCTTTTGCCGTGTAAAAAATTTACCGCCAAACGTTAAATTCGATTATGATTTCACCGTTGCCGACCCAAAAACAACGTCGGACAACGCCAACACAAGAAGAAAACCCACCCTCAAACATAAAGGAACCAAGAAATGTTAGAAGCCTACCGTAAAGCCGCCGCCGAGCGCGAAGCCTTGGGCATTCCCGCCCTACCTTTGACTGCGCAGCAAACCGCCGATTTGGCCGAACTGCTGAAAAATCCGCCTGCCGGCGAGGGCGAGTTTCTGCTGGATTTGCTGACCCACCGCGTGCCTGCGGGCGTGGACGATGCGGCGAAAGTGAAAGCCTCTTTCCTGGCCGCCGTGGCCGAAGGCAGCGTGCAAAGTCCGCTGGTGTCGCCCGAAAAAGCGGTGGAACTGCTCGGCACCATGCTGGGCGGCTACAACATCCATCCGTTGATTGAGCTTTTGGACAACGAAAAACTGGCGCCGATTGCGGCAAACGGCCTGAAACACACGCTTCTGATGTTTGATTCCTTCCACGACGTGCAGGAAAAAGCCGAAAAAGGCAACGTACACGCCCAAGCCGTGCTGAAATCTTGGGCGGATGCCGAATGGTTCACTTCGCGTCCCAAAGTGCCAGAAAAAATTACCGTTACCGTGTTCAAAGTGGACGGCGAAACCAATACGGACGATTTGTCGCCCGCACCCGATGCTTGGACGCGCCCCGATATTCCGCTGCACGCGCTGGCGATGTTGAAAAACCCACGCGAAGGCATCACCCCCGACAAACCCGGCGAAATCGGCCCGATTAAACTGCTGAACGAATTGAAAGCCAAAGGCCATCCCGTGGCGTATGTGGGCGATGTGGTTGGCACAGGTTCTTCGCGTAAATCCGCCACCAACTCCGTGATTTGGCATACCGGTGAAGACATCCCGTTCATCCCGAACAAACGTTTCGGCGGCGTGTGCCTGGGCGGCAAAATCGCACCGATTTTCTTCAATACGCAGGAAGACAGTGGCGCGCTGCCGATTGAAGTCGATGTTTCCGCATTGAAAATGGGCGATGTGGTGGACATCCTGCCTTATGAAGGCAAAATCGTGAAAAACGGCGAAACCGTTGCCCAATTTGAATTGAAATCGCAAGTGCTGCTGGACGAAGTGCAGGCTGGCGGCCGCATTAACCTGATTATCGGACGCGGCCTGACCGCCAAAGCACGCGAAGCCTTGAAGCTGCCTGCTTCCACCGTGTTCAGACTGCCGCAAGCCCCTGCCGAAAGCAATGCGGGCTACACATTGGCGCAAAAAATGGTCGGCCGTGCCTGCGGTCTGCCCGAAGGCAAAGGTGTGCGCCCGGGCACTTACTGCGAACCGCGCATGACTACGGTCGGCTCGCAAGACACCACCGGCCCGATGACGCGCGACGAATTGAAAGACCTTGCCTGCTTGGGCTTCTCTGCCGATTTGGTGATGCAATCTTTCTGCCACACCGCCGCGTATCCGAAACCGGTGGATGTGAAAACCCACAAAACGCTGCCTGAATTCATTTCCACGCGCGGCGGCGTGTCGCTGCGTCCGGGCGACGGCGTGATTCACTCGTGGCTCAACCGCTTGCTGCTGCCCGATACCGTCGGCACCGGCGGCGACAGCCACACCCGTTTCCCCATCGGCATTTCCTTCCCTGCGGGTTCAGGTTTGGTGGCCTTTGCCGCGGCAACGGGCGTGATGCCGCTGGATATGCCCGAATCCGTACTGGTGCGCTTTTCAGGCAGCCTGCAACCCGGTGTGACCCTGCGCGATTTGGTGAACGCCATTCCGCTTTATGCGATTAAACAAGGTTTGCTCACCGTGGCCAAAGCCGGCAAGAAAAACATCTTCTCCGGCCGTATTCTGGAAATTGAAGGCCTGCCCGATTTGAAAGTGGAACAAGCCTTTGAATTGACCGACGCATCCGCCGAACGCTCTGCTGCAGGCTGCACCGTGAAGCTCAACAAAGAGCCGATTATCGAATACATGAAATCCAACATCGTATTGATGAAAAACATGATTGCCGACGGCTATCAAGACGCGCGCACGCTGGAACGCCGCATCAAAGCCATGGAAAAATGGCTGGCGAATCCGGAGCTGCTCGAAGCGGATAAAGATGCCGAATATGCTGCCGTGATTGAAATCAACATGGACGATATTAAAGAGCCGATTATCGCCTGCCCGAACGACCCTGACGACGTATGCTTCATGTCCGAAAAATCCGGCACGAAAATTGACGAAGTGTTCATCGGCTCGTGCATGACCAACATCGGCCACTTCCGCGCCGCTTCCAAGCTGCTGGAAGGCAAGAGCGACATCCCCGTGCGCCTGTGGGTGGCGCCGCCCACTAAAATGGATGCGCACCAACTTTCGGACGAAGGCCACTACGGCGTACTCGGCCGTGCGGGCGCGCGCATGGAAATGCCGGGCTGCTCATTGTGCATGGGCAACCAGGCGCAAGTGCACGAAGGCGCGACCGTGATGTCCACTTCCACCCGCAACTTCCCGAACCGATTGGGCAAAAACACCAACGTGTTCCTTGGCTCGGCAGAGTTGGCAGCGATTTGCTCCAAACTCGGCAAAATCCCGACGGTTGAGGAATACCGCGCCAACATCGGCATTATCAATGAAAACGGCGACCAGATTTACCGCTACATGAATTTCAACGAAATTGCCGAATACAATGAAGTGGCGGAAAAAGTGAACGTGTAACGCGTTTGAATGAAAAAGCAGCCTGCACTTTGAATTTTAGAGTACAGGCTGCTTTTTTCAGATAAGTTATTGATTATTCGCGCGATAATATTCCCATTCTTCCACTTCGCTGCCGTCGGGCAGATGGCATACGCCGTATTCGCTGCCGTCTTCGTTTTTACGAATTTCGGATTTGCCGCCTTTTTGCTCGCAGAAGACGGAAGCGGGATTCGCCGTGCCGATTTGCGGCGCGTTGTCAGGGGTGGGTTTCGTGTGCGCGCAGGCAGAAAGCGCAACGGCAGCCACAGCAGCCGGTACCATCAGTTTGTTCATTTTCATCATCTTCCCAATCAAATTTCCGTTTCAAAATGGTGTCCGAAGCGCACCGTCGAGCGGCGATTATAAGCACAGAATTTCGGGTTTGACACCGCCTTTTGCAACGTTTTACGCTTGTTTGGCTGTTCTTTACCGTGAATTTTGCGATAATCCAGCCTTCAAAATTTTATTCTAATAAACCAAACAGTGGGGCACACATGAAGCGCATTTTCCTTTTCTTGGCGACCAATATTGCCGTGCTGGTCGTGATCAACATTATCCTGCACATTACCGGGCTGAACCGTGCGCACGATACCGGCAGCGTTTTGGCGTATGCCGCAGTGGTTGGATTTACCGGTTCGATTATTTCGCTACTGCTTTCCAAAAGCATGGCCAAAGCATCTGTGGGCGCGGAAGTGATTACTTCGCCGAGAACCGAAGTGGAGGCATGGCTGCTGAAAACGGTGGAAAACCAAGCGCGCCAATGGAATATCCAAATGCCGGAAGTGGCGGTGTACCATTCTCCAGAGCCGAATGCGTTCGCCACCGGTGCCACCAAAAACAGCTCGCTGGTCGCCGTATCGACCGGATTGCTGAACAATATGACGCGCGATGAAGTGGAAGCCGTGTTGGCACACGAAATGGCGCATATCGGCAATGGCGACATGGTAACTTTGACGCTGATTCAAGGTATTGTGAATACGTTTGTGGTGTTTTTTGCGCGGATTATTGCCAGTGCGGTGGCGCAAGGCCGTGATGGCGAGAATAACCAGGGTATTTATTTTGCCGTCTCGATGGTGCTGCAAGTGTTGTTCGGTTTCCTGGCCAGCATTATCGTGATGTGGTTCAGCCGCCAGCGCGAATACCGTGCGGATGCGGGGGCGGCAAAATTGGTCGGCCCGGCCAAAATGATTGCCGCTTTGCAACGGCTTAAAGGCGGCGAAAGCCGTTTGCCGCAGAATATGACGGCGATGGGCATTGCCAGCGAATCCAAAGATTCTTTGTTGAGCACGCACCCCAGTCTGGACAACCGTATCGCCCGACTGCAAATGATGTGATGCCGAAATAAAAAAGCAGCCTGCACTTCCATTAACCGAGTGCAGGCTGCTTTTTCATTACCGAAACGCTTAGATTTCAAAAATCGCGCGCAGCAAAACTTTATAAAAAGCAAAGGCTTCTAGCGCGCCTTTCAACGCGGCTTCCTTTTCCTCTTCGGAAACGGGCAGCTCGTTGAATTGCGCCACGAATCCGCGCCAGTGTTTGCCGCGGCCGTCCATGTGTGGAGCCAAGTGGCGCGCACCGTGTTCCGCACCGAAGCCCAAGTTGTTTTGTGCATCTTTAAACAAGAATGCAGCGCCCAAGTTCGAGCCTTCCGCGCAATACAGCCAGCCCAAGGCTTCCGCGCCTTTCGGTTTTGGAATTTCCAGCGACACTTCGGCTTCTTTCGCGTTCAAATCCTGCAAATCTTTGATAACGTCGTCGTAACGCGCCATTGAAGCCAAATCTTTAATTTTTTGGTTCAATTCTTTGTCTTTGTAAACCGAATCGACGATTTTATGGAAAATGGCTTGCAGTTGCAGGAACTTAATGTAGTTTTCAGGCGTTGAAAACGGTTTGACCGACATCACCAAGTTATCCACGCTGTCGTGTGTGGCGGTGCTGTTGCTTTTTAAATAGGCCGCAAAAGGTTGGGCTTCGCTCATTCTATTCCCTTTCAGAAGTTTTTTAAATCAATCAAGTATTCTTAAATAACAATAAAAAACTATTGTTGCGTGCCATTATAATATAAAAAATAATGTTGATCATTCAATTCGATACATCGTGGCACGAGGGCGGGCTAATCGTTTGAATTTCATGCCATAAATATAAACACGGATTTTGTGGCTATATGGCCGATACAAAAGCAGCCTGCACTTCCGATGGATAAAGTGCAGGCTGCTTTTTAATGCCGTTTCAAACTCAATCGCGCAACTGGGCGGCTTGCAATGTGTTTTCCAGCAGGCTGGCAATCGTCATCGGGCCCACGCCGCCGGGAACGGGCGTGATGGCGGAAGCGCGTGCGGCGGCCGCATCGAATTCCACGTCGCCGCACAATTTGCCGTCTGGCAAGCGGTTGATGCCCACGTCAATCACCACCGCGCCTTCTTTAATCCACGCGCCTTTCACAAAATCGGGTTTGCCCACGGCGGCCACGACAATATCCGCCGCCGCCACTTCTGCCGCCAGATTCTGCGTGGCGCTGTGGCACACGGTTACCGTGCCGCTGGCCAGCAGCATTTCCAAAGCCTGCGGGCGGCCGACAATATTGGATGCGCCGACAATGCAGACTTTTTTGCCGCGGATGTCGATTTGGTATTCCGCCAGCAGGGTCATCACGCCTTTGGGCGTGCAGGGACGCAGCAGCGGCATTTTCTGCGCCAAACGGCCCATGTTGTACGGATGGAAGCCGTCCACGTCTTTTTGCGGGTGGATGCGCTCCAAAACGGACTGGCTGTTGATGTGTTTGGGCAGCGGCAGTTGCACCAAAATGCCGTCCACTTCCGGGTCGGCGTTCAGACGGTCAATCAAATCCAGCAATTCGGCTTCGTCGGTAGCGGCGGGCAGGATATGCGAAAACGATTTAAGCGCCGCTTTATCGCAGGCTGCTTGCTTGTTGCGGACATACACCGCGCTGGCCGGGTCGTCGCCCACCAATACCACCGCCAGACCGGGAACGCGCAATCCGGCCGCTTTGCGCTGTGCCACTTGTTCGGCGACGCGGGCGATACATTTTTCGGAAACTTGCTTGCCATTGATGATTTGAGCCGTCATAAGTTCGCTTTCTGATAGACAATGAAATAAGAAACGGTGCGTATTATAACGCAAAAAAATTTCGGCATTTTCGGCCAATCGGAAAAGTGCAGGCTGCTTTTGAAGGACGAAAAGCAGCCTGCACCCTGTTTATGCTTCGTGGCGGCGCAGGAAAACCCATTCGGATTCGGTGGACGCGGCTTCGTTAAACGCATAGCCTTCCAAATCGAACTGTTTCAGCAGCTCCACGTCTTCCACGGCGTTTTGCGCGGCATAGCGCACCATCAGGCCGCGTGCGCGTTTGGCGTAAAAGCTGATGACTTTGTATGCACCGTCGCCTTTGGCATCTTTGAACACGGGCGTGATAATGCGCGCGTTCAACTGTGCAGGCTGCAATACTTTGAAATATTCCTGCGAAGCCAGATTCACCACAATGCCGTCTTCCGAGCATTCGAGCGTGTAGTTCAGGCGTTCGGTAACGCGGGTGCCCCAAAATTCATATAAATTTTTGCCGCGCAAATTTTTCAGCGGCGTGCCCATTTCCAAGCGGTAGGGCTGCATTAAATCCAGCGGCCGCAAAATGCCGTACAGCCCCGACAAAATCCGCACATGGTTGTGGATGTAGCTGATTTCTTCATCGCTGCGGCCGTATGCGTCAATGCCTTCGTACACGTCGCCGTTGAACATAAACAGCGCCTGTTTGGCATTGTCGGTCGTGAACGGTGGCTGCCATTGCTGGTTGCGCTCCACATTCAACAGGGCAATTTTGTCGGAAACGTGCATCAGTTCGGCAATTTGCTGCGGGGCAAGCGGCCGCACGTCTTGCATCAGGATTTCCGCTTCTTCCAACAGCGGTGGCTGGGAATAGATTTTGGGTGTGAAATCTCGTTTTTCGTTCAGGTTTTTGGCGGGTGAAAGCAAAAAATACATGCCGTGTCCTTTTTGAGTAAAGCATGGGTTTAACGATGTTGGGCCGAGGTTTTCTTATGGCCGGACGGCGGGGTATGTTTGGGGAAAATAAAGTGCATTTTCAGGCCGTTGGGGGCAACATTATCGGCAATCAGCTTGCCGTCGTGCTGCTGGGCGATGTGTTTGGTAATCGCCAAGCCCAAACCGGTGCCGTCCTGTCCGTTGCTGCTGTCGGCGCGGTAAAACGCGGTGAAAATATGTGGCAGCTGGTCGGGTTTGATGCCCGGGCCGTTGTCTTGGATTTCGACATGGACGGTTTTGCGGTCATCATAAGCACGCACTTGGATACGGCTGCCGTTCGGGCTGTATTTCATCGCATTGCGGATAACGTTGTCGAAGGCGCGGTAAAGATAGCTCTCGTTGCCCATGATGCAGGTGTTCGGGTTCAGATGGCTGGTATCCAGGGCGATGTGGTGCTGTTTCTGTTCGGCAACCGCTTGGCTGTCTTCCACCACTTGGGCGATAAAGGGCAGCAGGGTAATGGATTCTTTTTCCATGGGAATGTTGGCCGTTTCCAAGCGCGACAGCGTTAAAAGTTCGCCGACCAGCGTGTCCATGCGCGTCAGTTCGCCTTCCAGTCGTGCGATGTATTGTTCCTGCTTTTCGGGGCGTGCCTGCAACAGGCCGACAATGGCCTGAATACGCGCCAACGGCGAACGCATTTCGTGCGAAACGTGGTGCAGCAGGTGCCGTTCGCGTTCCACCAATTTCTGTAACTGTGCCGCCATTTTGTCGAACTGCACGCCCAAATTGGCCAGTTCGTCTTTACGGTCGTCCAGCTGTTGCGATACGCGTGCATCCAATTCGCCGGCTGCCAGACGGTTCATGCCGAATTCCAAAATGCGGATGGGTTTGGAGATGTTGCTGGCCAAAATATAGGCCAGAATCAGCCCGACCACGAGTGTGGCGGCAAAAATAATCAGCTCGTGCCACACGGGTTCCAGCGGCAGGCCGGGGATGATGAGGCTGGGCAGGCGTTTGACTTGATCGCGGTCGAAATCGCGGATGAAGAAGAGGTATTCTTCGCCGAACGGGTCGTAATAGATCATGCTCAGATTGGAGTTGGGGTGCTTGACGGCATATTCGTAGGCGTGGGTGATTTCTTCTTTGGTAATGCTGCGGTTGAGTAAATCGAGTTTGTCGTTGCCCTTGATGATTAAGACGTTGCGGCCGGCAGGGCTGTTGCCCCAGCGGTCCAACAGTTCGCGGGTGGCGCGTTCGCCTTGCGATTGGAAGGTCATCAGGGCGTTGGAGAGCAGGTTGATTTCGATGCTGCGCTGTTGGCTGAATTGGCTTTGCGCCAGCTTTTCCTGAATGAGCCAGAAGGAGAAGCTGACGATGAAGATGGCCAAGATAATCACCATGCAGAAGGTGGCGAAAATGCGGTGGAAAAGTTTCATAAGGATTGGGCTGTTTGGCAGTGTTTTGATTATATAGCAAATATAAAAAGTGCAGGCTGCTTTTTCCGTTTCTAAAAAGCAGCCTGCACCCTTATGCCTGCATCAGTTTTTCACAAACAGGTAACCCAAACCGCGCACGGTTTGAATCAACGATGCATCGCCCAGTTTGTGGCGGATGCTGGAAATATGCACATCGATACTGCGGTCGAATTTGGCCAATTTGCGGTCAAGGGCTTCTTGCGACAGGTTCTCTTTGCTCACCACTTGTCCGGCGTGGCGCATCAGCACTTCCAGCAGGTTGAATTCGGTGCTGGTCAGTTCCAGTGCGGCATCGCCAATCATGGCTTGGCGTTTGGCCGGGAAGAGGGTGATGCCGCTGGCGCTGATGCTGTTGACCACGCTGGGGTTTTCCGTGGTTTGCTGTGCGCGGCGCAAAATCGCGTTGATGCGCGCCAAAAGCTCGCGCGGCTGGCAAGGTTTGGGCACATAATCGTCCGCACCCATTTCCAAGCCGATGATGCGGTCGATATCGTCGCCTTTTGCCGTCAGCATAATCACGGGGATTTTGCTTTGCGCGCGCACGGTTTTCAGCACGTCCAAACCGTTCATTTTCGGCATCATGGAATCCAGCACCACCACATCGTAACCCGGGCCGTTCAGGATTTCCTGCACGCCTTTTTCGCCATCGGGCATGCGGTTCACTTCCAAACCTTCGGCAGTCAGATATTCTGTCAGCAATTCGGTTAACAAATCATCATCATCTACCAATAATACGCGACTCATGGCCACTCCTTTGCTCATTAAAATGAAATGTAAACGCCGCCTATATTAGCAGCATTATCTTTACATTCATAGCGGTTTGTTTGTCTCTTTTGCGCGATTTTGCATTAAATACCTTGTCTTAACGCTTTTTCTCCGAGATTTTTTGCGGCAGCGGCGGCAGGGCTTCGGCGCAGAAATCGGCTTCAGGCACGCGTTTGCGGTAGGCCTGGCAGGAACGTGTGAAATCGGCGCGCAAGTTGGTGTAATACGGCGTGTTCATGATGGGCGCGGCATAAGCGTTCATTTTGCTCGGATAATAATGATACATGAGCCGCAGCCAGTCGCGCGCTTCTTCCACTTTGCCTTCACGGTAGGCGGCAAAGGCGTATTTGTGGGCGTTGGCATACGGGCGGTAGCGCAGTGCGTCGCGGGCGGTGGCGTATGCCCAATCGGGCTGGCTGGCCGAATTCGGGTCGATGAACGAGGTGAGCTGGAATTGGGCGTAATAACGCAGCATCGGTTCGGTTTTGGCGATGCGTAACAGGCCGACAATCTGTTCCGTTCGTTTCACGACTTCCGTGCTGGGCGTGCCCGAGAAATGGCGCAGCTCTTGATAGACAAACGCCAAACGGACAATGCCGACGGTGAAAAACAGGCAGGCAAGGGCTGCGGCGCCCTGCAAAACAAGGTGCAGGCTGCTTTTTGAATAGGCATATTTATCCGTCCTGCGTGCCGGTGGCGTGAAGCCGACAAACAGGGCAAACGGCGTTAAGAAATAGATGTACCACAAAGGGTATTCCAGCATGCTGTGCACCAACGATACGCCGATCAACGCCAGCAGGAAGCCGCCTGCGGGCTGGTGGGCGCGTTGCAGGCTGCCTTTGACTGCCCACAGCAGGCCGCCCAGCACCAAGGCGGTGCCGATAATGCCCATTTCCGCCAGCAGGTTCAAAAATGAATTGTGGCTGTGCGTGAACAACACGTTGTTTTCATAAGGACGGAAGCCGTTCGGGTACACGTTTTCCAGGAAGCCGTACAGCGGATAGCTGCCCCAGCCGTTGCCCAGCCAAGGCGCATTCAAGAAAATCTGCCATGCTTTGCGCCATTCGTAGCCGCGTCCTGAGCCTTCCAATTGCGCGCCGTGCATGCGTTCCACCGCGCTTTGCAGCGATTCGGTTTGGGTGAACCAGCCCAGCACGGGTTCGACTGTGTATTGGCAAATCAGGACGGTGAGTGCGCCCGCGGCCAATGCCCAAACGGTGCGCCGGTTTTCGCGTCCGCCCAGCAGCAGGCAAATCGGTAGCCATACGGCCAGCATTAAAACATAGGCCAAAACGGTGCGCGAGCCGGTCAGCGACATGGTGGAAGCAAACAGCAAAACGCAGGCGGCGGCCAAAATGGTCGGCAAACGGCGTTGTGCCCAAAGCCATGAAGCGGAGAGCACGCCCCACATCAGGTAATGCCCGAAATGGTTGCGCTGCGCCAGTTGGCCTTCCACAATGCCGGTGCGGTACATGAGGTAGCCGGTGAAATGCTTGGCCAAGCCGGTGTATTGCAGCCAGCCGATGACGGATTGCATGACGCAGCCCACCACCAGTACGGCGGCCAACGTGCTGACCACGCGTTCTTCCCCTTCGCGCAACAGCCAGCCCCTGCACGCCCAGCACATTAGAGCCAAAATCACAAAGGTGTAGGACACGATGCTGCTCATGCCGGAATAGGTCAAGTGCATCCAGCGTGCCTGAAACGACCAAAATGCCGCCAAAATCAGCCAATAAATGCTGGAGGCGGGCAAACGCACGCGCAGGCAGCCTGCACCGATGCTGATGGCCACAAAACACAAAGCAAACAGCAGCGAGCCGGATTCCAAGAAAAAGCTGGGCAGCGGGCCCACGCGCCAAATCGACAAAAACGGCACGACGGCAATCAGAAACAGCCCCAAAGCCAGGCCGAAGACGGAAGAGGGAGGATTGTGTTTCATGAAGACTTTCCTTTGCGCGGGGTTTTGAACTGTTTCAAATACGCCAGGTTGCAGACGAAAAACACGATGGTGCACAGCATGGCCGCCGCCGCCCAAAGACGGCTTGCAGGCTGCATGTCCCACAGACGCATGACGGATTCGGCAAAATACGCCAAAATCAGCATGGAGCAATATTGATAGGTATACACCCGTCCCGACATGATGCCGCGCAAAGGCAGCAGCAGGGGCAGCAGTTTGATGGCGGGCAGCCAGTAGCCCGTATGCAGCGGCGCATACCAGCCGTCCCATGCCAAGGTGATGAAAATAAGGCCGAACCACGCAGCTTGGGCGGCGCGCAAATAAGTGTGGGTATTCATATTCGGTCGGAGGATGGGGCAATGGACATCAGGGCGATACACATTAGGTTTAGGTGCGGCGGATGCGCAGTTCGCCCATGATATAGTGGATGAAAATTGCAATGATACGGCGTTGACTCGCCTTGACGTACTACTTGTACGCCTTGCGGCTCGCCGCCTTGTCTCATTTTT
>ERZ772807.1150-NODE-1150-length-15020-cov-8.945272_pt1 | contig 15020 bp, 8 predicted proteins | sample MGYA00511472_ERZ772807 | MGnify/ENA primary metagenome ERZ772807 (study PRJEB29015, sample SAMEA2737947) | human oral metagenome | biome: human oral; feature: human-associated habitat; material: dental | place: China | collected 2039 ...
TCTCCAACTGCTCGAACAACTACGGGCCCTACCAGCACATCGAGAAGTTCATCCCCCGCCAGATCACCAACCTCATCGACGGGGTGCGCCCCAGGCTCTACGGCGCCGGTCAGAACGTGCGCGACTGGATCCACGTCCTGGATCACAACGACGCCGTGTGGGACATCATCGACAAGGGCCGCATCGGCGAGACCTACCTCATCGGTGCCGACGGGGAGAAGAACAACAAGGAGGTCGTCGAGCTGATCCTCGAGCTCATGGGCCACGAGCCCGACGACTACGAGCACGTCGCCGACCGCCTCGGTCACGACATGCGCTACGCCATCGACAACTCCAAGCTGGTCGCCGAGCTCGGCTGGACACCGAGGTTCACCGACTTCCGCTCCGGACTGCAGGCCACCATCGACTGGTACCGGAGCAACGAGGCCTGGTGGCGCCCGCTCAAGGCAGAGGTCGAGGCCACGTACGCCGCCCAGGGGCAGTGAGGGACCGGCCGAGGGCCCGACGGACCGCCCGGCCATTGCGCCGTCGTGTCACTCCTCGATGCCCATGACCCGTTCCACGCGCGAGGCGAGCTCGGGCGCCATCGTCCGGGAGTAGGTGGCCGAGACGTGGTTGTCGTCCATGTAGACGAACACGTCGCCGATGATCGTGCCGCACACGCCGTCGGGGCACAGCATGTCGCTGGCATCGATCTGATGGAAGAGCGGAATCTCCTCAAGGGACTTCGCCGGGTCCTCGACGGCCATGGCGCCCGCCTGGGGGAAGAGGCAGCCGCCGACCAGCGTCCGCGGACCGACGGCGTTGGCGCACTCGTACAGACTCTGGTCGGAGCGTGGATTGTCGCGGAAGCCGATGACGGTGATGCCCTGATCGGTGAGCTGCTCGACGAGCCTCCGAATCCCGGGCCTCAGCAGCTCCACGGAGGAGTCGTCGGAGGTCTCCGTGGTCTGGAGCACGACGACGTCGGGCGGATTCTTCTCGATCTGCTCCAGAACGGCCTCATTGTGCTCCCGGCATCTGTCCTTGGAGTACTCGGGCGGGCCGAAGGAGCACGCCCCCTTGAGGTAGACCGTGATATCCCAGTCCCGGGACTCGTGCAGCAGGCGCAGAGTCGGGATGGTGTTCTGGGCCACGTGCGAGTCCCCCGCGGCGACGACCCTGAGAGCGCCGTCGGCGGCTGAGGGCAGGCGCCGGCAGGAGGAGTTCTCGCTGTCGATGCGCGCGGTCACGTCGTCGGCGCACTTGATGCTCGACAGGGAGGCCCACTCGCTGGTCACGGCCAGCGGCCCCGGAACCGGGTCCTTCGTCCAGTCGCTCGCCTGGCCGTTGAGCACCGCGAGCGCGCCCGGGTGCTCGGGATCGACACCGACCCGGACCTGCTGCGAGATCTCCATCTGGCGCTGGTAGGCGATGGCAACGCCGGCCACGCCGAGCGGAAGGCCCCCCGCCACGAGGCTCACGGTCACCATCGCGGCCTGCACGCGCAGTCTCCGCCCCGAGCGGGGGAAGACCTGGGCGGGCCGATCCACGCATCGCGTCATCGCCGCGGCCGCGACGAGCGCGACGAGGATCAGGACGGCACCGGTCCGGACGTCGAATCCCCGCCGGTGCGTCGCGGTCAGGTACAGGACGAACAGCGGCCAGTGCAGCAGGTAGACGGCGTAGGAGCGGTCGCCCAGAGCGACCAGCGGTCGCCACGACAGGAGCCGCGAGACCGTGCCCGCCCTCGGCTCCGTGCCGCACAGGAGGATGGCGGCCACCGACGCCATGGGAACCGCGGCCATGGGGCCGGGGTAGGTGCCGATGCTCACCAGGCAGAAGAGCACGAGTGTCCCCAGGCCGAGCCACGACACCAGCCGGCGCGTCCACGCGCTGCGCGGCCGCAGCCATGGCGCCGCCGCGGCGACCGCGGAGCCCAGCGCGAACTCCCAGATGCGGGCCCGGGTGTCGAAGTAGACCGAGCCGTCGGTCGGTGCCGCCGTCACCAGCCACGCCAGGGAGACCACCGCCAGCGTGCTGAAGGCCGCTGCCACCACGCGGCGGACCGGCAGCCCCGCACGCGCGGCGAGGCCGGCGCAGACCGCCATGAGAACCGGCCACAGCAGGAAGACCTGTCCCTGCATGGACATGGACCACAGGTGCTGCAGCGGGGAGGAGACGGCGTGATCGTCGGCGAAGTAGTCGGCGCTGACGGCGGCCAGACGCCAGTTCTGCCAGTAGGTCACCGAGGCGACGCCCTGCACGAGCACCTCGATCCATCGAGTGCGGGGCAGGATGAGCAGCGAGGCCGCCACTGTGATGAGGACGGTGACGACCAGTGGCGGCATGAGCCGCTTGAAGGTGTGCAGCCAGCGCTCGACGAACCAGGGGACGCGGCCGGCCTCGGCACGGCGCACGAAGGCGCCGGTCATGAGGTAGGCCGAGATCATGATGAAGGCGTCCACGCCGATCGGCGAGCCGATCCGCCAGGCGTGGAAGCCGAGCACCTGCATCATGCACACGGCCCGAAGGCCCTGGATATCGAGGCGGCGGCCGCCTTCCGAGGCCCTTCGGGAGGCGGCCCGCGCGACTCGCCTCCAGAGTCGAGCGGGCCCGCGCTCGTGGATCGCGATGGACCGGGGACGGTCGCACGCCCCGGCGGCCTCCGGCTGCGGGCGGCGCGCCGTGAGGGAGCTCATGAGCTCGGGGCGGCGCTCGCGAAGGGCCCGCCCCGCATCCGGACGACGGCGGCATCCACGGCTACTCCCCGCGCATGCGACGCACGACGTCCTTCGAGGGGCCGTCAGCGACCTTGACGCCCTTCTCCAGGAGGACCCCGCGCTCGCACAGATCGGAGACCATATCGAGATCGTGGCTGACGATGACCAGCGTCTTGCCCTGGTCGGACAGCCCGCGGATCTCGTCCAGGCACTTGCGCTGGAAGGGCTCATCCCCCACGGCGAGGATCTCGTCGATGAGGAAGACCTCCGGGTCGGAGTGCACGGCCACGGCGAAGGCCAGACGCAGGAACATACCCGAGGAGTAGAACTTGACCTCGGTCTCCATGAAGTCGGGGATCTCCGAGAAATCGACGATCGAGTCGTAGGCGTCCTCGATCTGCTTCCTGGTCATGCCCAGGATCGCGCCGTTGAGGAAGACGTTCTCCTGACCCGTCAGATCGGGGTGGAAGCCGGCTCCGACCTCGATGAGGCCCGCGACCCGTCCGCGGGTGCGGACCCTGCCGCCGTCGGGGCGCAGCACCCCGGAGATGAGCTTGAGCAGGGTGGACTTGCCCGAGCCGTTGAAGCCCAGCAGGGCGACGGTCTCACCCTCGTGGACGTCGAAGGTGACGTCGTCGAGGGCCTTGAAGGTGTTGATGCCGAGGTCCTGCCTGCGCACGGCGGCGACGGCGAGCTCCTTGAGCGAGCGGCGGTGGCGCAGGGTGAACTCCTTGGTCACCCCGGCGATCTCGATACGTGGGTCCATCACAGCTCCTGCGCGAACTTGCCCTCGGTGCGCTTGAAGGCGATCTGCCCCAGGCCCAGCACGATCAGCGAGCCGACCAGGCCGATGAGGGCGAGCACGGGCATGGAACCGATCCCGGGGACGTACTCGCCCGTGGCGGTGGACCAGAACCCGTCGTGGAACAGCTCGACGGCCACGGTCACGGGATTCGCCTGGTAGAGGTGCCACAGCCATTCCGGGGCGACGCCCTTGACCCGGTCCGCGGGGTACAGGACCGGTGAGACCCAGGTGGCGATCATGAGGATCAAGTCGACCAGGTTCTCGGAGTCCCGGAAGAAGACGTTGAGGCAGCCGAAGATGAGTCCCAGGCCCAGTGCCGCGAAGGTGACGATGAGGAATCCGACCAGAATGGCCGCCAGCCCCTGGATCGTCGGCGTCCAGCCGTAGTAGAGGGATCCCACCAGCAGCACGAGCAGCTGCGGCACGAAGTGCACGATGGCCACGTAGACACTGGCCACCGGAAACATCTCTCGCGGCAGGAAGATCTTCTTGATCAGCGCCGCGTTCCAGATGAGCGTGCGGGTGGCGTTGCCCATCACCTCCGAGAAGTAGGTGATGACGACCATTCCGGAGAACAGATAGATCGGGTACCCCTCCAGCGTCGTGTTGAGTCTGAGGAAGACCCCCATCGCCAGGAAGTAGACGACGAACTGAACGGCCGGCTTGATGTAGGACCAGGCCATGCCCAGAACGGATCCGTGGTACCGGATCCGAAGCTCCTTCTTGACGATCAACGACAGCAGGTAGCGCTGCCGGAAGACGTCGAGCAGGCCCTTGGAGTGACCGGGGACGACGAGTCCGGCGCCCCCGGCCGCGACGCTCTGAGTCACCGGGACTCCTCCGTGGCGGGCGACGCCGCCGAGTCGGACCGCGTCCGTCCGGCGATGCCGAAGGTGCGGGCCCAGGCCTCGGGACCGACGACCGCTCCGACGTTCGCCCGGTACTCGGCCTGAAGGGCGTCCCACTCCTGGCGCAGGCGCTTGTGCAGCACGATCGAGCGCACCAGCAGCTCGCGGAAGCGGGCGGGGTCGCGGTGGTACCAGGAGGCGCCCGAGCCGTCGGAGTTCGACACGACCGCGGAGTCGAACTGGGAGAGCATCCACCAGCGCGCCTCGGTCCACGGCACGCGCGCCTCGGGATTCGCCCTGGAGGCCGGCTTGACCGGCAGGATCTGCTTGACGGTGCCCTTGGCCGCCATCGCGAGGCGGCCCGCGATGGTCTTGGGGTAGCCGAGATCCTCGCCCCGGCGGGGCAGCTTCTCACGGCGCACCATCGGGAAGGCGTCGGGATCCTTCTCCACGACGGCGTCGTCGAAGGCCGAGCGCAGGGCGCGCACCTCGGGCACGATCGTCGCGATCCCCGCCTGAAGGTGACCGGGGCCGGTGAGGATGTCCTCGATGGCCTTCAGGCGCAACTCGACCACCGAGTACTGCGAGGACAGCAGGTGCTTGATCTGGCCCTGCATGGACTCGGTGATGACGTGCCCGCCGTGCCTGTACTGGGAGTGGATGAGGGCCGCCACCAGGCGGTTGCGCTCGTGGAAGTAGGCCTGCCAGTCCAGCGAGTCGTCCTTGTCGGTCCACGGCACGTGCCACACGGCGGCGCCGGGCAGGGAGACGGTCGGCACGCCGGCGCGCTTGGCGCGCAGGCCGTACTCCGAGTCGTCCCACTTGATGAAGAAGGGCAGGCTCAAGCCGATCCGGCGGACCACGGAGGTGGGGATCAGGCACATCCACCAGCCGTTGTAGTCGGCGTCGGCGCGCTGGTGCAGCCAGGACGTGGTCCGCAGCGGCGCGTTGGCCAGATCGTGGTCGGGCCGTGTGCCCTTGGTCGACTCCCACCAGAAGCGCCAGGGCTGGACGTGCTCGGCGTAGGCGTGCAGCATGGTGCGCTCGTACATGGAGAACATGTGCCCGCCCACGATCGTGGGCACGCGGCTCAGATCCGCGAAGGTGACGGCCCGCACAATGCCCTCGGGCTCGACGCGCACGTCGTCGTCGAGCAGGAGGACGTAATCCGCTCCGCCCTCCAGGGCCTCGTACATGCCGCGAGAGAATCCGCCGGAGCCGCCGAGATTGGGCTGGTAGATGATGCGCAGGCCGTCGCCCAGGGCCTCGCGGGCCGCCGGGAAGCGCGGGTCATCGACGACGTTCCTACTGCCCTGGTCGGAGACGACGACCTCGTTGAGCACACCCGGAAGGGTGTCGGAGGCGCCCAGCTGACCGAGCATGACGGCGCAGTCGGTGGGCCGGTTGAAGGTGGTGACCCCGATCGTCACCCTGCCCCGGGGCGTCTCGGCCGGGACCTCCGCCTCCCACCGGGCCGACTCGACGACGGCGTCCTCGGAGTCGGCCGCGACGTCGAACCAGTACCAGCCGCCGTCGCCGAACGTGTTGAGCGGGAGCTCGAAGACCAGCTCGGTGGGCTCGGGGTCGATGCGGGCCGAGTCCACGCGGTGCGAGGCGCCGCGCGCATTGGACTTGTAGACGATGACGGAGCCGGAGCCGGACACGGCGACCCGCAGGGTCACCTTCTCCACGATCGTCCAGCGCCGCCAGTAGGCCGCGGGGAAGGCGTTGAAGTAGGTGCCGAATGAGGAACGGCTCTGCGCCGGGACCCGATAGCTGTAGCGCGAGACGATCTGGCCGGGGCTCTGGCGCGAGGTCTCCGCGATACCGATCTCGGCGGAGTCGTCGTCGCGCGACTCCTTGGTGACGGGGGCCACGGAGATGATCTCCCCCTCGGCGTACAGCGGCAGGATGTCGGAGTCGCCGTCGGCGGGCAGGACGAACCGCTGCAGGACACGCGTGGTAGTGCTCACGCCTCGATCCCCTCTCCACTCAGAGCCGCGCCGTCGCGGAAGTGCGGCGCGATCTTGTTGTCGAACACGGACAGGGCCGAGCCGATGGCCATGTGCATGTCCAGGTACTTGTAGGTGCCCAGGCGCCCCCCGAAGACGACGTCCCGCTCGCTCGCGGCGAGCTCGCGGTAGGTGCGCAGCCTCCGGCGGTCCTCCGCCGTGTTGACCGGGTAGTACGGCTCATCGCCCTCCTCGGCGAAGCGCGAGTACTCCTTCATGATGACGGTCTTGTCCTGCGGGTAGTCGCGCTCCGGGTGGAAGTGGCGCGGCTCGATGATACGGGTGTAGTCGCGGTCGGCGTCCGGATAGTTCATGACGCTCGTGCCCTGGAAGTCACCGGTGTCGGGGTACTCGGTGGTCAGGTCGATGGTGCGCCAGCTCAGCGCGCCCGCCGAGTAGTCGAAGTACCGGTCGAGGGGCCCGGTGTAGACGATCGGGACCCTCCCCCTGAGGGCGGCCTTGTTGTACGGCTGAGACTCGTCGAAGAAGTCGACGCCCAGGGCGACCTCGATGCCGGGGCTGTCCACCATCCTCTCCAGCCACGCGGTGTAGCCGTCCACCGGCAGACCCTCGTGGGTGTCGTTGAAGTAGCGGTTGTCGTAGGTGTAGCGCACGGGCAGGCGCGAGATGATCGAGGCGGGCAGGTCCTTGGGGTCGGTCTGCCATTGCTTGCCGGTGTAGTCCTTGATGAAGGCCTCGTACAGCGGGCGCCCGATGAGGCTGATGCCCTTGTCGTTGAGGTTCTCCGGGTCCTTGCCCGCTAATTCGCCGGCCTGCTCGGCGATGAGGGCGCGGGCCTCGTCCGGGGAGTAGGCGGCGGAGAAGAACTGGTTGATCGTGCCCAGGTTGATCGGCATGGGGTACACCACACCGTCGTGGGTGGTGTACACGTGGTGCACGTAAGGGGTGAAGGACGTGAAGCGGTTGACGTATTCCCACACGCGCTCGTTGGACGTGTGGAACAGGTGGGCGCCGTACTTGTGAATCTCGATACCGGTGCGCGGATCCGGCTCGGAGTAGGCGTTGCCGCCGATGTGGTCGCGCTTGTCGATGACGAGCACCCCGAGTCCGAGCTCGTTGGCGCATCGCTCCGCGATCGTCAGGCCGAACAGGCCCGAGCCGACGATGACGAGGTCGTGGTTCACCGTATTTTCCCTCCGTAGGCAGTAGCCCGATGGTAGCCGATCGCGCGCCGACCACGCGCGATCCTCCCGCACCGCCGCTCGCCCCGCCGTTGTGCTCCTCTCCGCGACCTCCCCCACGAGTTCCATACGGTCACCTGATAATGTGATCATTCGTGTGGGTCTCTCTCATTCCCCAGATCCTGGTCGTCTCTGCGCTCTTGTTCGTGCCGGGTCTGCTCATCACCGCGACGGCGGGGCTCCCGCCGCGCACCGCGGTGTCCCTCGCGCCCGCGGTCTCCATCGGGATCGTCGCCGGCGCGGGCGTCATCGCGCCGCTGGTCCGTGTGCCCTGGGGGCCCGTGCTCGTCGTCGCCCTGACGGCGGTCGCCGTGATCGTCACGGGCCTGGTGCGCCTCGTCCTGGTCCGGGTGCTGCGCCTCGTCCTGGTCCGAGTGCGGGGACGAGCCGCATCCGGACCGACGCCGCGCGGGCGACCGACGCCCGCCGACGCCCTGGTCTTCCTCGTCCTCCTGGCGGCCTCGGCCCTAGTCATGACCTGGCTCACCGCCCGCGAGCTCAATACGCCGGACGCCATCTCGCAGACCTTCGACGCCGTGTTCCACCTCAATGCCGTGGAGTGGATCCTGCGAACCGGCAACGCCTCCTCCGTCAGGTGCCACCTGGAGTCCCCCGATGGCAGCTTCTACCCCATGGGATGGCACACGCTGGTCGCGCTGACCATGAGGCTGACGGGATCGACCAGCATTCCCATGACCACCAACGCCACCGCCATCGCCGTGTCCGCCCTGGTGTGGCCCAGCGGGTGCCTGGCCCTGACCAGCCGGATCCTCGACAGGCGCCGGCTCGCCATGGTGGCCACGGCCTTCCTGTGCACGGCGACGACGGCCTTCCCCCTGCTCCTGCTGAGCTTCGGCGTGCTCTACCCCAATTTCCTCGCGCTGTGCCTGCTGCCGGGGATGATCGCGAGCCTGCTGGACCTCTTCCCCGCCCACGACGAGCCATCGCCGCCGCCGCTCCTCATCCCCGCGATCATCGTCGCCCTCGGCGGCCTGGGCATGGCTCAGCCCAACGTCATCGTGACCTTCCTCATCGCCCTGAGCATCCTCTTGGTCGTATGGGTCATGCGGGCCGTCGAAGGGGCCCGGCGGGGAGACGCCGCCCGCCGGGCCCACCAGGTCCTATACCGCATCATCACCTGCCTCACCCTGGCACCGGTGATCATCGGGCTGTGGATCGTGCTGCGGCCCCCTCAGGAGGCCGCGTCATGGGGGCCCAACAACTTCATGAGCGCCGTCATCGGGGAGATCCTCACCTCATCGCCCCAGGGCCTGCCCATCGCCTGGGTGGTGGCGGTCCCCGCGATCGTCGGCGCGGTCGCCGCCTGGAGACGACCGCGGCTGCGATGGCTCGTCGTGCTCCACGCCATCGACTGCGCCCTGTACATCACGTCCAAGACGATGCCTATGGAGGGGGCCACGAAGGACCTGCGCTACTGGCTGGTGGGCACATGGTACTCCGACACGTTCAGGCTCTCGGCCCTTTTCCCGCTGACGACGATCCCGCTGGCGGCGCTGGGGGCCTGCGTCATCGCAGACTGGGCGGCGCGGCGGTACCCCGCCCTGCGGTTCGGGGAGGCGCGCGGCGCTCGCAGGCGGGTCGCCTACGGCGTCCTCGTGGCGGCCCTCGTCCTTCTCGGTCCCGCGAGCCCGCCGACGTCCCAGGCCCTGCACAAACTCGAGGAGTCGTACACGATCAAGGACGACTCCCCGCTGCTGACGCCCGATGAGCTGATGCTCATCAGGAGACTCCCCGGGCTCGTGGGCGAGGACGAGGTCGTCGCCGTGGACCCGAACAGCGGTTCCGCGCTGGCCTACGCCCTGGCGGGCACCGACACCACGGTCAAGCACATCTTCTACCACGACACCCCGGACCTGGAGATCATCAACAAAAGGCTCCGCTTCGTCGCCACGGACCCGAATGTGTGCAAGGCGCTCAACAACCTCGACGTCCAGTACGTCCTCTACTTCCCGGGCCGGATGATCCGCGGCAAGCGCGGCCTCGACGGGTTCGTGAGCCTGTCCGCCGTCGACGGCCTCCAGCTCGTCTCCAGACAGGGAAGGGCGGCCCTCTACCGCGTCACCGCCTGCGGGTGAACGGGGCGGCTCGGGCCCGGGATCCGGGACCGTCGCGGTCGGCGGACCCCGCCCGGTCATCGACACCCGCCTCATCACTAGACTCGCGGTTGCGAGAGGAGCGCACCGCACGCGGGTAGAATGCGCTCCCGTGTGGTCCCAACTCGTCCCGATCCTCATCGCGGCCACCGCGCTGCTGTACGTCCCCGGAGTCCTCGTCGGCGCCGCCGCGAGGCTGCGACCGCCCCTCGTCGTCGGCCTGGCGCCGGCGATCTCGATCGCCCTCATCACCGGGACCGGCATCGTCGCCCCCGTGCTCGCGGTGCCCTGGGGGCCGGTGCCGGTCGCCGGCGCCGCTCTCCTCCTGAGCCTGGCGGCCCTGGCGAGCCGGCTCATGATGGCGCAACGGCATCCCGAGCGCAGGACGGCATACGCCCGCGGGCGGCTCCGGCCCGACGCCGTCGCCATCTGGTGCGCGGCTTGGCCGCTGTCGGCCGCCGTGACCATGCTCACCGTCACGCACATCCTGGACGCCCCCGATGCGATCTCGCAGACCTACGACGCGGTCTTCCACCTCAATGCCGTGGAGTGGATCCTCCGGACGGACAATGCGTCCTCGCTCCGCTTCTTCCTGGAGGCCCCTCAGGGAGGCGTCTACCCGCTCGGCTGGCACGCACTGGTCGCCCTGGCCATGAGGCTGTGCGGTGCGACGAGCATCCCCGCGGCGACCAACGCGATCGTGCTGGTCGTGGCGGGCATCGTGTGGACCTCCGGCTGCCTGTCGCTGGCGCACATCCTCTTCCACGGGCGCCCGTCGGCCCTGCTCGTCACCGCGGTCATGTCCGGCAGCTTCACCGCCTTCCCCTTCGTCCTGCTGTCCTGGGGCGTGCTCTACCCGAACTTCCTCGCCATCGCCCTTCTCCCCTCGCTCCTGGCCGCCGCTCGCGAGCTGATACCGATGGGCCCGGGCGCCCGCACTCGACCGGCCGGCCTTCTCCTGCCGGCCGGAGTCATCGGCGCGGGCGGCCTCGGGCTGTGCCAGCCGAACACCGTCGCCACCCTCCTGCTGGCCCTCGTCGCCCTGACCACGGCGAGACTGATCGCCACCCTGCGAACGCCGCGCGACGAGCGCTCCGCCAACAGGATTCGGCGGCAGGGACTCGCGGCCGGCGGCCTGCTCGCAGCCCTGGTCGTCACGTGGCTCTTCCTGCGGCCGGACCGCTCGGGAGCGATCTGGGGACCGAGCTACGCGACGAGCGGCTCCATCGGCGAGGCCGTGACCGCCATGCCCGTCCAGCTCCCGCTGATCTGGGTCCCGGCCGTGCTGACTCTTGTCGGATTCATCGCGGCCCTGCGAATCGACGGATACAGGTGGTTGGCCGCGCTCCACGCCATGACGGGCGCCCTCTACGTCGTGGCCCGATCCGCCGAGGACGGCGACCTGCGCTTCTTCATGGTGGGCATCTGGTACAACGACGCCAGCCGCCTGGCCGCTCTCATCCCGCTCACCGCCGTGCCACTGGCCGCTCTCGGCGTGCTCGCCGCCGCGCGATGGGTGCGCGGAGCGTGCGAGGGCCTCGCCACCGCGCGGTGGGCGGGCGAGTCGCGCGGAGCCCGCCGGCTCGCCGCCATCGGACGCATCCGCGTGCTGTCGTGGTGGAGGTGGGCCGCCTATCCCGCTATGGTCCTCGCCCTGGTGATGACCGGGCCATCGACGGGAGCGATGTCGGACTCCGTACAGGTATTCGAGAAGGCCTACCAGTTCTCCGCGGACTCCCCCTCGCTCACGCCCGACGAGCGCGCCCTCATCGACGAGCTCCCCGACCTGATCGAGAGGAGCGCCGTGGTCGCCGTCGACCCCAGGACGGGCGCCGCGCTCGCCTACGCGCTGTCCGGAGTCGACACCACCGTGAAGCACCTCTTCCACCGGCACGACCCGGAGGTGTACGTCATCCAGGACAAGCTCAACAAGGCCGCCACGGACCCGGCCGTCTGCCCCGCGCTGGCGGACCTCGGTGCGACCTACGCGCTCTACTTCCCGGGCAAGACGATCGCGGGCCAGACCCCCTTCCCCGGATTCGCCCGCCTGGACGCCGCACCGGGGTTCGAGCTCGTCGCCAAGCGGGGGCAGGCGGCTCTCTACCGCATCACCGCCTGCGGGTAGGCGGTGATGCGAACGGTGATGCATGATTCCCCCATCCCGTTCTCCCACCCGTCCCGGCGGGCCTGAGGCGCTCCGTCTCCCCGGGGCCGTGGTGATGGCCGGCAGCCCGAAAGGAATTCCATGGCCAGCTGGAGTGATCTCCTCCCCCCTCTGCTCGTCGCTGCGGCTCTGCTGTACGTTCCAGGCGGCCTCGTCGCCGCTGCGGGCCGTCTGCCCGTCCGCGTGGCGGTGGCGCTGGCCCCGGCCCTGTCCATCGCGCTCATCGCGGGCACCGGGGTGCTGGCGCCCCGGCTGGGACCGACCTGGGGTCCCGCGCCGGTCGCGGGCGCGACCGTCGTCGCGGCCCTGACCACCATGGTCATCACCATCGCCGTCGCCAGGGCCGCCGCCGTGGCCGCCCGGCACGTGAGCGGGATCCCGGCCGCTCTCCTCCGGATCCCGGCCGCGATCCTGAACGGCGGGGCCCCGGAGGAGCGCGCCTCTCCAGCGGACGAGCCGACGCCCTCGGACGAGCCGACGCCCTCGGGCGAGCCGAACCCCGACGAGCGCGCCTCCCCGCTGGGCGAATCGGACTCGGACGAGCCGATCACCCGGCCGGGTCGCCCATCCGTCCTCGACGCCGCTCCCGCGCTCCGGGGCGGAGCGGTCGCACGTCTGCGGGACCGATGCTGGAACGCCGCACGCGGCCCTCTGGGCGATCTCGTCCCGTGGACGGTCTCGGCCGTTCTCATGGCGACGATCTGCGTCCGGTTCATCGATGCGCCGGACGCCTTCTCCCAGACCTACGACGCGGTCTACCACCTCAATGCCGTGCGCTGGATCATCGACACCGGCAACGCCTCGAGCGTGGACTTCGACATGGTGGTCTCCAACGGCACGGTCTACCCCCTGGGCTGGCACACCCTCGTCGTGCTCACGATGCGCCTGTCGGGCGTCACGAGCATTCCCCTGGCCACCAACGCCGTCATGTGCGCGGTCGCCGTCCTCGTGTGGACCTCCGGGATCATGATGCTGACGGGCGCCCTGACGGCCGATCGCCGGGCCGGGCGCCTCGCAACCGCGGTCCTGGCCTCCGCGGCGCCGGCGTTCCCGCTGCTCGGGCTGTTCTGGGGCATCCTGTACCCCACGTTCCTGGCGACCGCGCTGCTCCCGGGCCTCTTCCTGACCGCGTTGTCCTCCACCGGCGGGGGGACGCCGCTGCCCCGCCGGGTGGTCCTGTGGCTCATGGCGGGGGGCGCGTGCACGGGGATAGCCTTCGCGCAGCCGTCGATCCTCGTGATCGCGGCCATCGCCGCCGTGGCCGCGGCCGCGGCGCGAACCGTCCGCCTGGCGGTCGTCTCCGTCAGAACGCGCCGCGGCGTACGCCGGGCCGCTGCGGCCTGCGCGCTGACGGCGCTGCTGGCCGCGGCGTCGTGGACGATCGCGCCCGCGCTGCGCGCCTCGATGAGCGCCTCCCACTGGCCGCCGCACACCTCCGTGGCGGGGGGCATCGGCGAGGTGGCGACGAGCGCGCCCGAGCTCACCGCCATCGTCTGGCCGCTGGCGCTGCTCGTCGTCATCGGCTATGCGTCGGCCTGGCGCCGCCCGCGTCTCTGGTGGGTGGCGGTGACCCACACCGCCGTGGGCGCGCTGTACGTCGTGACCGTCTCCCAGGACTTAAGCCGGATGCGCTACGACCTGACCGGGTTCTGGTACTCCGACGCCTATCGGCTGGGCGGGTTCCTGATGATCACGGGGCTGCCGCTGGCGGGCATCGGCGCGTGCGCGCTCGCGGACGCCCTCGCCCACGCGCTGCCCGGCGCGGCGCGCACGGTCCGAACGGTGACGTGGGTCCGGGCGACGCTGACCGTGGTCGTCGTCGCGGTGCTCACGTGGCAGAGTCAGGGAGGTGCCGCGATGTCCGACAACCTCAGACGGTTCGGCCTCACGTTCCTCGTGACGGACGACTCCCAGTCGCTGACCGCCAATGAGCTCGCCATCGTGAGCCAGCTCCCCGAGCTTCTCGACCCCGACGACGTCGTCCTGGCGGACCCCTGGATGGGCGGTTCGCTCGCCTATGCGCTGACCGGCGTCACGACACTGCCCAGGCACCTGACCTCCTACGACGCCACGAGTCCGGCCCTGGAGGTGCTGATGGACAGCCTCGACGACGTGAGCGTCGATCCCGAGGTCTGCCCCGCGCTGGAGGAGCTCGGCGTCGACTACGTCCTGGACTTCAAGGGCCGCACGATCCTGGACGGTCCGAGAGCGGCGGGCCTGTCCGACATCCGGCCCCGTGACGGCTTCGAGCCGATCCTCATGATCGGGGACTCGACCCTGTACCACATCACCGCGTGCGCCTGAGCAGCACCCTCTGAGCAGCGCGGTAGGCCGCCTGGCGCGCCGCGGTCGGCACCAGGCGGTAGCTGGCGCGCACCGCGAGATTGCGCGCGTACTGGGACGTCGTGATGACGCCGGCGCGACGCATCCTCGCCTGGAGATCGAGCTCGCTGCGCAGCAGGCGCAAACCCCCGCGCCGCGCGTAGGCGCCCGCGCCGACCCGGTAGCGCACCAGTGCCCGGGACACGTTGGTGGCGCGCACGCCGTGGTGGATCATGCGAGCGAACAACCAGTAGTCCTCCATGAGGTCGAGGGGCTGGTAGCCGCCGACGGCGCGGACCGCGGCCGCCCGGTAGACGACCGAGGGATGGTTGAAGGGATCGCGCAGGGCCACAGCGCGACGGATCTGCTCCGGGTCCGAGGGCTGACGACGGACGAGGCCGTCGGTGTCGGCCTCATCGTCGAACTCCTGGATGGCCGAACCCACCAGGTCGTACCCGGCCGCGATGAGCGGCAACTGCGTGGCGAAGCGCTCGGGGACGGAGATGTCGTCCGCGTCCTGGCGGGCGACCACGTCGTGGGCCACCTCCGCCAGCCCGGCCTCCAGGGCCAGCGCCAGGCCGACGTTCTCGGCCAGCTCGACCAGCCGCACCGGCACGGCCCCGGTGAGCTCGCCCCTGCGCGCCGAGGCGAGCGCCCCCTCCAGCTCATCGGGCACGGGCCCGTCGCGCACGATGACGACCTCGTCGGGCGGCAGGGTCTGCTCGACGGTGACCGAGGCCAGACTGCGGCGCAGGAAGTCGGCGCGGTCTCCCCGGTAGACCGGCAGCAGCACGCTGAACGGCGGCGCGGAGGCGATGGGTCCGATGCCGCCCGCGGGTGCCGCATCCGCG
>ERZ772807.1154-NODE-1154-length-14986-cov-3.339964_pt1 | contig 14986 bp, 9 predicted proteins | sample MGYA00511472_ERZ772807 | MGnify/ENA primary metagenome ERZ772807 (study PRJEB29015, sample SAMEA2737947) | human oral metagenome | biome: human oral; feature: human-associated habitat; material: dental | place: China | collected 2039 ...
CATAAGACTGAATTCGCCAATGATATGTTGCAGACCGACTTTCCCTATTTCAAAGTCAAGGGTTGGGGCTAGTATTATCTCTTTACGGTGATTGATGGCTATAGTAGGTATATCATCCATTGGGAACTACGCTTGAGTATGACTTCAGAAGATGTATCCAGAACATCAGCATAAATAACTATATTTTTTATTATGTACTTTTGTTTGACAACGTACACCGTATATTACTTTTTTGTGAATAAGCCCGAGGCCTATCTGTATATGTGGAAATAAGCTACATTTTATAGAAAAGCAGGTTTAAGGCTAATAAAGGAAAAGCAAAGAAAGGGTGCTGACGGTAATGATCATGAACATGAAATTACCGATAATGTTTTTGATCTGTTTGAGTGATTGAGAATACTGAAACTTGACGGTGTTGATTGACAGATGCAGTTTTTGGGCGATTTCTTCGTTGGAATACTTTCCCGAAAGTTTGAGCATAAAAATCTCTTTGCGTCTGGGTGATAACTGCTCTATAGCTCCCTGAAAGTGTTCTTGACAAGCCTCATCATATGACTCTTCATGGTTTTCATCGGCAAGTGGTAGCGTTTCAAAGCACTGTTCTACAAAAACAGCACGATGTTTCAGCTTGCGCAGCGTGTTCAGCAAATCGTTGCGCAATATATGGAACAAGAGGCAGTTGAGCGGACGTGTTTCATCAATCGTCTCACGGATGTTCCATAGCTTGATGAAAGCATTCTGCACGGCATCTTCCGCCAGTTCCTTATTCCGAAGATATTTAAAAGAAAGCAGGAAAGCTTTATGTGCATATAATTCATAAATCTGGGTAAAAGACAGCTGACTGCCTTTCTTTAATCCTAATCTCAGTTCTTTATTTTCTGTCAGCGGCATAGGTGTCATAAGGTTTTGAGTATTCAAAAAAGACCTGCAACAAATTTTGAACGTTGTCTGACCTGTGCTCTAAAAACTTGCTGCAAGCCTGAAGAATAACACTATCGGAGCTTCACCGCACTGCGTAAATGATATTTAGGAAACATCATTTTACAGAACGTGAGCAGATCGTTACGGTTGGGCAGAGAGATAGGGCTTGTTGAATGTATCCACGTTTGCTCAAACTGTTCCCTCTTTTCGTCAAATGCCTTTTGATCAAAAGGTTTTCCTGTCTGTGCACTTGCTAATACATCGTGGATATAAAGATGCCAACGCCCACTATAATAACTACCTATCAAACCACTCCAGGCACGATTTGCATAGTCGCTGAGGTGGCCTCCCCAGAGGGTTATAAGATAACGGGCATTACGTTCGTAATAGTTTTTCATTTCTGCATTTCTGCCCAATGTGCGGGCATCATCTATCCATTTGTTAATCGTGCAACGCGTGTTAAACGATGTCAGACAGTCTAAATCGCTCAGCAACTCTTCCATTTCATAAGCTTTCTGCTTCAACAAAGCCATATTCTTGGCTGTATAAGCTGCATCAAACTCAGATTTTACAATCAGGAATTTATTGCCCAAGACCTGTCTCCCCACTGCTATAAGGTCTATCTGCAACTCATTACGTTTGCATTGTGGAATATCGAGCAGCAGGCTCCATACCTCTTCAAGACGCTGCGCAGGATATTTGATCTTTGTACGGTCAGAATGATTATCGTTAAATATAGGCGAGCGACAAGGCAGAATACAGTAAGTACTGGGTACCTGTATAAAGATTTCATTGAACAAAATCTGCCAGGCTTTGCGTACTGATGGGGACGTAAATCCTGTATGCCGATCGGCCAATTCGTCAATCCATTTCTGGTTTCCTTCATTTGAATGCGTCCAAACCTTGTCGAAAACATACTCATAAGGAAATTGAACGACATCCAATCCCTCTAACGTAGAGCCTACGCCCAGCATGTTACGATGTGCGGTTTTAAGTGCTGCATCAAGTCTTTCCCCGGCTTCTTTAACGTTACCCACCAAGGTCGTATTGCCTCCGAAGTTGCCTAAATAACACCAGATATAAGGTTGTCCGTAAAAGGCTTCATTGGTTTTCCACAGTTCTACGTTCTCGCAATGATAATCAAGTAGCGACATCTTTCCAAGGGGAACACCTTGGAGAAAGGCTTTTACACGCTCGGGAGTCCATACTTTCTTATCATAATAGAACATCCATCCCATCTGCATCCACTCTGCTTTCGGGTCAACAGCAGTCAGTGTGGCATACATGTTTTTAGAAATGTCTTTCAGATATGTCGGTTCCCAACTCGGGGGTTCACCTTCGTTGAAGGGATCTACACCGTAAATATGGTCTGTTCCGAATAAGGCTGTCTGCTCCTCAAGAAACATTTTCTGTATCTTAGCAAACAAAGTATCTCCGGGATTAAGGAAATGACAGAGGTATTGTTTGTCAAAACCGGCCCATTTACCTAACGATTTGATGTCTGCATCAGGAAAGATACGCTTTAATTCTGCAGGTACATGACCGGCAAAAGCCGGTAGAACAGGCTGCATATTAAAATCCCGTTCACGCGCTAAAATCAGCTTTTGCAAGTCTCTTTGCTCATACAACCACTCTTTCGGCAACGGACCGTTCCACCTGTCTATGTTTGCCATACGATGCCAAGGCAGATAAACCGGCCCCGTAAAATAGCTCCGAATTTCCTGGTCAGTCATCCCGATCTTGCTCCAAACATTATACCAAACCATTTCTTGACCAGTGATAGCCAATGGCATATTAATTCCATGGAGTGCCATCCAATCAATTAAACGTTCCCAATCTTTCCAACTGAAGAATGGAACGGTATAGCCATAGGTGCAATAATTCAGAAAGAAACGTCGGTCTACCTTTGCAGAAGAAGTGATTGTGCCACTTATTTCAGGAAGTTTCTCAGGAAGAATCACCGGAACCTCAGCATACCATGACACAGTGGTATGACAATAGCGGTTAAGATAATAGTTTAATCCCACTGCCATAGCATTGGCGTTATTACCAGAAATAATAATCTTGCTATCTTTTTGAGTAAGCGTAAAACAATCTTTCCCTTTCTCGGACTGTTGTTTTACAAAGCTAAATTAGGCGCATCACCAATCCTTGAATAGTTCTTAGGTCTTTATCTTCGGCCGCTGCATTCATTGAAATCAACAGCAGAGACAAAATCAAAGCAAATGGTTTATAATACTTCATCATGATGTTCTTTTATTAGATTAGATGTCGGTTAGAGTTAGAACATATTTCCCTTCAACCGACAAAGATATACTTATTTGGTGAGAAAGATGCTGAAATCCGGATTTATTCTTTATTGCGGATGAACATAAGACCTCTGCAAGCTTTTTTTGTCGGACTATATGTCACATTGACTTTAGTGAAAGCTCCGGATTGGGATAAGATAAAATAAGGTTCCATGACATGACATTATAATTGATATTGAATGATCTCGTAATTTGAGTCATTTTGTGATGTGATTTGAGTCAAAAAGCACTATAATCTATGGCAAATTACCCCGCAAACTGATATGAGTTACATCTGTTCGGGATAAATCTCTGCTTGGAACAGCTTCTGTTGCTTATCCCGGCCTGAGGCTGTAGATAAGTTCCCGAGCAGTGGTCAGCGGATCGTTGAAAGGCTTTTCGTCGTTGCTGTCGTATGGTTGTCGAAGCCAGTTTTCTTCCCATTTATTCAGTTCTTCCTTATTACTGCCGGCAAAAAACAGTTTTATTCGCGGGACATAATAATCTTTTATCAGACCGCTCCAATAGCGGGCAGCATAGTCTTGCTGTATGCCGCCCCATGTAGTAATCAGACGCTTGGCATCAGTTTCATATTGGATGCGTTCTTTTTGCGTCATTGCGGTGGTCTTGGCAGCTTCTATCCAACGGCTCAACCGGTCGGTGGGATGCGATGCCAACAGCCTGTCTGCCTGCAAAAGCAGCTGTATAGTTTTGTCGACAAGTTGCTTTGCACGTGTTTGTTTACCCATATTTTTGGCGTCTAAGGCCTTTCTATACATTTTGTCGGCTTTGGCTCCGATGTATTGTGCTGCAAATAAAAGTGCATCACTGCGATATAATGGTTGCTCTTTTAATTGCGGAGCGCACGACAGAAAGTCTTCTACAGCACGGAAAAAGGTATCATTCAAATCATATTTACTTATTCGGAGAGTATCCGGGACAACAGTTTGCCAAGTAAAACGAGGGTAAGAATATAAAGAAGAATATACGCTTCGGCACAGCCCCTTCCATGCTTTTTTCAGGGCTTCAGGACAAGAACCATAACGTGAGCGGCAATAATCTGTAAGCCAAAGGTCAAGGTCTATAGGTTGTTTTTGCCATCCCATATCGGCCAAAAGCTCGTACACCACCTCGTTGTTTTCCAATCCTTCAGGGGCAGAACCAAAACCGATGAGCTTCCCTCTGTCTATATCCGTCCATGCTTCTGCCGAACAAGAGGCGTATAGATTTAAATCGCCTGTGAGCAAGGTCTTACCTCCGAAGTTGGGGACATAACTCAAAATCCACCGTTTCCCATAAAACCCTTTGTGGGTTTTCCATGTTTGTTCTGTTTTCCATACCCATTTAGGATAATCATTGGCTAAATCTATGATGATGAGTTTGTCATCGGGTACGCGTTCTAACAATGCCTGCAAACTCTGTTTATCCCAAAACTGATGCTGGTAGCCAAAGGTCCAGCCTTGTGTCACCCACACTGCATCTGGGTTTCCGGCAGCAATGGATTGGTAAATAGCCTCACCATATTTACTCAGCAACCGATATTTGCTGTCAGTATCATTAGGATTTATAGGTAATTCCATTTCGTTAAAACTATCTGAGAGGTAATAAGTATTCTTGCCAAATTCTTTCTCCCATTCCTCAATAAAGAGTTTGCCGATTTGCAGAAAATAAGGCGAATCAGGGGGAAGCATATACGCATTGAACGATTTATCAAATCCACCCCATTCAAAATGCTTCACATGTACTTCCGGATGAAGCTTTACAAAGCCTTCAGGAACAAAGCCGGCAAAAGCAGGAGTGACAGGGTGCATACCCAATAAGCGCATCCGTTCAAGTATCTTATGTTGTAAAGCGATCTGCTGTGAATGCCAATTTGAAGAGAGAGGCCCATCCCATGTGTTCAGATTTCCCATTCGGTGCCATGGCAGATAAGCTGGCCCGGTAAAAAACTTTCTGATATCTTCGTCGGTGAGCCCCATCTTCTTCCAGACTCTTTCAGCAATTGCTTCAGTGGCGACGTTGGCCAATGGCATATTGATACCATGCAATGCCATCAGGTCTATTTCTTTTTCCCATCGCTTCCAATCCCAATAAGGCGTGGTGTAACCGAAGGTGCAAACATTCAGAAAATACCGAAACTGATATGGTGAATAAGTCACAGGTATATCCGACTCTGCGAATTGGTCGGGTAAATGTAATGTAGAGCCACTCCAAGAAGCCATTTTGTGGCAGGCTTGTTTTGCATAACGATAAAACGCATAAGTAAATGCTGTGGCACTACTGCCCTTCAATGTGAGTTTGCCATTACTGCAAGAAACACCATATCCATCTTTGTCTTCATGTTGAGGAAGCACTTCAAAGTTGATGTTGGCAGCTGTTGTACCTGTCATCCGTTCGATAACCTGTCGGGCAGGCGTAATGATATCGTTGGCAAAAACAGAGAGGGGAAAGATTATCCCGACAACTGCTATGGCATGGGATTTATAGTTAAGGTGGAACATGGTACGGTGTATTAATGAATAGGTTGTTAATGAATGAATATTTTCTGATATGTTGTTTGTGTCTCATCGCTGAGAAGTATCATAAAAACACCTTTGCTCAGTGGCTGCAAAAAGGGGTGCGGCACGTTCTTACAGAGAGTTGACGAGTAGACAAGTGTTCCAGCCATAGTGAACACTTTTACTTTTATCTTACCTCCATCCTGCCCTTTCACACAGATGCTTTCTGAATTTGCGGTTATTGATATAGGTGTGTTTTCTGTTTTTGGAATACTTGTTGTTATGTTCGGAAGTGTAATAAAGACGGGAAGATGATCTGATGTGGCATTTTCGTCTTTAATGTTAACAGCACCTGCCGGAGCTATTCCTCTATCCGAAGGTGTAAGATCATTATATCCTGTAGGGTCATAACCTAATATCATATCAATACAATTAGTTGGTTGATCTGAAGGATAAGTAAACGTATTTATATCTGTAAGTATCTTAAAGCCGTTCTTTTTCAGTGTTACCATGCATCGGTATGTGGGCTTAGCATTGAAATCAGCAGCCAGAAAAACCGGTTTCTCTGCTTCCTGTGCAAAATTGATAATGTCTGCCGTGGTTGCATCACGGTCGTCGGCATCAAGTGAAAAGTGTGACGATATAAAATAAAAAGTGTCAAATTCGGCAATGATGACCCCTCTGTTTTCTCTGTCTTTGCTGCCTGAACGACGTTGATAGGTACGTTTTTCCACCCTCAGTGGTTTCGTTTTCGATAACAGTCCTATACCGTAATAGCTGCCTACCAATGGATGAAACTGTGAGAATAACCCCGTTGATTGTACTAAAAGACCTTCTTCATCGTTTTCGAGTACCGATAAGTTTCTGTTGTTCACTTCTTGAATAGCTATCACATCAGGGTTATTTTGATTAATTACCTGTGCAATGTTAGCAATACGCTTCCTGCTGATTCCCGTTCCCATAATGTTGTAAGTCATGATTTTGATTGTGGTATCGGCAGCTGTAAGCAAAGGAAACATCAAAGCTGACAGAGCTATTGTTAAGGATAATATAAATCTTTTCATACGTTTAAGAATATTTTCATTATTTCTGCTGTACACTTTATGGACTCCAAAAACTCTTCGTTTATCGTTTAGGAAGCAGCCGTACCGTAGATACAATAGGCAGGTGGTCTGATAAAAGCGATTGTACTGTCTGCGTGGTAACGAGCTGCCAGCGAGCTTGGGGCCTGCAGAACAGATAGTCTATCTTTATTTTGGGCTGCCACGCAGGGAAAGTCAGGGTACTATCGGTGGCGTTAAACCATCTCGGTAACATTACCTGAGCAATGGCAGGCTCATCAGGCTGTGCGTTAAAATCCCCTCCGATGATAACAGGGTATGGGCTTTTCTCAAATTGCCGACAAATAGTATCCGCTTGAAGACTGCGTGTTCTGCTGCTGTTAACATCAAGGTGCGTCACGGCAAAAACAAGAGTATCGGTGCCTACCTCACAGGTGGCGTAGAGAAGTACACGAGGTTCTTTGTTCTCTGGATTAGGCAAAACCACTTTCTCCACGTTTATGTAAGGATGTTTAGACAGTAATCCGATACCATACCAGCCTCCTTGATAGGCAATGGCTTTACCGTAAAGTCCGAACATACCGGTTTCATATGCCAATGTTGAGATGAAATCTTTGTTGTGTTGATGAGGAGCCCTCTCCCTTTTGGTAAAGCAGTCTACCTCCTCAAGTGCCACAAAGTCTGGTTGAAAGGCTTTGATATGAGCACCCAACTGTTCTAATGAGGATAGCTCTCCAAAACGCAGATTATAGGTCATTATTCGTAGTGTAAGGGTATCTTTAGTCTCTTTTGCCATTGCTGTTGTGCAGAATGCAAGTGTCAAGAGGGTTGAAACGATATATTTATGCATTGTTATGAGATATTTAAATGAATGGAGTTGAAGTGGAGAAACAGACTATAAATCTTGTGTAAAACTTACATGGGCCATCCTGGGTTTTGTCCCAATAATGGATTTTTCAGTCTTTCAGCGTAAGGTACAGGCCATAGATAGTGTTTAGAGGGATCGAAGTTGCGTGCTCCGCCTTCTGCCTTTGATTTTTCGAAGATAACATCTCCAAATTCGTCTACACCTGTGTCGGGGTAAGGATTCTTTCCTAAATCGTTTTCACAGACAATCTTTGAAGGTCCGGTGATAGCTCTACCCATGCGTAGTTCCCCTTCTTTCCAACGTAAAATGTCTGGATAACGCATACCGTCAAGTGTCATTTCGATGCGACGTTCACGGCGCAATTCGGTGGTTAAGTTAAGATGCCAATCATTCAGTTCAGTTAAAATCATGCGATGCATCCCCACTCTGTCACGTAGTTTGTTAACTGTATAATCTAACTGGTCTTGTGTTAATGTCCCTCCCTGCAGGTTTAACATTGCTTCAGCATAGATGAGCAGTACTTCGGGGAAACGGATAACGTTAAGGTTATTATGACTCTGATTCACGTTTCCTGCAATGTTCGGATCATTGTATTTTTTGAAATAGAACCCCGTACGACTGTTTGCACCATTCTTTCCACTTTGTAATGATGAGAAGCGAGGCAGATTAAATATGTGGTTTGTTTTACGATCTCCATCACCGTCATCACCTCCTGGCCATGCATCCCCCGGACAATAGAGGGTCATATACATACGTGGGTCTCTGTTTTTGAAGTAATCGGCATAGTGCTGTTCGGGATATGTGTATAACATACTGACTTCAATTCCCGTTTGGTGGTAATATTCCAGTCCTGTCTTTGCGGGTTTCCCATCAATACAGAGATAGGCATCGACCAACGATTTAGCTGCATTGAGTCGGATATAGTCTGCCGGACAACAGGTCTCGTTAGACATATTGTGCATGCGGATATTAGTTACATACAGACTAAAAATCATTGATTCGTTGTTGGCGGCATTGTGCTCGGTATCACCTTCGACTTTGTAAGGCATACTGTAATCGGGCATTAGTCCATAAGGTCCGTTATCAATGATTTCTTTTGCAGCATCGGCAGCAATTTGCCAGCGTTCATTCTGTAGAGCGATACGTGCTTTCATTGCTAATGCTCCCCACCGGTCAATGCGGCCAACGTTGTTTCCCGTGTACCTTTCGGCAGGCAGAACAGAGGTTGCCCAATCAAGATCTGACATCAAATGGTCTATCACTTCTGCCCTTGGAGTTCTGCTTACGTACGATTCGCTTGATGTAATCACATGGTCAATCCATGGCACATCTCCCCAACAGGTAGTCAACAGAAAGTAGCAATAAGCCCGGATAACCTTTACTTCTGCGGCATACACATCTTTTACCGCATGCGGAAGCTCTGCTTTATTATAATTATCAAGAAAGTTGTTACATGTAAAGATAGACGCATAACTCGTTCCCCAATATGTGGTGATGGGAAATCCATCAGTGTACGAAGCCTTTCCACCTGCAATTTTTGCAATGCCTTGACTGGTGTTTCCCCATTGGCAAGTCTCTGCACAAGCCTCCATCCAGTTTATTAGATTGTCTTTTGTGAATGCTTCATAACAGGGATAAAGAGCTGCTCTCAGTTGCTCTTCTGTTTTCCAGTAGGTTGCATGAGTGGCCGAATCATTGGGATAGCGGTCTAAAAAAGAATCATTGCACGATGAAAACATAATCAATGATAATATAATGGCAGTGAAGTTAAACTTTTTCATTTTTGAAGAATTAGAAAGTTGTACGAAAACCGAATGTAAATGTTTTAACTTGCGGATAAGCATCTCCTGAACTTGTGCGCACTTCGGGATCGTATGCGCCAAAGTAATTGGTGATGGTGAAGAGGTTATCTACGGAGAAATATATCTTCAGTACTTTCAAAGGGAGATGTAACGAACTCAGTAACATCTTGGGAAAGGTGTAACTCAGTTGTACATTTTTCATGCGAAGATAGCTTGCATCTTCCATCCAATAATCACTAAACAGCAGGTTATGCGTTTGCGCCTGATAGAGACGTGGATATCTGGCATTGGGATTTGTGGGTGTCCAATGGTCTAAATGCTCTACTTTCGGTACTGAATAATCATTGATAAAGCAGTGACGTGCCTCATCAGACAGATAACCGTTCCATTTCGCAACACCTTGCATATAAAAGCTCAAGTCGAAGTTACGCCATGTCACCGAACCCTTAAATGAGAGCAAATAATGTGGATCCTGATTTCCAAACACCACCTTATCTTTATCATCAATAACGTGGTCGTTGTTCAAATCACGATATTTGATGTCGCCAGGCTGAACAATTTTAGCAGCATCTACGGGTGTGGGAAACTTTGGATGAATATATTTACCATGTTCATCAACTCCTTCAAAGTCGTTGATTTGTGCCAGACCGTCGGTTAAATAACCGTAGAAAGCGTCTATAGGCTCTCCTTCTTTGCGAATATAATCACCTAAAGAGGGAGCACTTTTGCCTAAGTTTTTGATCTTGTTACGCGAATCCGAGATATTGAATGCAACACTATACGATATTTCACCTATCTTGTCACGCCATTGTATCCACCATTCCCAACCTTTATTTTCCACCTCTCCAATGTTCTCAAAAGGCATATTTCTTACTTTGGTAATACCCACAAGGGAAGGATAAACAGGTCTGACCAAAGCGTTGATATTGTTTTTCTTATACCATTCGAACGTTGTTGTAAGGCGGTTGTTAAAAAAACTAAGGTCAATGCCAAAGTTCAGCATTTGAATGGTTTCCCATTTGATGTTGTAATTGCCTAACGAAAGCTGTTTAAAACCAACATTATTTATTCCTCCTATAGGATAAGACTTTTCTACACGTTCAATAGGCGTAAGGTAAGGATAGTAAGATCCTACGTTCTGGTTACCTAATTGCCCCCACGACAGGCGTATTTTACCTGATGATAAAATTTTATCAGTCCACTTCATAAACTGCTCGCGTGAGAAATTCCAACCTGCCGAGAATGAAGGGAAGTAGCCCCAGCGATTTTCTTTGGAAAAACGCGAGGTACCGTCAATGCGCATATTGGCTTCAAAAAGATAGCGACTGTCAAACGCATAACTGATACGGCCAAAGTAAGAACGTAGTGCCCACGCATATTCGTTGCCCGCATTGGTAATGTCTTCGGTTCCACTACTAAGCATTTGGACGCCATCAATAAGGATGTTTTTACGAGAGCCAGACAGTGGGGAGAGGTTTTCCCACTCCTGTGAATAACCTAACAGTAATGCTACATCGTGTTTCCGAGCAAATATTCGATTAAAGTTTAGGGTTGTTTGCAGGCTTTGTGTGACATTATTGTCTTGTCCTTTCGATACAAAACTCTTGGCTTTTGCATTGTTTGGACTTGGGCTTCCATCTTGATAAAACTGTTTCATTGCAGGATTAAACTCGTTGATTTCACGCGAATAATAGTTCACCGAGTATTGCCCATTCAGGTTCAAACCTGTTATAAGGTTCAGACTGGCATTTACAATACCGTTGAATACGCGTGTATTACGGCGTTCGAATCCCGAATTGTAAGCCACATCCACGGGATTTCTCACTGCACCGAAAGCATACCAGTCGGTGTTAGTCCACGTGCCGTCTGCATTTTGAGTCTTCCATTTTACAGGCAATAAGGGTGAAATGCGTTGTGCCAATCTGAAAACTCCTGATGTCCCACTGTATCCGATATCTTGCCTGAAAAAGTCAACATAGCTTAAATTGCCGTTTATTTTTAAGCGATCAAATACCGTCGTTGTTAAATTGATACGTGCATTATGACGATGCGATTTGTATCCGTCACCAACAATCAAGCCATCTTGACAGAGATAACCATACGACATGGCATAACTGCTCTTGTTGGAACCCCCTCGTACACTCAGTTCATGATTGGTCTGCAAAGCTGCTTTCTTATAGATTTGGCTTATCCAATCGGTATTCGAATAGTCATTGGGATAGTTTCCCGAGTCGTATTTTTGGAAAGCCAGCGCATCGTAAGGAGCCGAATAGCCTGCTGCCTGCATTGCCTCATTGGATAATTCCATAAACTGTCTGCCGTTTACTAACTCCGGAAGCCGCGTAGGTGTTTGCCAACCTATATATCCCGAATAAGTAAGTGTGGGCCGTTCATTGTTCTTTCCTGTCTTCGTAGTTATCAAAATGACACCATTGGCTGCACGTGCACCATAGATAGAAGCTGACGCGGCATCTTTCAAAACCGATACACTTGCAATGTCATCTGGATTTAACAAGTTAATATCGCCGCCTGCAACACCGTCAATCAAAATTAAAGGGGCCGTACTACTGTTAATGGTGCTCACTCCGCGAATGACGATAGAGGGCGCCGTTCCCGGCTGTCCGGACCTGTTCACAATCGATACACCAGGCAGTTCACCTTGCAAACCTTTACCTACGCTTGTTATCGGACGGTTTTCAAGCACATCTCCCTTTACCATTGATACAGCTCCTGTAAGATTAATCTTCTTTTGTGTACCATACGCCACCACAACCACTTCATCCAGTCCTGTGGTATTTTCATGCAATACAATAGAGATGTTGCCTTCTTTTTTCACGGTATAAGCTTCCTCGTTACAACCAATATAATTAAAGCGCAACCGTGTGCCACTTTCTACTCGTATGCTGAACTGTCCGTGTATATCGGTGACTGTCTTAATATTTTTCGATGCGCTGATTGCTGACACGGTAGCACCAATAACCGGTTCTCCGTTCGAATCAGTAACAGTACCTGTTACAGCGAGCAGAGATTTATTATTATCCGACTTTTCATCTGTTTGTCCAGTTTCATTCTGTGCGACTGTTTTCCGATACAAAAGCAAACTTCCATTCTGGATACGATAGCCGATATGCAATTTTTTAAGTAAGGTGTTGAGTACTTTGTCCAACCGCTCGTTCGATGCAGAGATGCTTACGGTCTTATTGACATCTATAAACTCTTTGCTGTAAGCTAATTTTAAGTCTACCTTTTCTGTAATGATCTGTAACGCCTTGTCTAAAGGTTGATTTTTGATGTTCACAGAGATGATTTGATTCTGTGCTGACATACACAAAGAGAAAGATAGCAGGCAACAAGTGGCTATCCACTCTTTGAAATGCTTTGTTAAAAGGTTATTTGTTCTCATGAGCATATTGTTAGGTTTCTTAATTGACAGTATAGAGATGTTCTTTTATTTTCCTAAACCTTATGGGGGTAATAGTTTGCATGATACCAAGCACTTCTCCCATATCGGTGTCAGGACAACTGAAAGTATAAGTGTAAGCCAACATTCGGGTATTCTTTATCTCAAATGCAATATTGTACCGTCGTTCCAATGTTTTAAGAATGTGCTGCAGTCCGACATTGTGAAAAACCAGCCGGTTTTCTTTCCAACAAGAGGCCTCTTTTCCCGTGTGGGCAGACTGCACAGTACATGTATTTTCATCTTTTTTATAGAGTGCTTCCTGACCAGGATACAGTTCTGTCAGTTGTGGATGCTTTGTTTTGTGCCCCACAAGTATCTTTCCCTCGTCAAGTGTTGTTGTGATAATGGGACTTTCCGGATAAGCCATTACATTGAATTGCGTTCCTGTCACCTTAATCATCATGTCATAACTTTCTACGATAAAAGGTTTGTCTGTATCTTTTTCCACTGTAAAATAGGCTTCACCTTGCAGCTTTACACATCGTTCTTTGGCTGAGAAAGTTACAGGATAAGTCAGCCGTGAATCGGCATTTAAATACACCTGTGTACCGTCTGCCAGCACCACTACAAGCCGTTCTCCCTTTTTAGCGTACACTTCACGATAGGTTATGGGGTGAGGGAACATCGATTTATACGTCCACACACTCAGCCCTATCACTACTACAGCAGCAATGCCCCATTTAAAAAGAGGACGTAAGAAGTAACGGCGATGGGGTGTAATACGACTGATAATGCGGTGAAGGATTGCTCCCGAGTTAAAAACTGGGACATCACATCCCCTCATATCCAACTCCTTTCCCTGTAAAAGGCGGTCGATATCAGCATCCAAATACTGCTTTAATCGATTGTTTTGGCAGTCTGTCTTGCTTTTTCTTCGTTGAAAAATGTGCATGGTAATTCAAGTTGTTTATAAGTAATACACTTCACCCTCTTAAAAGTATGATAATAAAAGTAGAAAAATGCAATTATACAAACTTTTATTTTAGTTAAAATACACTAGTTCGGGATAAGTTTAGTACGCAAACAAACTGCCTTGAGCTTTTCATATAAACAGGCAGTGCTTCGGGTTTATTCCCCAAAAAGCAATATGCAGTAAGGGTAGAACATAAGTTCATAACAAAGTTATGTATCGACTGGTTTCGTAAGTGTACCATGTTTGCTTTGTTCTTTAGAAGCTCATTAATGCATTCGATGATATATCTTTTTCTCAGCATAATTCTGTCCCACATAGGCATAAGCTTATTCTTCATCTTTGCCCTAAGGCCATGAACGAGTTGAATACCTTGACGGAACAGATTCTCGAAAAGTTCCTGTTTGATGTACCCTCTGCCCGTAAAACCTTTCCATACAAGACCTTTGTAAATACCGTCTATACTCTAATATCTGTCATTTACGTTTGCTCCTGTAAGACAGAATGTTATCATTTCATCGGCATCATCGTACTGCCAACAAACGTTATACCGGTACACTCGTCGAAAGCATAAAGCTTAATGAACATCATCATGCTGAAAAACACACGGGGCATGAATTCTACAAAACGATTACAGGAAACGGAAACAGGGAATTCATGCCTGAGTCATCCACGGATACAGTTCTGGTAATACTCATTGAAATCACGATATGTACTGAAATGACAGCACATGAGTATCGTCATGATTTCACTTTCAGAAAGCCTTCCCTGACAATTCCTGCAATATTTTCCATTGCTGCTATAGGGTAGTAAACATAGTTTTTTACTCAGCTCAACATTCAAATTCCTGTCAAACTCATCGATAATACAGAACATTTCAGTAATCTTATCCTTGGTAATTATCGCTTAGTTATTTTGTAAGATGCTGATTTTCAACTATATATCTATAAAAAATAACGAAATAACCAACTTTCCCAAGACCCTTCTTAACCCGAACTCACGTATAACATTCTATTTAACGTGAGTTCGACGAATTCAGAACAAAGCAAGTTGTGTGTCAAAGTTCCTTTGTACATTGATACATGGCTTCTTTGGAAATAGGCAATAGGCTGCAATTGCCCCTAATAAGTTGACGATGAAATTGTCAAAGCATCTATGTCTGGAGTGTTCCACTT
>ERZ772807.1165-NODE-1165-length-14901-cov-2.790583_pt1 | contig 14901 bp, 13 predicted proteins | sample MGYA00511472_ERZ772807 | MGnify/ENA primary metagenome ERZ772807 (study PRJEB29015, sample SAMEA2737947) | human oral metagenome | biome: human oral; feature: human-associated habitat; material: dental | place: China | collected 2039 ...
CCACGGGATCACGCTCCATCACAGCACCGTTTACCGCTACCTGCGCCAAGACAAAGGACGAACTCCTCACGGCCTTCCGCAGCGTGCAAGCCATTGCCTCCGCGAGCCTCGACGACCTCACCGCCGTCATCGGTCCCGCCAAGGCCCGCATCATCTACACCGCCTTCCACCCCGAAGGATAACCCACTCATATCCATGCGCTTCCTCATCCAACGCACCCGATCCGCAGCCGTCCACATCGACGGAATAGCCGTCGCCGAAAGCCACGGCCTCGGTATGCTCATCTTCATCGGCATCTCCCCCGAAGACACAGCAGAGGACATCGAGTACCTCGTGAAGAAGGCCACGCAGCTGCGCATCTTCGACGACGAAGACGGGGTGATGAACCGCAGTATCCTCGACGTCGGCGGGGACATCATCGCCGTGTCGCAGTTCACCCTCATGGCGGAGACGAAGAAAGGCAACCGCCCATCCTACATCCGTGCCGCCCGCCCCGAGATCGCCGAGCCCCTCTATGACGAGGTCGTTCGCGCCCTCGAGGAGCGACTCGGGTGCCCCATCGGTACGGGTCGCTTCGGCGCCGACATGCAGGTATCTCTGACGAACGACGGCCCCGTGACCATCTGGATCGACAGCAAGGCGCGCGAGTAAACAGCGAAGCGCACCGCAGAAAAGCGAAGAAAACAGAGGCACGTTCCACGTGGAACACTCACCCACCCCACCCACACATCACCACACCACCTTATGACCCAGAGAGAGCGACGCCAAGCAGGGCTATACTTCTGCGCCATCGACCCCGAGATTCACGAGGAGCGACTGCGAGCACAAGACCTCATCCAGCGATACAATACCCTACGCCCCGACCAACACAAAGAAGCCAGCGAGATTATCCGCTCGCTCCTCGGCACGATGGGCGAACGGTGCCACTTCGTGCCTCCCGTCTTCTTTGACTACGGATCGAACGTCCACATCGGGGACTTCAGCTTCGTCAACAGCAACTTTACCGCGCTTGATGCGGGACGAATCGACATCGGCCGCCACGTCTTCATCGGCCCGAACGTCAGCATCTACACCCCGACCCACCCCCTACTCGCCGAGGAGCGCAACACAGGCTACGAGCAAGGTAAACCCGTAAAGATCGGTGACAACGCGTGGATCGGCGGCTCGGTGACGATCCTCGGTGGCGTCACCATCGGCGAGGGCACCGTGATCGGAGCAGGCAGCGTCGTCACGCGCGACATCCCTGCAGGCGTCATCGCCGTTGGCAATCCCTGCCGCCCTCTTCGCGAGATCACCGACGCTGATCGCGTGCTCCACGACATCGAGCCCTAAGCATATTATATACGTACGCGCGCGAAAGCGCGAGAGGGCATCGGGTGCGTTCCACGTGAAACGCACCCGATGCTTTTCTTTCGCAAAGCGTGGGTGACCACAGTCCCCACGCAAGAAACCCGTATCTTTGCAGCCGAAGAAACCCAACTAAGAAAGGATGCTCAGCGAAGACTTGCTCTACGAAAAGGAAGATGAGATCTACGACAAGGTAGACACCCCCCTCTTTCACCTCATCGGCGAAGCCGCGGACGAACTCGGCGTAGACGCCTACATCGTCGGGGGCTATGTGCGTGACCTCCTCCTCTACCGCCCCTCGAAGGATATCGACGTCGTCTCCATCGGGCGCGGTATCGACCTGGCACAGGCGGTAGCGGGGCGCCTCGGGCGTGGTGCACACATATCGGTCTTCGCTCGCTTCGGCACGGCACAGGTCAAGCAGGGCGACCTGGAGATCGAATTCGTAGGCGCTCGTCGCGAGAGCTACCCACCCGACAGTCGCAAGCCCTTCGTCGAGGATGGTACGCTGGAGGAAGATCAGGAGCGCCGTGACTTCACGGTCAATGCTCTGGCCATCTGCCTGAACGCCGACCGCTTCGGTCAGCTCGTCGATCCCTTCGACGGCCTGCACGACATGGAGGCGCTCACCCTGCGCACGCCGCTTGATCCTGACATCACCTTCAGCGATGACCCACTGCGCATGATGCGTGCCATACGTTTCGCCTCGCAGCTCGGCTTCTTCATCGACCCCGACACCTTCGCTGCTATCGGGCGAAATGCTGGGCGCATCGAGATCATCTCCGCCGAGCGCATCGCCACGGAGTTCAATAAGATCCTCCTCTCCCCTCGCCCATCCATCGGCCTCGAGCTCTTCGAGAAGACTGGACTGATGAAGCTCGTCTTCCCCGAGCTCCTCGAGCTCAAGGGTGCCGAGACGCGTGACGGCATCGGGCACAAGGACAATCTCACCCACACCTACAAGGTCGTGGACAACATGGCCAAGGCACTCTCCACCGCCCGCCCTGGGCACGAGATGAACCTCTGGCTCCTCTGGGCAGCGCTCCTCCACGACATCGGGAAGCCCCGCACCAAGCGCTTTGACCAGCGCCTCGGCTGGACGTTCCACAACCACAACTTCATCGGCATGAAGATGGTATCGAAGATCTTCCGCCGCCTCCGCCTTCCGCTTGATCACAAGATGCACTACGTGGAGAAGCTCGTCGACCTGCATATGCGTCCCGCCACCCTCGTCGATGAGGGCGTGACGGACTCCGCTGTGCGCCGTCTGCTCTTCGAGGCGGGAGACGATATCGATGACCTCATGCTCCTCGTCGAAGCCGACATCACGAGCAAGAACCCCCAGCGCGTACGCAAGTACCTTGACAACTATAAGGTCGTTCGTCAGAAGCTCGTCGACATCGAGGAGAAGGATCGCATCCGCAACTTCCAGCCCCCCATCTCGGGACAGCTCATCATGGATACCTTCGTCCTCACGCCTTGTCGTGAGGTAGGGCTCATCAAGGACGCTATCAAGGACGCTATCCTCGACGGAACGATCCCCAACGAATACGAGCCCGCCTACGAATTTATGCTCCGCGAAGCAGCCACTCTCGGCCTCACCCCTGCGAAGAAATAGGCGCTCCCCCACTCCACTGCACAGAGATACCACTACCCCCTGCTTTACGATCTCATCGTAGAGTAAGGGGTAGTGGTTTATTATCAGTACCTTTGCACCATCAAAAAAGGATAGTCGACCGACTGTCTCCGATTGCTTAGAAGAAGGAATATATTTATGATCGTAACAAAGCGCGCCAACGATCCCGTCTGGACGAACATCTATGCTTATGCCCAGCTGCCCGCTGAGCTGCGTAGACTCGACGAGATCGCCCACAACCTCTGGTGGGTATGGACCCCCAAGGCACAGAATCTCTTCCGCCGCATCTCTCCCGAGCTCTGGGAGTCGACCGAAGGCAATCCTATCACGCTCACTCGCCTGCTCTCCGCTGAGGAGATGGCAGCCCTCGTCGCTGACAAGGACTTCATGGCGCAGCTGGACGAAGTCTATGCCGACTTCCAGGCCTACATAAACGAGCCTGCAGACGCAGTACGCCCCTCCGTCGCCTACTTCAGCATGGAGTACGGTCTGACGAATATCCTCAAGATCTATTCCGGCGGTCTTGGCGTCCTCGCTGGTGACTATCTCAAGGAGGCCAGCGACAGCAACGTCCGCCTCACCGCCGTCGGCTTCCTCTATCGCTACGGCTACTTCACCCAGAGCCTCAGCCCCGAAGGCCAGCAGCAGGCGAACTACGAAGCCCAGGACTTCACCCAGCTTCCCATCGAGCAGATCTTCGAAGAGGACGGACAGACGCCCCTCATCCTCGAGGTGCCCTATGCTGGGCACACCGTATACAGCCATGTATGGAAGGTGAACGTCGGCCGTATCAGCCTCTACCTCCTCGACACCGACATCCCACAGAATAGCGAATGGGATCGCCCCATCACGCACCAGCTCTATGGCGGTGACTGGGAGAACCGCATGAAGCAGGAGTACCTCCTCGGTATCGGTGGTGTGCTCCTCCTCAACCGCCTCGGCATCTCGAAGGACGTCTACCACATGAACGAAGGTCACGCTGCCTTCATGAGCGTACAGCGCCTCCTGGACTACGTCGAGGGCGAAGGTCTTCCCTTCGACGAAGCTCTCGAGCTCGTCCGCGCCTCCTCGATCTACACCTGTCACACGCCCGTCCCCGCTGGTCACGACTACTTCGACGAGGAGCTCCTCGGCAAGTACCTCGGCCACATCCCTGGGCGTCTCGGCATCTCTTGGCACGACTTCATCAGCCTCGGTCGTGAGAATCCCGAGAGCAACGAGAAGTTCTCTATGAGCGTCTTCGCACTGAATACCTGTCAGGAAGCCAACGGTGTGAGCCTGCTGCACGGCCGCGTCTCGCAGGAGCCCCCGTATGGAAGGGCTTCTTCCCCGAAGAGCTGCACGTCGGCTACGTCACCAACGGCGTCCACCTGCCTACGTGGGCCTCTGCTGAGTGGCAGGAGCTCTACACGAAGCACTTCGGCAAGGACTTCCTCAAGAAGCAGACCGAGGAAGCTACCTGGGCGAAGATCCAGCAGCTCCCCAACGAGACGATCTGGGAGACACACCAGGCTATCAAGCTCCGTCTCATCGAGCATATCCGCACCTTCTACGGCGAGAAGTGGATCCGCAATAGCGGTGACCCCGAGACGACGGTCTCCGTCCTCGAGGGAATCAACCCCAACGCTCTGCTCATCGGCTTCGGTCGTCGCTTCGCTACCTACAAGCGTGCGCACCTCCTCTTCACTGACCTTGAGCGTCTGGAGCGCATCGTCAACAACCCCAAGTACCCCGTACAGTTCCTCTTCACGGGTAAGGCACACCCCGCCGATGGTGGTGGTCAGGGCCTCATCAAGCACATCCTCGAGATCAGCCGCCTGCCCCAGTTCCTCGGGAAGATCATCTTCCTCGAGAACTACGATATGCGTCTGGCGAGCAAGCTTATCGCAGGGGTCGATATCTGGATGAACACCCCTACTCGTCCTCTCGAAGCCTCGGGTACCTCGGGCGAAAAGGCCGAGATGAACGGTGTCCTCAACCTCTCCGTCCTCGACGGGTGGTGGTACGAAGGCTACCGCAAGGGTGCTGGTTGGGCGCTCACCGACAAGCGTACCTTCGCTGATCAGTCGCTGCAGGACAAGCTCGATGCTACGACGATCTACGACCTTCTGGAGAAGGAGATCGTACCCCTCTACTTCCAGCGCGATGGCAAGCCCTACTCCGATGGTTGGGTACAGACGATGAAGAACTCGATGAACTTCATCGCTCCTCACTACACTATGCGCCGCATGATGGACGATTACTATGAGCGCTTCTACACGAAGCTCGCCGAGCGCTCAGCTCGCCTGCACGCTGACTCGAACCGTATCGCCCGCGAACTCACCGAGTGGAAGCGCGCTACGGCCGAGGCTTGGGATAGCATGCAGGTCGTCTCTGTCGAGTGCTCCGAGAGCGCAGCATATATGTCCAACGAGCGCCACACGGGCGACGAAGAGACGGTACGCCTTGTCCTCGACAAGGGTGCACTTACCTCGGATCTTGAGGTCGAGCTCGTCGACGCACGCGAAGACGCTCAGGGTCGACTCCGCTTCGTAGCGAAGACAGCCCTGACACTCATCGAGCGCAATGGCTCCCGTGAGGTCTATGAGCTCCGCTTCAAGCAGGCGCGTCCTGGACACTACAAGCGCGCTCTGCGTATCCTGCCTTCGCACCCCGAGCTCCCACATCGTATGGACTTCGCGCTTGTGCGCTGGGTAGCCCTTCAGTAAGGGTCTCCCCTACCCCATCACTTTATACAGCACGTCCCAGCAGTCATCTGACTGTCGGGACGTGCCGTATATACGCGGCTCTTGTAGCTCACTGCACCCCGTACATCTAAGGGGAGCAAGTAGCCCCTTCTTGAGGGAAAATCCCCACCCAATACAAGTGCTCCCCGACCCCAGTGGTGCACTTCTTACGAAGCAGCGGGAGATAAGCTCCGTCCACGTCGGTAGTCTTATCATCCACGTACGTGGATCTTTGGATTTAGGCACGTAGATGATAGGACCACGCACATAGCCGACCAAATAGCACTAAAGGTGCCACCCTTTCTTTCCGCCCCGCCGTACTTTTGCCTCAGGAAGAGCAGAGAGCTTCTCCTATCATAAGACAAGTACCCCCAATACACGACACGACGATGGCAAAGTACACAATGAGGCAAGTCCCTCAAGGCCTTGGGAAGCATCCCAGCCAGCATCCTCGCCTGATCAGCGAAGGACGACTCAGCACCGAGGATCTCTCCGAGCGTATGGCCGAGGGCTGTACCTTCTCACGCGCCGAAATTGAAGGCATACTCCAGCTTCTCGGTGAAGAGCTCTCTAAGAGGCTCGCAGACGGCTATATCGTGCATATCAATGGCGTGGGGAGCTTCCGCCCCAAGCTCGGCTACCGCAAGGAGGTTGCTCCCCCCGAAGGCGAAGAGACCGCGACGCGCAATGCCGCCAGCCTGGAGCTCGCCGATGTGCGCTTCCACGCAGACCGCAGGCTCGTACAACGCACCCGTAGGGCCTGCAGGCTCCAGCGCGCCCCGCATCACAGCTACACGCGCCCTCGAGAGGGTCGTGAGCGGCGCCTTAGCCAGCTCCTCAGCTATCTACGCACCCACCACATCCTCACTCGTAGCGAATATGTGAAGCTCACGGGACTCTCCCCGACGGCCGCCTCTTCAGAGCTAAATACCTTTGTCACAGCGGGTCATATCGCACGAAAGGGCATCGCTTCGCACTCGACCTATCGCCTCCCGCCCCCCACGGAAAAAGAGTAACTTTACCCCTAAGAAAGGAGATTATTCCTCCGCATTAACTCAAACAAATATAGGCTATCTACCATACGTAATCACCTCTATATCACTCTATTATTTCTTGTTGAAACAAGCTGTATCTCAGCCCAAAAGCCTGTCGTCACGATCCACGGACACGCCTTCCACATAGGCTCAGGTAAGGCGGAGAAGGGTCATTCTAAGCACCACAAAAATCATTGCCCCGAGACACTCAGATAGAGGCCTCGGGGCAATGTATTTATAGATGTGGGGATGCCTTACTTCTTCATCAGACGACCCTTCTCACCAAAGAGCGCAAAGTCCAGATAAGGATTGAGGCGGATGCAGTAGATGACGGCAAGCGATGGCAAGAGGGTCATCACTGTGCCACCAAGTCCGATAAATATGTCAAGTGAAAGCTGGTTACTTGGAGTAATTCTCCCAAGGAAGGCGTGTATTCCAGGGAACACTGGCAAAAAGAAGTAGTGTACAAAGTAAATGGGTAGTGACCACTGTCCCAATAGTACAAGCCAGCGTCCAAGGCGTCCCTCGCCTACCGTCAGTGCATCCAGCACATAGATCATCAAGATGGTGAACGAGAGAGCCATTAGACGAATTATATGCCATAGCCCATAACCCAAGTACTCTGCCAAGTATTGATCTCCATTGGGATCCTTAACTAAGTGACCTATGCAGATAACAAAAAGAACAAAGGCTGCGGCTACAACACCTGGGGAACGAAGCTTATTCAATAAATCAAGCCGTCCAATAATCCATCCAATCACTAAATAGGGATATAGGCACGCCAAGCGCGTACGCACAATAGGAAGGATATTCGCTGCTGCTGGATGCAAGCGTAGAATCCCATCATGAACGAAGTAATAGACCCCTATTGTAAAGATAATATGAAGTATAACTTCCCAGGCAAGTGATTTCTTCTTGGGTAGGATGTGGAGCACAAGGTCAACGACACTACGCTGGACAAGAAAAAGAACAACGTAAATAAAGAGATGGAGTGTAAACCAATACTGGTTACCTAAGATTCCCACCCACTCTATCTGACCATCATTCCATAGCCTCCAGAAAGGGTACCATAGCATAGCTGGCAAGATAAGCCGCACAAACTTGTCTTGAAAGAACTGTTTGAGGGATGAGAAGCTATCAACTTTCCGCTGAGCAAAGTACCCAGATACAAGAACGAACAGCGGCATATGCACCGCTAATATAAAGCGATGCAGATAGCTTTTTGTAGCAAAAATATCTGAGTCTGCACCCAGATAGACATGCCCAAAAATCACCAGCAGTATAGCGAAGCCCTTGAGCGCATCAAGCGATAGTAATCGTTTCTTACCCATGCATCCAATTAATGTGAAGTCGTTGTGGTACACAAAGGTACAATAAAGAGAGGTATATCCTCCAGCAGAAGCCTCTGGTGAGCAGGGGCTTATTCCACTGCATACATTTCGGCTAAGTAGAAACTGAAGCGCAGAGAAAAAAGAAACGAGTATGAGTCTATTTTCTCGCCTTGCAGAGGAGCCGACTTACCCGCTTTATATAAGTACGCTGGCGCTCGGTCTTACTTTCTTTGTACCTTTGCGTAAAATGGTAAAATAGAGATAGTGCATGAAGCTGTATTTTATTGGTATCGGTGGCATAGGTATGAGTGCTCTCGTGCGCTACTTCCTCAGCAAGGGAGATAGCGTAGCAGGGTATGACTTGACACCTTCGCCCCTCACACACGCCTTGAGCGAAGAGGGTGCTACCATCCACTACGAAGACGATCCCGAGCTAATCCCCGAGCCCTTCCGCACGAAGGATACCCTCGTCGTCTTCACGCCAGCTGTTCCCCGCGACCACCGCGAGCTGGCTTTCTTCCGCGCACAGGGCAACCGTGTAATAAAGCGTGCTGAGCTCCTCGGCGAACTGACCCGCCGTGAGCGTGGGCTCTGCGTCGCTGGTACCCACGGCAAGACGACGACCTCTACCCTACTGGCGCACCTCCTGCGCTCGAGCCACGTCGACTGCCACGCCTTCCTCGGCGGTATCTCGAATAATTACCAGACCAACTGCCTCATCTCCGACCACAGCGACTATGCCGTGATCGAGGCCGATGAGTTCGACCGCTCCTTCCACCATCTCTCACCATACATCGCGGTGATCACCTCCGCGGACCCCGACCACCTCGACATCTACCATACGCCCGAGGCCTATCGGGAGAGCTTCGAGCACTTCACCTCGCTCGTCAGCGCAGAGGGTGCTCTGGTGATGAAGAAGGGGGTACCCGTGACGCCCCGCCTCAAGGAAGGTACGCGTCTCTTCACCTATACCGCTGGAGCTGACGAAGCAGACTTCCGTGCCGACGGCATCGAGATCCGTGATGGGCACCTCTTCTTCGACTGGCACTATCCCGCTATCGAAGGGCGCCCCGCAGGCACGCTCCTCGTCGAGCTCGGTGTCCCCCTCCTCATCAATGTGGAGAATGCCGTGGCAGCCATGGCCGTAGCCTACCTCTGTGGTGCTACCCTCGAGGAGCTGGCCGCGGGCGTCGCCTCCTTCCGTGGGGTCTATCGCCGCTTCGACCGCCTCATCGATGATCCCCGCTGTGTGCTCATCGACGACTACGCCCACCATCCCAATGAGCTTGATCCCAGCATTCGCTCGGTGCGTGAGCTCTATCCCGACCGCAAGATCCTCGGCATCTTCCAGCCGCACCTCTATAGCCGTACGCAGGACTTCTATCGGGAGTTCGCAGAGAGCCTTGACCAGCTCGACGAAGTCATCCTCCTCGATATCTATCCCGCTCGTGAGCTTCCCATCCCAGGCGTCACCTCGCAGATGATCGCCGACGTGATGAAGCATAAGGATGTGCTTGTCCTGCCCAAGGAAGGCCTGCTCCCCGAGCTCAAGAAGCGTCAGGAGCTCCCCGAAGTCATCCTGATGGTCGGCGCTGGAGATATTGACCGCCTGGTACCCCAGGTAGCAGATGAGATCCGTCGCAGGCTATGAAGAATAGAGCCCTCGTACGCAACCTACTCCTGCTCCTCCTGTCAGTTGCACTGATAGGGGGTATCGCGTACCTACTCATCCGCTCCCCACGCGTCACCTCCACCGACCGCTGCGAAGCTATCACCGTCGAGGTAAAGACCGAGGCAGGTGGCGAACCGCTCTTCCTCACCGGTGACCGCATCACCGATGAGCTCGCCCGCCGTGGTATCCAGCTACGTGGGAAGCGCCTTGACTCCATCGACCTCCGTAAGATCGAGCGCACCCTGCTCAGCATGCCTATCTACAAGCGTGCAGAGGCCTTCATCGCCCCCTCCTCCTCCTCCGTGCAGATCCGTCTGACGGAGAAGCTCCCCCTCTATATCGTCCAGGAGCCTTCGGGTAAGAGCTACTACGTCACGCAGGGCAAGGGTACCATCACGGTGAACCCCACCTTCGCAGCTTACCTCCCCATCGTCAGCGGTGCTGTAGACCTCAAGATGGCTACGGGCCCCGTCTACGACCTCATGGCCGCCCTGCGCGAAGACCCTTACTTCACCGACTACTTCGGCCAGGTCTACGTCGACGAGACCGATGGTATCGTGCTCATCCCACGAATCGGCACGACGCGCGTCATCATGGGCCGCGAGTCGAACTGGAGTGAGAAGCTCCGTAAGTGGCGCATCTTCGCTGAGAGCGTGCTCCCCAAGCGCGGGATGAATGCCTTCAGCTACGTCAACCTCGACTACGGCACGCAGATCATCGCCCGCAGCCGCTATGCTCCCGAGGGTGAGACCTTCGACGAAGAAGGCGAAGTCGTCACTGCTCCAACACCAGAGCCTGCACCCGCTCCCGCCCCCAAGCCTGTACCAGCAGTCACTGCAGCTCCTGCTCCGAAGAAGCCCGCTGCCGTAGAGAAGCCCCGCGAGAAAGCAAAGGAAGCTCCGAAGGACAAGCCCAAGGATAAGCCCGCAAGCAAGCCGAGCGACAAGGCGAAGACCGATAAGAAAGAGCCAAAGAAGGACCCCAAGAAGGATCCTAAGAAGCCCGCTCCTCAGCAAGCCCCCACCCCCAAGAAACCCAATAAGCCCGCCGAGAAGGGCAAACCTAACAAGCCACAGAAGAAATGAACGATCGTAGGGATAGCATATACGCCGTCATCAACATAGGCAGCACCTCCCTCTCTGGGATGCTCGCCACGAAGTCCCCACAGGGACGCGTCGTACCCATCGCCGCCCACCGTGTCCCCACGGCAGGCTGCGTGCGCCAAGGCTCTATACACAACATCGAGGAGGCTGCCAAGCGTATCTTTTTGCTCCTCGATAAGCTCAGTACCGCCCTACCCGAGGAGGCTCAGATCTCCGGCGTGTATGTAGGGCTGGAGTGCCGCTCCATGCGCTCCGAGCGCTATGACTCCTTCATCGACCTCGGTGAAGAAGGCAGCGTCGTCACCCCCGAGCACCTACTCACCCTCAAGGATCAGGTCAGTGATGCCAGCTATCCCGGCATGACGATCCTCTCCATCACCGAGCCCCGCTACCGCTGCGATGGCAAGCGTGAGTCCAACCCCAGAGGTGTGCGTTGTCGCCGTCTGGAGGCCCAGTACCTACTCATCGTAGCCCGTCAGAACATCATCGTCAACGTCCGTGAGACCATCGAAGATCGCTTAGGCCTACGCCTGCTGGGTATCCTCCCCACCCCCATCGCCGAAGCAGCCGCTACAATGACGATGGAGGAGATGGCCCTCGGCTGTGCCTACGTCAACATCGGCGGCGGTACGACCTCTATCGCTATCTATCAGGAGCGCTTCCCTGTCGCCCTCTTTGTCCTGCCTCTCGGTGGGAACAATGTGACGCGCGACCTCACGCAGCTCAGCGTACCCCTCCTGGAGTCCGACGCTGAGAACCTAAAGATCAATCAGGGCTCGATGAATCTCTCCGTGTCCCGCACCGAGGAGATCATCGCTACCTCCGCTGACGGTAGCTCTACGAAGCACTTCAGCCAGCTCGAGGTCAACCGCTACATCAGCGCACGTATCCTCGAGATCCTGAACAATGTGGTCAGCATCATCCACGAAGCTGGCTGCGGTGAGAGCATCCCCAAGGGCTTCGTCTTCGCTGGTGGCGTGACGAAGACCAACTACTTCTTCGAGACCCTGCGTAAGCTCTCTCCCGAGTACCGCAAGGCTTCTCTCCGCCGAGACATCTACGAGGAAGGTGTCGACAATAACCTCCTCGCAAATTATATCACCGAGATAGCCCTCGCCGCTCAGGCCAGCGAGCCCGGTGTGACGTACGAACTCCGTCCCCTCGAGTCACTCCTTCAGGAGCAGCCCACGACGCGCTCCAGCGAGTCTGCTGAGCCCGTGCTCCAGCCCAAGGAAGAGGAGGAAGAGTCCTACACCTACACGACCATCAGCGAAGCCCAGCACCTCCCGCTGGATGATGATGAAGACGACTTCTTCGACTACCGCGAAGAGTCCTACAGACACGAAGAGAAGCGCGAGCCTAAGGAGAAGGGTCCGTCGGCCTTTGAGCGCCTCAAGAGTGGCTTATCGAAGGGTATTAGCAGCCTCTTCGGTGAGAGTGATGGTGGTGATGATTATTAGCCCATACCTTTAGACGACATGGATACAATAGAACGAGGCAGTATCAACTACGGATACAGCGAAAGTCAGATCAAGCAGCTCATCAAGGTAGTGGGCGTAGGTGGTGGTGGTGGTAACGCTGTCACGAAGATGTGCACCAGTGGCTCCGTCCCTGGGGTGTCCTTCCTCCTATGTAACACAGATACCCAGGCTCTCGACCGCAGCCCTGTGGTAGACAAGATCACGATCGGCCCCACCGTCACCAAGGGTCTCGGTGCTGGTGCCAAGCCTGAGCGCGCTAAGGAAGCTGCTCTCGAGAGTGAGCAGGCTATCCGTGATGCCCTCATCGAGGGCGATACACGCATGGTCTTCATCACCGCTGGTATGGGTGGTGGTACGGGTACGGGTGCAGCACCCGTCATCGGCAAGATCGCTATGCAGGCAGGTCTGCTGACCATCGGTATCGTCACGATCCCCTTCCTCTTTGAGGGTACGGCTAAGATCCTCCAGGCACTCGAAGGGGTCAAGCAGATGCGCGAGAGCGTCGATGCCCTCCTCGTCATCAACAACCAGCGCCTCATCGAGGTGTACAAGGACTTCACCGTCTCCGAAGCCTTCGCCAAGGCGGACGATACGCTGAGCAATGCCGCACGTGGTATCTCCGACCTGGTGAATATCGCTGGTACGATCAACCTTGACTTCGCTGACGTCGATACGACCCTGCGCAATGGCGGTGTCGCTGTCATCAACACGGGCTACGCAGAAGGGCCCGAGCGTATGACTCTGGCTATCCAGGAGGCACTCAATTCGCCTCTCCTGAACAACAACAACATCAGCAAGGCACGTCACCTCCTGATCAACGTCTATGAGGGTGATGAAGAGCCTCTCACGATCCCCGAGCTCACCGAGCTCCAGGCCTTCACCGAGGACTTCTCCGACGAGGTCAAGACGATCTATGGTACGGCTCGTGTCAATGATATAGGCAAGAAGATCGGTGTGACGATCCTCGCCTCGGGCTTCGGCTTCGACGAAGACATCTTCCTCCCCACGACGCCCAAGGCTAAGGATCCACTCTCCAAGATCAGCGAAGAGAAGGAGCGCGACGAGCAGCAGCGCCTCATCGAGCGTGTCTATGGTGGTGCTGCCACCAAGCGCACAAAGGCCGAGCCTGTCGCCCTGAACATCGATGAGCTCGATGACGAAGAGCTCCTCCTCATCCTCGAGGAGACGCCTTCCTTCCGCCGCGATCACCGCATCTTCGAGAGCAAGCGCGTCGATAAGAACAGCAATAGAGCGATCCGTATCAACAACTATGGTACGGCCAGCCAGAGCGCTCGTGAGCGTAGCACGCTGTCTGCCTTTGACCTGCATACGCCACGCCCTGAGCCTTCGCAGTACACGACGAGCTCGACGACCTTCACCACCTCTACGACATCACGTCCAGAGCCCGTAGAAGAGGCCACTCAGAGCGAAGAAGAGAAGACCGAGGAGACGCCTGAGAACGTCATCCGCTTCTCTGGATTTTAAAACTCTATCCTATACTCCCCCACTCTACTGATGATTATAGCTGTTGACTTCGACGGCACGATCGTGCGTCACCGTTATCCCAAGATCGGCGAGGAAATCCCCTTCGCCACCCAGACCCTCGCGATGCTGATCCGTGATGGGCATCGTCTCATCCTCTGGACCGTCCGTGAGGGTGCTCTACTGGACGAAGCCGTGGAGTGGTGCCGTCAGCGTGGCGTAGAGTTCTACGCTATCAATAGGGACTTCCCCGAGGAAGACGCTACGGGGTCGGGCTTCTCGCGCAAGCTCAAGGCCGATCTCTTCCTCGATGACCGCAGCTTCGGTGGGCTGCCCGACTGGGGTACGATCTACCACCGCATCCAGGCGGGTAAGGCGCTCGACGGCGAGTGGCACCGACTGGGTCTCTACGAAGAGGAGGAGGAGAAGCGTGGCTTCTTCTCGCGTCTCTTCTCGCGTGACTAAGCCGCACCGCACCTACATACTACACATTAGCCATAGATCTATCATGCATCTACGCCCTCTCTTCACTCTTGTCGCTGCGCTCTTGCTCCTCACAGCGTGCAGTGGGGACTCCTCTGACACTAAGACGAGCCAAGAGGACACACCTCCCGTACAGACTACGGATACGACACTCGTCGGGAAGCGCCTACACCTGCGCTTCCCCGATAACTTCTCTACCGTCGAGTACCTATCGCACAAGCATCTCTTCTGGAGAAGTAAGGACTCCGTCCACGGTAGCAAGGAAGGCGAAGACAACTACAGCGCCATACGTATCGGCAAGAGTGTCTTCTTCATCAACTGGGTCGAGGCCGATGGCACGACCGTGAGCCAGGTCCTTGATCTCAGTGAGCGCACCTGTCAGGCATTCATCACCTCGAATGTCTATTCGCGTAACCAGACCTCGCGTAGTACCTCTGTCCTCTCTGGCACCATCGAGAAGATCGAGGATGCCAATCACCTACTCTTAGACTAATTCCCCACGGGGGCCTTTGCTGTCTAAGGCCTATGTCCAGCCCCTACCGCATCGACGAGCGAAGCATCACAGAGCACCTTCTGGAGCTTGCTCAGCGGGGCAATCAGCCCTTT
>ERZ772807.1166-NODE-1166-length-14898-cov-5.216466_pt1 | contig 14898 bp, 10 predicted proteins | sample MGYA00511472_ERZ772807 | MGnify/ENA primary metagenome ERZ772807 (study PRJEB29015, sample SAMEA2737947) | human oral metagenome | biome: human oral; feature: human-associated habitat; material: dental | place: China | collected 2039 ...
GTTTTCCTTGACCCTAACAAGTTTGCAGCTGATGGAACTACTTCCTTGGCTGGAATCAACTTTTCAAAAGATGGTTCTCTGGTATGCTACCTAATCTCCGAGGCTGGTAGCGACTGGAAAAAGGCGATTGTGCTCAATGCTAAAACCAAAGAACAAATAGGCGACCCTATTGTCGATGTCAAATTTGGAGGTGGTAATTGGCGTGGCAACGAAGGTTTTTACTACTCTTCTTATGACAAACCAAAAGGCAGTGAACTTTCTGAAAAAACAGACCAAAACAAGGTATACTACCATAAGTTAGGTACTTCCCAAAAAGAAGATGTACTTATTTTCGGAGGAACTCCTGAGGAAAAAAATCGCTATACCGATGCTTTTGTAACCGATGATCAAAGATATCTTGTTATCTTCGGTGCAGATGCTACCTCTGGCAACAAGCTCTTTATCAAAGACTTGAAAGATCCTAAAGCACCTTTGGTAACTATCCTTAACGACTATTCTTCCGACACTTCTGTGATTGATGTAAAAGGAGACAAGCTCTACCTCTTCACCAACCTAAATGCACCTAACGGAAAAGTGGTAGTCACCGATATCAAAACTCCTACTCCTGATCACTGGAAAGACCTTATTCCTGAAACAGAAAACGTATTGGATGTGATCACTGCTGGGGGCTATATTCTTGCCAAATATACCGTGGCTGCGCTTACCGAAGTAAAACAATATGACTTCTCAGGTAAGTTTATCCGAGATATTAAGCTTCCTTCCATAGGGGTTGCTGGTGGATTCTCTTCCAAAGAGGATCAAAAGGATACTTATTTCTGGTTTACCAACACTTGTGCCCCTACAAGTATCTACAAGCTAAACTTAGAAAGCGGAGAAACTACCCAATACTGGAAACCTTCTATCAACTTTAACTCCGATGAATACGAATCCAAACAAGTATTCTATACTTCCAAGGATGGTACTAAAGTACCTATGACTATCACTTATAAGAAGACGACCAAGCTTGATGGTACAGCCCCTACCCTACTCTATGGATATGGTGGATTCAATGCCATTACTTATCCTTACTTCGGGGTAAGCACTGCTCTATGGATGAACAACGGAGGGGTATATGCCACTGCTAACATTCGCGGAGGTGGTGAATATGGTAAAAAATGGCACGATGCAGGAACCAAATTCCAAAAACAAAACGTATTCGACGACTTTATCGCAGCCGCAGAATACCTTATCAAAGAAAAATACACCTCCAAAGAGAAATTGGCTATCAAAGGAGCTTCCAACGGAGGTCTCTTGGTAGGAGCGGTGATGACCCAGCGTCCTGACCTTATGCGTGTAGCCTTGCCCGATGTAGGAGTGATGGATATGCTTCGCTACCACAAGTTCACCGCAGGAGCAGGTTGGGCTTATGACTATGGTACTTCCGATGATAGTAAGGAGATGTTCCAATACCTAAAAGGCTATTCTCCTATACACAATGTAAAAGACGGAGTATGCTATCCTGCTACTATGGTATCTACAGCAGACCATGATGACCGTGTGGTACCAGCTCACAGCTTCAAGTTTGCTGCTCAATTACAGAAAAAACAAGCCTGCAAGAATGTACCTATCATTATCCGTATAGAAACCAATGCTGGACATGGAGCAGGTACCCCTGTAAGCAAGATGATCGAAGGATATGCTGATGAACAAGCCTTCTCCCTCTGGAACATGGGATATAAGGAACTACCTAAACAGTAGTCAGTGATCAGTGAACAGTGAACTGTGATCAGCCTATCACAAATGATAAAAGACAAATGACGAATCTCTTCTAAAGTTTAGGAGGATTCGTCATTAGTCATTAATAATTAACCATTAACAATTGACAATGAATGGTATAGGATTGGAAAAATATACTAAAATTATCGGAAAAGGTATGCATGGAAATCATCCAGCTTATGATAAATATGTAAAAACGCAATTAGATAGATTTAATAAAATAGGTTTAACTCCTGAACAAGCTAATAAGTTCTTACAAGAAGAATTAATTCCTGGAGCCTCTATCACAGTTACCAAACAAGGAAAAACAATATGGCAAGGTGGATACGGCTATGCCGATATTTCTAAAAAAAAGCCTATTGACCCTAAAACTACAATTTTTAGGGTGGCAAGTATGTCTAAAGCTATTACTGGGGTTGTTTTAGCTCGTTTGCAAGAACAGAAAAAATTCGATTGGAATATGTCTCTCTACGAATATATACCCGATTTCCCTGAAAAACCTTTTGATTTTACTGTGAAACAATTAGCAGGACACTTAGCAGGAATTCGCTCCTACAAAGCTAATGAATATACACTCAACAAGCCTTATACTATAGCACAAGGAGTTGATTTGTTTAAGGATGATATCTTACAATCTGCCCCTGGCACAAAGTTCTTGTATAGCAGTTATGGCATCAACCTTATTTCATTAGCTATTGAAAAATGTCTCAACAAAAAGTTTGAAGATGTAGCCAAAGAAGAAGTTTTTAAACCTCTAAATATGTGGCGTACTTTCCCCGATAGAGGTAAAATTATTCAAGATGAAGCTATTCCTTACACACGCAGTAAAAAGGGATTGGATAAAGCTACTGATGTGAATAACTACTTCAAGCTTGCTGGCGGTGGATTCCTTTCTACATCCAATGATATAGCTAAAATGGGTACAGCTATAGAACGCCATAACTTTCTTTCTCAACCTATCGAAAACGAAATGCTTAAAAAACAATGTACCATAGACGATACTGAAATAAGTTATGGTATTGGCTGGCAAGTCCAACGCGATTGGAACGGACGTGATTATTTTGGTCATACAGGTATGGGGGTAGGAGGATTTGGCTGGTTATCAGTATATCCTAATGAAGAAGTTGTAATAGTAATGCTCTTCAATGTAACCGACCCACAAATTAGTATCTATTTGCAGCGTCTCACCGATTTTATTTTAGAAGGAGCTGAACATATCCCTTCTATTTATGAATAAGCATTTTACTTTTTTATTCTGTGATTTTTCTTACCTTTTTCCTAAAAAATATTTCACAATGAAACAACTATTTTTCACATTTATTTTTTTGCTTTGCTCTTATGTGGTAAAAGCTCAAGAGAACGCACAAGCTTACAATCAAGTTATCAAGACTTTGGGAATTCCTAAAAACAAGATTGATAAAGACTTGTATACCGAAAAGGTATTGCCTTACGACACTCATAAATTGGTAATGGTATTTCCTATAAGAAAAGGGAACGACGAAAACGAGGCAACATTTGACCTTTATGTGGTGGTGTATGACTTCTTACAAAAACGAATAACACAGTCGTATAAGGGAATTGATGAGTATTATTCGGATGCTGTTGAATTACAAGAGCTTTCTATTGATACGGCTAAGTTTATACTTACCGAAGGAATACGTGCTTTTGGCATTCGGGCTTTCTATAAAAATGGTAGCAAAGTAAATCCTTATTCTGAAGAAACATTTAGTTTGTTTTTACCAGAAAATACCTCTCTTAAAAAAATACTGCATCAATATCAATTAAGTACATATAACGGGGAATGGAACTATAACTGTGAAGGAAGTTGGTCAGATGAGAGTAATTCTATGTTTATAATGGATAGTAAAAAAACAAATGGCTATTTCAACATTAAGGATAAACAGACTTTTATTAAAAAAGCTACAGATAAAAATTGCGATGATAAAGTAGTGGAAAAAAACACTAAAACTGTATTCTTGAAATATAACGGCAAGGAGTATAAAGAAGAATAGATATTGATTATTGAGGTATTAAAAATAAAAATATCTTTTTTATGTTGCTTTCTTAAATTATATTGTTACCTTTGCAACTTAATATATAAACACTAAAAAGTAAATAAAAAAATGAATAAATCTGTTTATATCATCGCTACCAATGCACACAGCGGTAAGTCGGTGGTGAGTTTGGGTGTGTTGCAAATGATTATGCGCAACACTGCTAAGGTAGGTTATTTTAGACCTATTGTAGAAAGTAAATCTAAAAAAGACACTTTCATCGAGACCGTCTTGGAGCACTTTCAGCTCGATATGAGTTACGATGAAGCCTATGCTTACACACGTCAGGAGGTTATCGCTCTTAAAAACGAAGGCAATATAGGGGAAGTATACGACACTATCATCAAAAAATACAAAGCCTTAGAAAGCAAATTCGACTTTGTTTTAGTGGATAGTTCAAGTACTATAGACGATAGCTATTTCGACCCAAACTTCAACGCTTCGGTAGCACAAAGCCTCAACATTCCTGCTTTGATAGTGCTTAAAGACAACTTTTCATCAGAAGCAGAATTGGTGAACCAAGTACAGGCAGATCTTAACAACTTCTTGGAAAAAGATTTGCGCGTACTTAGCGTATTTGTAAATAAGGCTACCAATGCTACTGCTGATACGCTCAGCAAATTAGAACAACGCTTTAAAGATATAACCTTCACTTTGATTCCGCGTAAAGAAGAGCTTTCACGCCCTACTATCCGCGAGATAGCCAATGCACTCAACGTTGAATTCCTTTACAAAGGCGACAATATAGACGTTACCACCAAACGTACCATTGTGGGAGCTATGCAACTTTCTAACTATTTAGCCAAACTAAACGAAGATACTTTGGCTGTACTCCCTACTGACCGTATTGACCTCATAGCAGGTTCTTTGGTGGCTAACTATTCCAATTTCTCTAATATCAAAGGGGTAGTACTATACGGCGACTTAACTCCCGACCCTTCAATGAGTAAAATTTTAGATGGTATCCAAAAGAACATTCCTATAATGATAGCTAAAACAGATACTTTTGAAACTGCTAATATCATTGGGAATACAAAATCAAGCATCTATCCTGAAAATACTGAAAAGGTAAAAATGCTTCTTCAACTATTTGATGAGAATGTAGATGCTACGAAACTCAACAGCAGTATAGCCTCTTTCAAATCGGAAACTATTACCCCTCGTATGTTTCAATACAATATGGTACAAAAAGCACGTGCAGGACAAAAACGCATTGTGTTACCAGAAGGTACTGACGACCGTATTCTTACAGCGGCTTCTCAATTGGCAGAGGACGAACTCGTTTACCTCACTATCTTGGGAGAACCCGAAGCAATTAAAACACGAGCTAAGAACATTTTGGGATTGAAATGGAACGAAGAGCGTATCAGTATTATCAATCCCGCTGAGAGTGATAAATATGAGGCTTATGCTGAAAAACTATACGAATTGCGCAAGAGCAAAGGATTGGAGCTTTCGCAAGCCAAAGACTTAATGCTCGATTCGTCTTATTTCGGTACAATGATGGTATTCTTAGGCGATGCTGATGGTATGGTATCAGGGGCTGTAAATACTACTGCCCACACTATCCGTCCGTCTTTGCAATTTGTAAAGACCAAACCAGGGGTGAACACCGTTTCCTCTGTATTCTTTATGCTCTTGCACGACCGCGTACTAGTATATGGTGACTGCGCCGTAGTGCCTAACCCTACCGCTGAACAATTAGCCGATATCGCTATTAGCTCTGCCGACTCAGCTATTGCTTTTGGTATTGAACCTAAGGTAGCACTCCTCTCCTACTCTTCTGGCAACTCAGGTAGTGGTGCCGATGTAGACAAAGTGCGTGAAGCAACAGCCCTTGTAAAAGAGCGTCGCCCAGAGTTACTCGTAGAAGGGCCTATACAATATGACGCTGCGGTAGACCCAAAAGTAGGGAAACAAAAGATGCCAAATTCACCTGTGGCAGGACAAGCTAATGTGCTTATTTTCCCTGACCTTAACACCGGTAACAACACCTATAAGGCGGTGCAACGTGAAACAGGAGGTTTAGCCATAGGGCCTATGCTACAAGGATTAAAGAAACCCGTAAACGACCTCAGTCGTGGGGCTCTTATCCCTGATATTTACAACACTGTACTTATCACTGCGATACAATCAGAGTTTTAGTATCCTCCCTACCCCCTCTCCAAAGGAGGGGAAAACTAACGACTAATAACAAAAGACTAAAATGGAAATATTAATCATTAATTCAGGGAGTTCATCTCTCAAATATCAGCTTATCGACTCTAAAACAGGAGAATCGAAAGTAAAAGGAATTGTAGACCGCATCAATATTGACGGTAGCTACGTGAAATATGTGGCTGTAAAAAACGGCAAAGAGATAGAAGTGAAGAAAGAACAACCTATTCCTACTCACGAAGTGGGTATGAATTTGGTAGCTGAACTTCTTACAGACCCCGAAGTAGGCGTTATCCACAACCCTAGCGATATTAAAGGGGTAGGACACCGCGTAGTACACGGAGGTGAGAAGTTTGTACAACCTACTGTAATTACTGATGAGGTAGTAGCCGAAATCAAACGTCTTATTCCTCTATCGCCTTTGCACAACCCAGGACATTTAGAAGGGATACGCGTAGCACAAAAACTCTTTAATAAAGCTACTCACGTAGCCGTTTTTGACACTGCTTTCCACCAAACAATGCCTGCTAAAGCCTTCCGCTATGCCATTCCTAATGAATACTATGAAAAATACGGATTGCGCGCTTATGGATTCCACGGCACTAGTCATAAGTATGTAGATGCACAGGCTCGTAAACACCTTAATAATCAACATATCAAGAACATTACCATTCACTTGGGCAATGGGGCAAGTATGGCTGCTGTAAACGAAAAAGGACAATGTGTAGACACTTCAATGGGACTTACACCACTCGATGGACTCATTATGGGAACGCGCACTGGGCAGATAGATGCCTCAGTAGTTTTCTTTTTGGGGCAAGAATTAGGTATGAGCTATGAAGAAGTGAAAACACTCTTTAACAAGAAGAGTGGTATGCTTGGACTTACAGGACACTCTGACGCTCGCGATGTGGCAGCTCTATATCGTTCAGGTGATGCCAACGCAGCCCTTTGCTACGAGATGTACGGCTACCGCATTCAGAAGTTTATAGGAGCTTATACAGCAGCACTTAATGGTTTGGATAGCATTGTATTTACCGCAGGTTTGGGCGAAAACGATGCTCTTACCCGTTCATTTGCTTGTAAGCACTTAGATTTCTTTGGTATCAAGCTCGATGAGAAGAAAAACGAAGAGCTCAATCATCCTACTAAACCCGTAGAGATACAAGCTGCTGATAGCCGCGTGAAGATACTTATCATCCCTACTAATGAAGAATTGCAAATAGTAAATGAGATAGTAAATTTGGTTAAATAACAAATTATTAGACTATACACTTTGCCAAAGGAACGAGTCGCATAGGCAATTCGTATCTTTGGCAAAGCTTTTTAAAACAACTCTCAGTAATGAAAAACTTATATAACGAAGTCGATAAAAACGAAATACTACATCGTTTAGAAAATTTAAAAGTAGATGCTGAGCGTCAATGGGGGAAAATGAACATTGTACAGATGTTAGCTCATTTGAACGCCTCTATAGAAACACCCTTAGGTAAGAACTTTCCGAAGAGAATGTTCATTGGTAGAATCATAGGAAAATTGATGAAGAAAAAGTTTCTAAACGACCAACCAATGGCAAAAAACGCTCCAACCGATAAAATGTATGTCGTTACCAATATTTCTATTGATGATTTTGACAGGGAAAAGCAAAAAACTAAAGAGCTCATCACCCTTTTCTACACCAACGGAAAAGAAAAATGTAGCACTCACCCACATTCTTTTTTTGGGAAACTCTCTCCTGACGAATGGGGTATTCTTCAATGGAAACACTTCGACCACCACTTGAGACAGTTTGGAGTATAAAATCAATGGTAGAGAAGCGCAAACTATGGTAAAATGTTTTTTATACCGATGAAGGATATATAAAAATAGAAAAATAGGAATCGGTTCTGGAATGGGCTCACAATACTTTTTTCCATCGAATGTATTTGTAATTTAAAAATAATAATTACTTTTGCATTCTGATAAGTAATGATACACTATCACCGAACTATAAAATAATTTAATTACTAAAAACCTTTGGTTGCTGAAAATGAACATCTTATTTTTAAGTTATTTTCACTCTGCACGTACTCATTCCTTGCAAATTAAGTTTAAGGCTAAGAGCCTTTCACCGCTTCGTATTTGAATTAGGTGTAATTAGGTAATATGGATAGATAGCCAAGATGTTATCTGAATATTTTTTTACTAAAAAATTACTCATTATTTAAATTACACTGTACAAATGAAAAATAAATATATCGACCTAATTGACCAAACCTATTACTTCCCACAAGACGAATTTACCTTAGATGGCGATGAACTTCGCTTTCACAATATCGATTTGATGGAGCTAGTACGCAAGTATGGAGCACCTCTCAAATTTATGTATCTTCCGAAAATATCCGAGAATATTCAGCGCGCCAAAAGATGGTTTGAAAAGGCTATCAAGAAGCACAAGTACAAAGGAGCATACAACTATTGTTATTGCACTAAAAGTTCGCATTTCAAACACGTAATGGTAGAAGCATTGAAGAACGATATTCATATGGAAACCTCTTCAGCTTTTGATATCAATATCATCAATAATCTTATCAATGACGGACTTATTAGTAAAGAGACTCACATTCTATGCAACGGTTTCAAGCGCGATGCTTATATCGATGGCATAGCTGACCTTATCAATCGTGGCTACCACAACTGTATTCCTATCATTGATAACTATGAGGAAATTAATTTATTTGAAGAAAAAATAAAAGGTTCATACAGTATAGGTATTCGTATTGCTTCTGAAGAAGACCCTCGTTCAGAGTTTTATACCAGTCGTTTAGGAATTGGTTATAAAAACATTGTTCCTTTCTACAACCGTGAGATTAAGGACAACCCTAAAGTACAACTCAAAATGTTGCACTTTTTTATCAATACGGGGATTAAAGACAATGCCTACTATTGGAATGAGCTCCTCAAGTGTTTGCGTGTGTATATCCAACTCAAAAAGGTTGCGCCTGAACTCGACAGCCTTAATATAGGCGGTGGTTTTCCTATCAAGAGCTCGTTGGCTTTTGAATTCGATTATGCTTATATGGTAGACGAGATTATCCGTCAGATAAAAATCACTTGTGATCAAGAAAAAGTGCCTGTACCAAATATCTTTACTGAATTTGGTAGTTTTACAGTAGGCGAAGCTGGGGGGGCTATTTATGAGATAATGTATCAAAAGCAGCAAAACGACCGTGAAAAATGGGATATGATAAACTCCTCTTTCATTACTACCTTACCTGACTCTTGGGCTATCAACAAGCGTTTTGTACTATTGCCTATTAACCGCTGGAACGATGAATACGAACGAGTACTGCTCGGTGGACTCACTTGTGATGGTGACGATTATTACAACAGCGAACAGAATATGAACGCTATCTATTTGCCCAAGTACAACAAAAATAAGCCATTGTATATAGGTTTCTTCAACACAGGGGCTTATCAAGATAGTATTGGAGGAGTAGGAGGCTTACAACACTGTTTGATTCCACAACCTAAAATAGTACTTATTGATAAAGATAAAAATGGGAACCTTACCTCTCGTCTCTTTATGGAGCAACAAAAAGCTGACGAAATGCTAAAGATTTTAGGCTACTAAATGCAGTATATACTTTGCAAAGTCTTACGACTTTGAAAAAGTATTTCTAATAATACCTAAACATTTAATTCCTAGTTCTTAAAATCTAATATCTAACAAAATGAAATACATAATATTATTTTTCTTATCAATCACTACTCTATGGGCACAAGATACCACTTCCACTAAGAAGCATTACTATAAAATGTGGATAAAACCTTCTTTAAGTATCAATTATCTATCAATAGATATAGAAGATGAACCATTAAATCCTGCTTTGAAAAATAAGTCGTTATTGCCCAACTACCCACTTACAGTTGGGTTAGGATTTGGTATCCACAATACTTATATTAACCTTGATTATGCTCAGAGTGTTGCCCCTTTGCGCAATGAGAGCAAATACGGAAAAACAAGATATTTTGATTTTCAGTTACATTCATTTGTAAGTCAAAAGATTTTACTTGATTTCTATTATCAAAGTTATAAGGGTTTTTACTATGAAGAAGGCAAGAATAATATTCAGATATTGGCAGATACTCGTATACAACAAATAGGTTCTGAAATGTTATATTTCTTCAACTTGAAAAACTTTTCAGTAAAGAATATTTTCAACCCCGATGGAGACCCTTTGCGACCTACTTTCAGTTGGTACGCAGGAGCTGGAATCTATTATCACAAAGTAGCAATTCCTGCTATTTCACTTGATGAGGATACTTTTAGACATATACAAGGAGGCTTCAGTGGAGGCGTTTCGGGAGGTATCGAAATATTGCCTCGCCTTACCTTTACAGCTTTAGCAGGTATGGGATTCTATTTTGGAGGTGAAGTTAATCCACTAAGCAAAATGAAGTTTAATCAGTACGTAAACTTTAGGCTTAATACTTCATTATCTTATACACAAAAAGACTGGTCACTTGCCTTTTCAATTCTTTACAACAACAAGAATTTATACTTTAAAGATGTTGATTTACTGGGTATTAATACTGCGAATTTTAAACTTACATACATAAAACAAATCAAATTCTCTACTCGTCGCAGTAACAAAGTAACTCGTTATTTAGGAATGTAAAATTTAAGTAGAAGGTTATCTTCTTCTCTTCACATTTTTTATAGTATCATCTATCACTCGGTCATAGATTTTACTCTTACCCCAATGTTCCTTTTGATAAGTAGTCAAACGCTGTATTAGAGCTTCTCTCTCTTGTTTATTATTAGGAGATTTTAAAAACAATCTATATTCCGACATAACCTTATAATACGCCAATTCATAAGAAGGTATATAACCATTTTCACTATATATTGCTACTAAGTTTAGTACCTTTTCAAATTGTAATCCGTCAAAAGCCTGCTTCAAAGTAGTTAACTGATGTTGTTTTGCTTTTTGAGAGCGAATACTTAAAAATATTTCTTCAGTATCAGGATATGATTTCAATGAATCACTCAATAATTTTATTCCACTTAAATCTGCCGCCCTTTTATCAATATGAGAGAGATAATAAGCTATTTGTTCTCTTATTCTCATCACTCTACTGAAGTCGAACTCAGCAATGTGTTCTTCATAATCTTTGGTAATTAAATCATACTCTGTTTGAATTAACAAATATAACGAATCTAAGTCCTTATAAACCTCTCTTGTCTTTTGTGCGTTTACTTCCCAAAAGTAAAATATACATAAATATAATAAAACTCGTTTCATAATCTTTATTGTTGTTTGATTAATGTCCTTGAATAATATCTGCATATTTATCCCAAGCTCTGGCTATCTTATATTTTTCTACAAATTCAATAGGCACATAAATAGCTTTCAATTTCTCATCATTATATGCCAAATAACCTTCCAACATAGGAGGTTCTTTAGCCTCAAGTGTTATACTTTCTGGACAATTCTTACCAAAAATACAATTACCTATATGTAAACATTTACTAGGGAAAGTCACTGAACACAAATGCTCACAATCGTCAAGAGCAAAATCACTAATAAAGTTAAGATGTTCTGGAAAAATAATATAAATGAGCTTATTGCAACCATAAAATACATCTCTTCCTATAGAACTCACTTTATTAAGTATTGGGTCAGCAGACATATTGATAGACTCTACCTCAGTATCAAGCCATTTCTTCAGAATAGTATCATCTTTTGTAACTACAAAATCATATCTATGAGAAGTATTACCCTCAGAAATATCTTCAGCTATGGGTTGATATGCTCTAACTAAGGACAGTTGTAAAATAGATGAAGAAGAGGTTGATACATTGAAAAAATTTACTCTCTTTTTAGGGTCTTCTCCGTATTCATTTTTTCCTAATACACCTTCTGAAAAAAGTAAAAAGAAAGGATTATAGAAAGGTAAAAGCACATACCAGCCACTTTGCCCCAAGTCGTGTGAACGTTTCACTGATTGAGCTAAAATAAACCAAAACAATAATGTAAAGAATAAAAACTTTATTACTATTCCTAAAGTTACTACGGCATCTATTACACCCAAAAATATAAGAGCAAAATAATCTATAATAATAGATAGTCCAAATTCTGTACGCCTAATACGCCCTTCAAAAAGAAAGATATTCTTAAACATATATCACTAATTTATAATTATCTTATCTTTCTTATTCCTAACTTTATAGTTATTACTGCTGAATAGCGTTTAAATACTCACAAGCTTTAGGACTATTATTCCTACACCCCTTCTCAAACCAGTAAATAGCCCTTTTTTGTGATTTATCCACACCAGTACCAGCATAATAGCAAAATCCTAAAATAGTTTGAGCTTCCTTGTCTCCTTGATTGGCTGCTTTTTCAAACCAAAAGATAGCCTTAGTATACGACTGAGGTATTCCCTGCCCCTTGAAATAATAAGAACCTAAATTGCGTTGTGCCTCAACATCACCTTGATTAGCAGCTTTCTCATACCAAAGTACCGCATCACTATCTGATTGTGCCACTCCTAAACCTTTGTAGTAACAATATCCTAAAAAACTCTGTGCCTCTGCAAAATCTTGATCAGCTGCTTTCTGAAACCACAATACAGCTTGTTCATCCGATTGTTTTACTCCTTGCCCTTTGTGATAGCACACACCTAATTTCGATTGAGCCTCAGCATACCCCTGTTCAGCTGCTTTCTGAAACCAATAAGCTGCTTTTTCATAAGACTGTACAACTCCTTTCCGATAATAATAACAAAGTCCTAATTTCGTCTGTGATTTTACATCACCCTGTTCTGCTGCTTTTTCATACCAAGCAACAGCTTTAGGAAAAGACTGAGGTACTCCAATACCTTTTTCATAATTAGTTGCCAAACGCACTTGAGCTTCCATATCACCCTTTGTGGCTTTCTCTACCAAAGTCTTAAAGTCTTCCCGTTGAGCATAACTCATACCAAAGAAAAATAGCAAGCAAACAAACCAAGCTTTAAAGCAAAGTTTGTTCAGTTTTTTTAATACTTTTGAGTTGAATATTATATTCATATGTCAGCGAATTAAAAGTTAATAATAATGATAGTGAAGAGGTCAGTTTTATATTATCTTCGATGGCAAAGATAAAACATTATTTTATACAAAACAAGTTTTTTGATTATTTCTTATACACCTCTTAAAAATAGGCAATATATCATAACATATAAAATAAAGGAATTTTTTTAGTATATTTTATCTTCATTAAATCTTCACCCATTCTTCGTTCATTCTTCGTTCATTCTTCGTCTTTTCTTCGTCTTAGCTTCGCTCTTCCTTCGAATAAACATTGATATTCAGATACATTTTCTTCCTTAAAACATTTTCTCTCTTCACTTTTTACTAAAATATCTCAACTTGCTCACAGTATAAAAAGTCATCAAACGAGTTAAAACAATTGTACGAAGTTATAACATACCCTTTACTCTCTACCTTTTATCTTTCACCTGAATTGAGAAATTATCTCATCAAAATTTGCACATTCAAATAATTGTTGTAATTTAGCCGAAATTTTCGAATTGTATCAACAACTAAAAACAACTATACTATGGGAAAAGGATTTTTTAAGGTTCCTAAAGCTACCAACGAACCCGTAAAAAGTTATGCGCCAGGAAGTACTGAGCGTGAGGCTGTACTACAAGCCTATAAAGAATTGTGGAATACTAAAGTAGATGCCCCTCTCTATATTGGAGGTGAAGCCGTACGTACAGGTCAGACAGGTGAAATGCATTCCCCTCACGACCATAAGCACTCATTGGGTGTTTACCACAAAGCGAGCAAAGAACACGTACAACAAGCCATCGAAGCAGCGCTAAAGGCGCGTACTCAGTGGGCTAACCTTGCGTGGGAAGAACGCGCTGCTATCTTTTTAAAAGCTGCCGACCTCATTGCAGGTCCTTACCGTGCTAAAATGAACGCTGCTACTATGATAGCGCAGTCTAAAACAGTACACCAAGCCGAAATAGATTCTGCTTGCGAGCTGATAGACTTCTTGCGCTTCAATGTGCAGTTTATGGCTAATATTTATAACGACCAACCTAACTCTTCCGAAGGCGTATGGAATCGTGTAGAATACCGTCCGTTGGAAGGTTTTGTATATGCTGTTACGCCTTTTAACTTCACCGCCATCTCAGGTAACCTCCCTACCAGTGCTGCCCTTATGGGAAATGTAGTCATTTGGAAGCCTAGTACTTCACAAATATTTTCCGCTGAAATGATAGTAGAAGTCCTCAGAAAAGCAGGTTTACCCGATGGTGTTATCAACGTATTGCACGGCGATGCAGCTATGATTACCGATACTGTTTTAGCAAGCCCTCATTTTGCAGGTATTCATTTTACAGGCTCTACCGAAGTATTCCAAGATATTTGGAAAAAGATAGGTAACAATATTCATCTCTATCGCTCTTATCCTAAAATTGTAGGTGAAACAGGTGGTAAAGACTTTATCATCGCCCACCCAAGTGCTTGCCCCAAACAAGTAGCTACGGCTATTACTCGTGGAGCTTTTGAATATCAAGGACAAAAATGTAGTGCTGCTTCTCGCGTGTACTTACCTAAATCGAAGGCAGACGAAACGCTGAAATTGGTAAAAAAAGATGTACTCTCTTTCAAAATGGGTTCTCCTGAAAACTTTGAGAACTTCATCACTGCGGTAATTCACGAACATTCTTTTGACAAATTAGCTAAATATATAGACCAAGCTAAAAAAGACAAAGATGCCGAGATATTTGTAGGTGGTGGATATGATAAAAGCAAAGGATACTTTATAGAACCTACCGTGATTGTTACCACCAATCCACATTACACCACTATGGAAACCGAACTTTTCGGACCTATAGTAACTGTGTATGTATATGATGACTCTAAATGGGAAGAAACCTTGAAACTCGT
>ERZ772807.1167-NODE-1167-length-14889-cov-3.076513_pt1 | contig 14889 bp, 13 predicted proteins | sample MGYA00511472_ERZ772807 | MGnify/ENA primary metagenome ERZ772807 (study PRJEB29015, sample SAMEA2737947) | human oral metagenome | biome: human oral; feature: human-associated habitat; material: dental | place: China | collected 2039 ...
AGTGTTGAAGGACAGAATTTCTTATACAAGCTATCGTAATAGTAGAGATTGTATTGGTTAGGGTCGCCCTGCTTTGCTATCCAATACTCGATATGCGTTGAATGAGGGTCAGCGTTCAGCTCCTCAAGTGTGCCATTGAAAGGCTCAATGAATGTATTGCACTGATATACGATGTTGTACGCAGTGATATACGACTCTACAAGCTGTTCTGCACGCTGACGGGTCTCATTGTCTGTTGTTGACTTATCGTCCGCAGGGAGGTCAGCATAGTCCAAATCCCAGCAATTCTCCCAAGAGGTCTCTGATACTTGGTACTGATAGGCTTCTTCCTCCGTATTGTAGCGTATTCTTCGTTTGTCCCACGGCACTTGATACAAGGTAAGGCGTGGCGAGTTATCAGAGCCTTCAATTGACAGGAGGTCGGGGAAAAGGTCCTTATCGTAACCGAACGTAGCAGCGTCGCCCTTATCTGGTCCGACGGTAAAGAGACCGACAAACTTATACGTCACAGTACCGTCCTCTGCGGTCTGTTTTTCAAACCCTACGAATGTCTCTTGATAAATAGATACTCTTGCTTCGCTGTTCTGCTCGACACCTTCATTGGTCAAGCCAACTGCCTTCCATAAGTCTGTAAATGAGTTCACGCTGCCCATCTTGTGATATTGCATAGATGATGCAGTATTCTTCTTTCCTGTCAGTTTAGATATTTTTGAAAGGTTCATGAAAAACTTAAACTTCTTTTGAGCGGTCTGACCATCCTCATAGATAACAGTCGAATCATAAGATAATTTCCCTTTCCAGTTCCAAAAGTAGTAGAGCATTGACGATGTTCCTTGCCCTTGCATTTGGAAATTGGTAATTGTTAAGCGAAGAAGATTGGTATTGCCATCTTTCGGGTAAATTTCCAGTGTACCTTTAGGTTTGTAGCTCTTGCCGTATTCATAAGCCGGCAACGGCTTGTCGAATGTAAAGACATTCACCTTGCCACGCACCTTGTCGAAGTCAACCGTGGTACCGAGGGTATCGTAGATGTCGTTGTCTAATTTCTCTGCACTCTTTTCGCCAATAGTTGCAAGTGCATTGATATAGTCTTGATGCACGTTAGCAGCATCCATTGCGCTATCGTAGATTCGCACAGAATAGAGGTCAACGTCAGCACTATCCGAACCGATGACAATGCCACCACCAGTACCTATCTGCATAGAGTCAGTAAGCAGGTAAGCGAACTTGCGAGCTTCGACACCGTCAATGTAGAGATAAACGAGGTTAAGGTAATAGGTGTTGCCGTTCAAGACATAGGTGTACTTCTTAGGACTGATAACCAATGCCAGGCGAATACGCACACTATCATCAGTGCTCATTGCCTGCACGTCAGAGTTATGTTCACTTCGAGTTGCGAACATAATAGAGGACGGCTTCACTTTCAATCCGATATAACCCTTCTGATACGGCATAGCGATAGAGATACACTCTGCATTGTAGTCAGATGTGTTGTTAATCTGATAGTCAATCTCAATCGTCTTACCACTCTGCGCTGCCTCCTTAGCGAATGGCTTGTAATCAATAGTAAGGCGTGAGCCAGCAAGCAGGCGCAATGTGCGTGCGCCCTCATCGTCCGTCACCCAGCCGTCACGTGAGAAGGCTACGTTCTGCCAATTAGAACCGACATGATCAGAGTTGATGAGATTGCGAAGAATGTTGCGGTCGGTGTCAGTGTTGTTTCTGTTCTTCGCATTGAAATAAAACACCGCTCCAGCTGTAGCAGAGTAACCTTGTGAGTTATCCACTGGGAATGGAATTGCATCACGCAAACGCACCTCGTCTGTTGGGTGAGTTCTGAATCCGATGAGTGCTGTAAAATCAGAGTTATCGATTGTCTCGACCTCAAGAGATAAGGTATATTGCATCTTGGTCTGTGTCAGCGTATTCTCAGACACATTTTCTTGCAACACCTCGTTATCCTTCTTCATCAAGATTGACAGTGGTGTCGTAACAGCCTTGCCGTCATATACAGCGTACTCCAGCACCTTGTTCTCATACCAGTTAAGCAGCTTCTCTGCCTTGTTGTTTACAACTACCATCTTCACAGCTTCGTTATTAGCGACAGCCATAAAGTCGTAACCTACTGGAGTAGTCTGAACGGTATTGTCTTCATTCGACAGCCAAGCAGATAGATGGAAAAGACCTGTCTTGTTCGTGAATGGAACGGTATAGGCTACAGGCGATGACGTGTAAGTTGCTGTACCGAACTGACGCTCATACGTCTGTTCGTAACCATCACCCGTAATCTTAACATGCAGCGTCTTAGATATGTTTCCACTAATATAACACGGCAGTACAATATCGCCCTGGTAAGCTTTCCACCAGTTGAATTCTGATATTGAAAGGAAGAGCGCAGACAACGTGATTGAATATACTAACGCAGGAGAGGTTTGCCCCGTCACCTCACCTGTAATCTTCACCATGATATTATTCTGTCCTGATTCGAGGAACTTGAAGACATCTACAGTGGTGAGTGTGTTTGACTGACAGCGACCACGAGCCTTACTGACGAAAGTACCGTCTCCAGCCTTAGCGAAGACTTCGTATGTTCCCCATTCTCCCGTGTCGATGAAATCACTCTGTCCGACGTCCTTAGTGCGAGACACGAACATAAACTTAATACTACATTCGCCGGCTGATTTAGAAGCCGATAATGTTGTCGATGGCGACTGATTGACAGCACGTAAGTAATATAGAATAGATTGCTGCTGCCCTCCGCCACCTTGCCCAATAGGGAGCTCTGATAGCTTCATGGACACCCACTGATCACCATTCCATATCAACACGCAGGTTTCAGACGTAAGAGAATCCACCTCCACACTTACATTTGAGAGCTGCCCGAGCGATGGGCGGTTCTTTGATACGACCTTCTTTACACGCTCTTCTTCGGTGTTATGTGCATCAATGAGTTCGTTGACCTTTTCGGGCAACTTGTTAAACTCGTCAGCGGTCAGTCGTCCGCCTGTCTGTTTATGTTCTAAGTAGAGTTTTTCTATCGCCATAATTATGATAGCTTAAAAGGAAAGGTGTATGTAAATCCATTGTTACCCTCTATCTCTACACCGTGCGCAAGAGATAGAGCGTGACAAATGATATCTTGAAGGAGTTTTGGGTGAGAACTCGTAAAATTCTCACCCGTATTGTCTTCAATACCACGAATAGATGCCTGTACGAAACGATTATCCTTCGTGCGGCTCTCAGTGAGATGTATCTTGATGTACTTCATTATAGAATTTCTTGCAAGTTGTTCAAGAATTTGCAAGGATTAACACGCTAAAGTTTTCGATACTTTTTCAACAGCCAAACAATGATATATCCAATAATACCCAGCAGAACTGTTGACATAGCACCGATTGCCCAACCACCAACGTCCATTTTGAATTTCTGCCACCGAGATAGTTTCTTCTCTACTGGTATAGGAACTTCAATGCGTTCTTTCCTTGTTGCTCGCAAAATGTCATTACTTGCCTTATAGTGGGCTAACAGCCGTTGAAGCGTGAGATTATCCTGCGTCGCGTGCCAGCGGTCACGATAGCGAATTATCAACTTTTCTTTGATGTTGCCTTGCTCGTCCTTGATGATCACCACACTGTCGTGAATCGCAACACTATCACGAATATTAATCACCTGCCGAGTGATTAAGCTATCCTTGATATGTACGCTGTCCTTCCTTGACATGTAGATAGTATCTGTGCGGATAGACTGCACAGGTACATACACTCTATGTGAACAGCTTGTGAGGCAGAGTGCTGTAAGCGAAAGTAAACCTATTACGATTAATATTGTGTACACGTAGTATTTAATTTCCTTATCTTCCATACGATTATACGTTTAACATGAAACACTGTCTTCTCTGTGTACCATCAGCCTTCTTATAACCCACGTGAACCCAACGTGCAGTTTTCGATTTCTCAATGATAATCTGGTCATACACATAACCCATGTGGGCAAACTCAGTCGCAAAGAATTTCTCAAACTCCTTCTGCTTACCATTGACTGGTTGCAAGTCAGCTGCGTACCCCTCGATGTGTGCAGAGTTCTTCACTCCACCAACAGCCTTGTTTAGCTCTGGCGAGCGGTAGCCACTTGACACACGAATAGCAGGGTTCTCGATACCATGACGCTCACAGAATTTTCCCCATTCTGCACGAATATTCTCTAACAGAGTAATCGTTTCAGTAAGGTGAACCTTCACGATAGAAGGAGGGTTGTTGTTTATCTTAAGTTGTTCCGCAGTGCTTGACTGTACCAACTCTGCAATTGTAAAGTTTGCCATATCTAATCAAATTTTGGTTTATCATCATTGACCTCTACATGTGCAGTTTTCAGATACTCGCTAAGGAACGGAACCTTGTCTACTATTTTCAGTGTAAGCACATAGTAAACAAAACCTGCTATCTTCCACATAGTGGTATTTTCAATAAGCATCATACGCCAGTTACGAACGATATTTGTTGAATAAAACCAAATAGCCACACCGCACAATGCCTTGACAACTCCGAGTGTCTCTTCTCCTGCATGAAGGAAATAACCTGTAATGAAGATAGAAGCTGACATTACGAAGAATAAACAACAATGATAGAAGAACACCATTGACTTTTTTAAGTTCCATTCCTCACCATGTTTCAGTCCTGCAACTAATCCAAAGATATAGTTAATGCTGAATACTACCAGCATTGCGTACATGAAATCGCGTATAGGAAAGAATAAACTCAGCATTCCGCTGATGACACTACACATTACGTATTTGAATTGTTCTAAATAGTTCATAGCAGACAAAGTATTACTCCGACAACTGCACCCACCACGCCAGCAGCTACATCTCTCCAGTCAAACTGCTCACCACGGAGGTAATAATCAACACTCTCTTTTGCTACCATTAGCAGCAATACACCGACAATGGCAGGGAACGCCCACGCTTCAACGTGTGATAATAGCTTACCAAGCGTAAACGCTATGGTAAGACCTACAAGCAAATGCAGGTACTTGTCGCTGCCAATAGCTGCGAGTTTCTCAAAAAAACTGTAAATACAATCTAATACTTTTTTCATATTATTTTACTTTAAATTAATTTGTTACCAATTCATATCCAACTCTCTGCCCACCATGACACCTGCACCAGGACTGGTTGCGTCAACCGATGACGGCGACAACCAAGCAGGATTGACATAGCAGCAATCCAAAACATATCCGCCATGGACCTCAAACGCACCTCCGTGACAACAAATAGTAACCAAAGTCTCGTCATTCCCATTTATCACCGTCCACTGCTTACCGTAACCCATACCAATAAAGTCATAAACACAACCTCGTGTACAGTTGAAGATTACAACATCGATAGGGATGCCAGAGAGAAGTTCATCAAGATAGGTTTGCGTACCCTTTTGAGCCTTTGGATTATCAATATCCATCACCGCTCCAGATTCACCACCGAAACCAGGAGAATACATTGGAATCTTATAATAATTAGTCTTACGACCATTTATTTCTTTAAGTCCAAAAGTTAACATTATACGAATACCATTTGAATTAAGATGTCCATCATTATAGACAAACATTTCCTCGTCCCTTATAACCGCACAGACTCTTGACTTATGTCCGAACTGACTGTTACAATAAAGGTTGGTTGCATAAAAATTATGGTAACGCTTACGAATGTCACCCGTTGTTTCGCCCCACATTCCCAAATCACCTGTAAAAGCCATATAGCCCTTATTTCCCAGAGTTCCGAATGTAATACCACCAACCTTATTTGTACCGTCAAGGCAATCTAACGAAGTAAACGAACCACTTGTGCCTTTGAGTGTACCCTCAAATATGCTATTACCAGTAACAGTGAGATTCTGAAAAGTAGATCCTTCTGCGTCGATAGTCTGAGCCTTGATTCCTTTAGCGACGATTGCCTTTGCATCAATAAAATAGGCATTCAGCTTTCCCCCTTCGGTAAAGAAAGGAACTTTTCCAGTTGTTGTTATTACCTTGAAACGGTCTGCTACGATGTCAAAGGTACTATTCTCACCATCCAAGTGCATACCTACTTTTTCGAGATCAGTACGCAAGTCTTTTACAACGGCTGAGATTGATTTGCCATCGACATTAAACTTTGCTTCAAACTGTTTTGTCGTGTAACGCTGAGCAGATTGCCAATCATCAATACTAAATCCTTCACCCTTTTTCTTTGACTGAATGCAGACGAGCAAGTCGTTGTGGTACTCATCATCAAACGATGCATTGGTCCACTGGTCGCCTATATCGTATGGCGGAACTGGTACGGCTTGTGTGAAAAACCCTGCGCTTGCCATCTGCCGTATCTTGTGCATGTTTAGCAGCTTCTAATGACTTTAATACGTCCGCATCTGTAATTTCGTGCCATGAATAGGTGTTATCCGCATTCTTCTCAAAGGAATACGCCCTGCCACCACCTGTCTGTGCATAGCTACGATTATAGTAAATGTCATGCACGTGGAGTTCCTTTGTCGCATCGTCCGTCCACTCATTAGCTGGCTCACTCGTCAAAGTAGGAACAGCATCGCCAAACCAAATAACAAGCTGCTTATCCGCCTGCTGCTGAACAGCACTGATGCGTCCTTGCATAGAATCTAAGAAATCCTGTAAACGGATATATTCGCCACGCTTAGCAGGGTCCTCAACCCGTATCTCGAACTTCTGCTTGTCGAATAAGAAGATAGGACGAGGAAGTGTAAAGCTATTGATGCCCTTTATAATCTTAAAGTAAGGTGCACCTTCACCAGCTGCCGATTGTATGATAGCACTCTGACGATCTTCATCTGTGAGGTGACCCAGCTGCACAACTTCGTCACCCACCTGCGGCGTATCGCTACCACTTGCGTAGTCATCTACATTCGTATTGTCAGCGATATCGACATAATCAGTACCAACAGCGATAACGCGCCTATGCCAGTAGTGATTAGCTGTTTGTCCGTTATTATCAACGAGATTAAATGTCTCGCAAAGAGCCAAGTCGTTCGCACGCATCGAGTTATACACCCTACGTCCTTCGCTATCCTGCTGAACAAAGTAACACCTCCAAGCATAATTAATCTTCTCTATTCGTGAGATAACAAAGCCACCAGCCGAGTTCACCACCTTTCCCTTGATGTGAGAGGTCTTCATTATCTCTACTTCCTCTGCCGTCAGCTTCTTTCGTGCGTGGAGATAGTCGGTGTCGATGTGCCACTGCCCATTTTCATCCTTATAAATGCCAGCACCTGAGCCATCTTTTACGAAATCATCGCCAAACTCGATACCCTTTAAGAATGTAATTACCTCTTGGGCGGTGTCGGGAGTGTCCTTATGCAAGAAACGCCTATCTGTGTAGTTCCTTACAAGCGTACTGATTTGCTCACTATTAAGACCCGCACCGCTGAAATTACCCGATAGGATATTGTTTACATCCTCCTTTAGTTGTGAGATAGTTCCTTTCGATGTTTGGTTTCCTACAACAATCTCCTGTATGATTGGATAATCAAGTTTCGTTATTAACTTGATTACACGAGTTTTTAACTGATAGCCAAAGCCGTCGTCAAAGGTGACTTTCTGACCGATATAGAGTTTTGGGTTCTTGTTTGCGAAAGCTACCGCATTAGATGAGAATGAGTAGTTATTGTTATCCTGCGCACGTCTTTTTATCTCCTTGATAGTACGTGCTGCGAGTTCTTCCTGTGCCGCTTTCGTTTCACGCTCACCCATTACGATATTAAACAGCACGACCATATTACAAGTAAGGTCTGGGAGGGTGTTTCCTCTTGGGTAAAGTCCCTCGTTTTCATTGGTAGGGATAATCGTATCTCCGCTTTGATACTTGAGTATCTTGTAATCACCCTTTATTATGTCTACACCACTATCTCCTTCATTTGGTTTCGGAGTGATTGGGTTGTTTTTCTCGTGGTAGTGGAGTTCAAACCCTTCTTGCCCATTAGGCTGTCCGACAAGTCCCTGCGTAAGGGAATCATACTGCCCATCTATAGCGTGAGTGTTAACCTTGAATATTCCTTTAAGCGTGTACCCTTGTAATACCTGCTTTTTGGGGTCTATCTCATAATCATACCAATAGTGAGTAATGATATTTCCGCTTTCGTTCTTATCGTGAGTTATATTTACGATTGTCTTCCCGTCTATCTTAGTGACAGAAGGGAACGCTAATCGCATATACCAAATAGTATATGTCTTTTTATTTCCTCTGCTGTCAAGTTCTATTGTGTTTGTCTGAGAGTTCTTGAGATAACGCACGTGCTTACGGACGTTATAAACATATAAATCTATATGCGGATAAACATCATCAAAGGATAGTGCAAGCGTTTGCTTGATTTCTTCTGATGCTTCGAATGCTTCTTTTGTGATAACGTTTCCTTCTGTGTCTACATAGATATATCCGTCGGGATAAACAGACTTATCAAGTCCTAATCGTGCAAGCGTGGCTACGTTACCAGTCCCCACAAGTGCCTTTTTAGACATATTCTTTGTAGACCCCTGCGGATAGAAACAGTTGTAATACGGCTCCTTGCTATCGCTTACAGATGCTTTCTGTATATTTTCGTGTACCTTTAATGTAGGAACGTCCTCGCCAAGATTTATGCTTATCTGACCGAAATATAAAGCCTTATGCTTCCACGACAGATGCCACTCGCAAGAGTTGTTCTTGCAGCCTTGAGCGATAGAAGATAATACGGAAAGTATATCATTCGATGATACGGAAAATGATACAGAACTATCAACGTTGCCGCAAAGGGTGAATGTAAACTTTTCGCTCTCTGTTGTTATATTGAGTGCTTCGTTGATAGCCTTACAAGCGTATTCAAGTGCGTTTGTGGTTAAGCCGTCAAACGACCACTCCTGCTGCTTGATAGGGTTCTTATCTGCATCTGTGGTGTCATAGAGGAACGGCACGCGTGAAAGCCACATCAAAGGGTGCTGAAACTCTGGAGTGTACTTAAACCCTTTGTCGTCCTCTGTCGGTGTGTACGGACTGAGTAGCCTATACTTCAAGCCGTCATCAAAAGGTATAATATACGCACCTGCTGGCAATGTGAGTTTTACATCACTCTGCCATGATAACCTTACAAGGTCACTTCTACCTAATTCTTGCTCGTGTTCTGCGCCCTCTGTCAGTGTCGAATCGAGTATCTTGTTGTTATGAATGTCGTATATTACCATAGCTACAAAGATAACGAGCACATAATAAATGATAAAGTAAGATACAAAAAGAAAAGCCACAACTAAAACATTGTGACTTATTGGGTGTCTATCGTGGGCAAAGTTTCGCCCATTTACAGGTAATCTACCTCTAACTCTTCTTCGCTTACGATAGCAAATGAACTTCTGCTATCGTTGCATTTACTAAGATATTGAACGCACTCGTTATAAGTGCCTTCAAATACGGGTGTCTACCGCCACCCACCTATCGTCTCTTGTACATAATGTTTTGTCATAATTGTTGATTTGTTAAATAAGACTTATAATTAATATCCGAATTGCTTTGGTGTGCCTATCTTTAGGTTATGCACACGCTTTACAAGTTTGCGACCTATATTATAACTATCGCCACATATACAGCGACCTAAGAATTTATCCCATGTTAGGTTATTCATGCAGATTGTCTTTGTATCGCCATTATCTAACAATATGGTATCACCACGCTTAATATCTGATTTGTGTACTTCTTCAATGTCTCAATCAACGATAACAACATTGTTCTGATGCTTGTAGCTATATGTAATATGATAGTTCTTCATTGTCTTTGCTTTTAGTAGGGTAGGCGAACCTACCCCGATGTTGATTTATGCTATTCTAACTAAGTTTGCTTTTTTAAAACAACGCCATTCGTCTTTTTCAGTATCAAAGTACACTTGACAAGTGTCGTTTGTCTTCTTTTTACCTTTAGTTGCAGGTATTCTATCACTCATAAGAGTGCCGTAGGCTTCACGCAAGCTGCCGTCAACTTTCTGAAAGTAGAACTTTACTACTCGCTTCTGCATAGCAGCCTTTAAGTGGTATAATGCCCAACTTTGGCGAAGAGCCTGTGAAAGACTGAAACCATACTTGCGTACAAAGAACCACGCTTTGCGCATGATGTTGCTTAACTGATTTTTAATCGTAGTGCTCATATCTAAATGTTTAAATGGTTCAACTTCATATTGTGCTGCGAATTACACCCGCTCTGACCACCAACGTATATTTTTGTTCGGGTTGTGACCATTAGCAACTGCCACATCATACGCTTCTTCTATGGTATTCTTACCTGTTCTGATAACCTTATGCTCTAAAATTTCTTCACCCCATAAGTTCTTTTTGCAAACATAGAACTCTACTACTATCTGTGTCATAACCTTATTATATTTAATTGTTCAACTTTGTTTTTTAATCACAATGCAAAGATATACATATTTACGAACACTTGCAAGAAAGCAATAATAAAATATTCGCATATTAGCGAACTTTAACAAATAAAGGTGTTCGTAATTATGTATATTAAATGTTGTTAAGATTTGAAGCGTGTTTTTCGCACCTATGTATATATTTTATATATTTGCACTATGAAACAAGATATAAGAATAAAAGAAATTTGCAAAGAGAAAGGTATCACATTAGAAGATTTAGCTAAAAGGTTAGGTATTCTTCGCACATCGCTTTCTCAAGCATTATCACGTAATAGCTTCAGCACGGATAAACTAAGTGATATTGCCAATGCTCTCAATGTCCCTATGTGGCAGTTGTTCGCATCGCCAGAGGAGGTACAAAAGGAAAACAGCAACATTGTTTGTCCCCATTGTGGAAATTCTATCAAAGTAACCATAATAAAGGAATGAAGTTTAATCAGTACACATGGGACTTGTATAAACAAACCGATGTCGGCAAGAAAACTATTAGTTTATTTGAAAATGCTGCCCACAATGTATCTATATATGATATTGTCTCCAAATATAATCCCATGGAGGCAAGGTTTTCAGATAAAGACAGTATGGAAGATTGTTGTGAACTTCTATGGGAACTTGCAATCGAGAATATGTCACTGCCAACCAATATAGATGACGCACGAAATCTATATGAACAAATTATAGACGGAGAAATTTTGTATAAGGACGGGGATACATTTGTAGAAAAAGCAGACTACAAAACATATCTCATGGCTAATATGGATATATCTTTTATGTTGTTTTTCAAGGCTCCAGAGTATTTCTTTCCTAATATATTCCGATACCATTTTTTTGACCTTATAAAAGTTTTTGATATATTCGATATAGAATTGCCATTACCACCTAAAAAGAGTAATTATCGGGCACGGTGTATGTATTACTGGGAACTATGTGAGACATTATACTCTTTTCGTAAAGAAAATGGACTATCTCCGTATGAACTATGCGCTATGCTTTATGACTTTGGTCAAGGGCTTACAAAGAATATTCCAACAGAATTGCCGAAACCGTCTAAGGCATGGTTTATTGGTGGGAAGATTATGCCAATAGAAGATTTGGATTTTACATTTTGGCAAGCTAATGAGGATACTATGCGAGGAGATATTCTCATACACTATGAAACCTCTCCTATATGTGCAATAACATGTATGTGGATAGCGCAAACAGATGGTGTTATAGACCCGTTCTTTTATTACTATGCTAACACATACATCGGAAGTAGAATAAAGCTACCACATGTAACTTTGCAGGAATTAAAGAACGATGAATACTTTTCTTCTCATCCACTTGTCAGGAAAAACTTTCAAGGAGTAAATGGATGGGAAATAAGTAATAGGGATTATCAAGAGTTTTTGCGAATAATACAGACAAAAAAGTACGATACAAGTAAATTACCAGTCTTATATGCACCTAAAATAGCTTGTACAAATATAAAATTAGAGAAAGATGTAGAAGAACATTTATTAATACCTTTACTTGATAGTATGGGTATGACAGACTACATGCGACAAGTTCCATTACGGGCTGGACGCGGTGAAAGAATATATCCTGATTTTGCGTTGCATTGTACAAAAACAGATAATGGCTACATTGCCAAAGTACTTATAGAAGCAAAACTTTCCATGCACAACAGAAAAGAAGTATATACAGCATTTCAACAAGCTAATTCTTACGCACATTTGTTAGAAGCACCTGTTATAATTCTCTGTGATAAGGAAATGCTTCTTGTTTATACAAACGAAAATGGTTTTAATAGAAATAGATACAAGAAATTCTTTTGGGAGGATATGAAAAATCCAGATAAGTTTAATGAATTAAAACGAATTTTAATATGAATGACCTAAATTTACTCGCAATCGTGCTGATAATTTTCGGTATATTGCAAATTATCCTTTTCTTCAAGTTATGGATAATGACAAATGATGTAGCTGCACTTAGGAGAAAATTTGCTCCACAAGTTGAAAATGTACAGAAACCGCGTGATTTACTCGGCATGCACGTCCGTATTCGTTCGAATGGAAAGCAAGTGCGTGTAGTTGCTCGGGAAAATGGGCAATATAAATGTGTTGATGTTACAACTAACGAGCCATGTGGTACTTATTTCTATGAAGAATTGGAAGTGTTAGGGTAGCCGTTAAGCTACCCTAAATTATAATGGAGCGTGGCCCGATACTTTCTGCTGATAACCAGAGTTTTAGACTTCATTTTCATCATATAGTGGCCCATTAAGTTCTATTTGTCGGGTTCGGCTCTATGAACGCAAGGCCAATCTTGGCAAACGTCCTTTCCACATTCTTTGCAAAGGTGCAGCTTTTTCCCGTGTATTTCAGATGATACACTGCTGGGCTATCTTCGGGGACCTGTATAACAACATCGCCACCACGCATGACCTCAACAAAAGCCTTGTTCTTTGCAGTGAAATCAGAAGCACTATTTCCCTCCATAGTAAAATTAAGGGTTATATTGCGCTCATTTACCTTTGGAACACCAACATACTGCACGCCGTCCTGCGTTCGGTCGTTGTTAGTGATATAATCTTTCATTGGATAATATCCGTTGAGAATATCCAGAAAGTTATCACCCATTCTCACGCCCCATTCGATAAGGGCATCTTTCCCATTGATTAATAAATCTGCCATAATTACATATCTTTAATTTTCTTTTTTATATCAGCAACATCGCCACTCATCGTTTTCATTGCCTTACTCATCGCTGTTGTATCTTCGTGAATACCCTGCAATTCAATGTATGAATTAGCTTGAATTGTCCTCAATTCATCAGCAATGGAATTATGTTCCGTAGCGAGTACCTGCAATGCTCGCGTGGAAATATCTATCGTACTTAACTTTGCCGTTATCAAGTCTTTTATCTGGTCACGTGAGATGTTCCCTGCCGTGGTGAGTGCGACGATATTATTTGCTTGTTCATAGGTGATAGAAGACACACCGTTGGCTGACGCATTCTGTTCAGAGTCTTTCTTTTTGATTAGTCCGGCCTGTTCAAGTTCACTCCTCTTCTTCAATCCCAGTGCAGCGATTTCGTCATTCTTTTTCCTTATGTATGCGATTTCGCCATCGTCGAGACCGTCTTCGGCAGCCTTAGCAATATAATCATACAGCTCTTTGATTTTCGGTTTTAGCTCCTCGTTTGTGAAACTTTCTATCAAAGCATTGCTAATCATCTCGTTGATATTGTTTGCAAAGTCTTCCGTTGTGCTCTCAAGATTTTTCAGTACAGACTTATAAGAGTCCATGAACCCGTCCCAAGAATACCCCGTGAGTTTTTCATTAAGCAAAGCGGTGAGTTCGTCACGCTTTCCGGAACGCTCTATGTACGCATTTACAAGGTCCTCGGGGCTTTTCTGTCCTCCATTGTTGTCAAACATTTCCCTCCATGCGGATAGTGCTTGACTTCGTAACTCTTTCATTTCTTCCGGAGAAAGCTTCCAAACATCTTCCGCTCTATACACCCTTGCGTTTGAGCCTATCTTCTGCAATACATCATTGAACTCACGCCAAACGTGCCAGCTACTATCAGATGCGTTTGCATTGAACGAATGATGGCGGCCATGCTCACTTGCCCTTTTATCTATTGCGCTGCGCTGATTAGCTTCCCAGTCTTCTTCTTCCTTTAATGCTTTCTTGTACGCTTCTATAGACTGCTCGTTTGTGTTATCCTTTTTGGCGATATTCTTAGAAAGTTCGTCGATAGACTGTGCGAGGCGTTCATTAGACTTTGTGAGTTTATCGATTTCTCTTTCCATCGATTTCTCATTACCGCCACCCGTGAACAAGTTACCGATACCGCTGATAATTCCTGTAATGATATTCCACACCCCCTTAAGGATACTTCCAATGATTTGTGGTAATTCAGAAATAACGGTACTGACAACTTTTGCAATTTTGTCAAACAGACCATCTATGAATTTTGTCGGGTCTTCACCAAGGGAGTCTATAATTTGCAAAATTGCACCGACCAAGCCTCCTGCCTTACTTCCTATCACGCCAACAAGTCCTCCTGTACCACCTTTCCCGCCTATGGCACTGATAAGATTTGCGACACCGTCAGCAAAGCCTCTCAATGTACCGTTCGACATCTGCTGCAATGCAGAACTGAAATTATTCAGCCCTTGAACGGCAGCATTTGTACTATCTGTAAGGTCACTCTTCTTGTTGTCCTTATCCTCTTTTGCATTATTCAAATCAACAGCCGTCGACTCCACTTTCCTCCTTGCATCATCAACCGTCGCTTGAGCTATTTTTCTCGTTGTATCTGTTGTAGCTGTTTCAAGTAGCTTTTCTGCTGTCCTCAAATCATCTACAGCTTTAGCGTGCGCTTTAGTTTTCTCTTTTAAGTTACGTACACTTTCTTGGTATGCACGTGTCTGTCTCTCTTTTTTCTCTTCTCTGAGGCA
>ERZ772807.1171-NODE-1171-length-14862-cov-6.509489_pt1 | contig 14862 bp, 11 predicted proteins | sample MGYA00511472_ERZ772807 | MGnify/ENA primary metagenome ERZ772807 (study PRJEB29015, sample SAMEA2737947) | human oral metagenome | biome: human oral; feature: human-associated habitat; material: dental | place: China | collected 2039 ...
GACGGTGCCTCCGTGACTTCCATTGCTTTTCCTTATAATTCTCCGTCCTCTCCTTTTCTCCGTGTGACATTTCGTCAGAAACCTAACCTTAAGTGGCAAACTTTATCACTCCAAAATACTGAAGACCCTAAAAAATAGCAATAATAGGTTTTATAAACCTACAATTCATTACGCTACAAATAGGTTTTCTCATTTTTTTTTCGTACATTTGCAAGCATAGTATAAGGAGGAATTCCATTCATTCGTAGACAAGTAATAGAATCTTGATGGATAATAAGAATGCAACTTTAGAGTTAGGCACAAAACCTGTTGGTAAATTGTTGGTACAATATGCGTTCCCAGCAATTATTGCTATGATAGCAGCCTCACTCTATAACATAGTAGACCGAATATTCATTGGTCAGATCGTAGGACCAATGGCTATATCTGGTTTAGCTATTACATTCCCTTTTATCAACCTTGGTGCAGCCTTTGGTGCAGCAGTAGGAATAGGAGCCTCTACGTCTATCAGTGTGAAATTAGGTCAGCGTGACTATGACACAGCTGAGAATATACTTGGTAATACAGTAACGCTTAATCTGATTATAGGAAGTGCATTTGGTATTATCTGCCTTATCTTTCTTGACCCCATCTTACGATTCTTTGGTGCAAGTGATGCAACAATCCCCTATGCCCGCAGTTTTATGGAGGTTATTTTGGCGGGAAATGTCATCTCTCACATGTACTTTGGAATGAATGCAGTACTTCGTGCAGCATCAAAACCTCGTCAGGCAATGATGGCTACGATTTTCACAGTCTTGATGAATATAGTCTTAGACTTTATCTTTATTAGGCTCTGGGGCTGGGGAATTCGTGGTGCAGCTTTCGCCACAGTCTTATCTCAAGCATTGGCATTATGCTGGCAGATGAAGCAATTGACAAATAAAGATGAGATTTTACATTTAAAGCGTGGAATCTATCGACTTAAAAGACATTTGGTAGAAAATATCATCTCTATTGGTATTTCTCCATTCTTGATGAATGTTTGTGCTTGTATTGTGGTTATCTTTATGAATAATCAACTTGTCAGATACGGTGGTGATATGGCTGTTGGAGCATTCGGCATAGCTTATAGTGTGGCTATGATTTTTGTAATGTTTGTCATCGGATTAGACCAAGGTATGCAGCCTATTGCAGGATATAACTATGGTTCACAGCAGACTGACAGACTTATGCGTGTATTGAAACTTACTATCTTTGCAGCAACAGGGATAATGGTTACAGGTTGGCTAATTGCCCATTTAGCCCCATATTACTGTGCACGTATGTTCACAAAGGACCCAGAATTAATTCGCCAAGCAATTAAGGCTATTCAAATAAACATGATGATGTATCCTGTCGTAGGATTTCAGATGGTTGTAACAAACTTCTTTCAGTGTATTGGTAAAGTAAAGATAAGCATTTTCTTATCTCTTTCTCGCCAATTACTATTCTTAATTCCACTACTTGTAATCCTACCACATTTCTTCAACTTAAATGGTGTTTGGGCATCATTGCCTTCAAGTGACTTCTTGGCATCATTAGTTGCAGCTATCATTATGGTGACCTATATGCGACGGTTGAAAAAACAAAGTGTGAACAATCAAAACTTAAATTCATAAATAAAGAATCTAAATATGGAAAAGGAACTAATCATAAACGTTGGTCGTCAGATAGGCAGTGGTGGTCATATTATCGCCAAGATGCTTGCTGAAGAATTCGATTGCCAATACTATGACCGAGAGATCCTTAACATTGCAGCTAAGGAAAGTGGGTTTTCAGAGAAGTTCTTTGAGCAAAACGACGAGCAAAAAGGATTTATGAAAGGGCACTTTCATATACACCTTCCTCTCTTAGGTGACAATGACTTTTATAAGAGTAATTTTTCACAAGAAAGTCTTTATCAGTTCCAAAGCGATGCCATTCGTGAAGTAGCGAAGCAGAACCCACGCTGTGTGTTTGTTGGTAGAACAGCAGATTACGTATTACGTGATAATCCAAACACCATCAATATCTTTATAACAGCATCAATGGACACTCGTATTGCTAATGTATGTGAGCGACGTGGATGCTCTAAAGAAGAAGCTCGTAAGTTTATTGAAAATGGAGAAAGCGAGCGTGCCAAATACTATAACTATTACACAACAAAGGTTTGGGGACATGCTGAAAGTTATGACCTTTGCATTGATGCAAGTATACTTGGCTTAGAAAAAACAAAGGATCTGATAGCTGATTTTATCAAAAGGAAAAGTCTCTAATGAAACGAATTGGTATAATCTCTGATACTCATGGCTACTGGGATGATAAATACGAATACTATCTTGGGGAATGTGATGAGATATGGCACGCTGGTGATATAGGTTCATTAGAAGTTGCGGATAAGTTTGAGGCAATGAAACCCATCTTTCGCGCTGTATGTGGAAATATAGATGATTACACTATGCGCAACCGATATCGGGAAATTCTGCGCTTTAAGTGCGAAGATGTTGACGTGTTACTTAAACATATTGGAGGTTATCCTGGACGTTATGACCGTTCAGTACAGAGTATGCTCTATGCTTCTCCACCCAACCTTTTTGTTGATGGACATTCACATATTCTCAAAATACAATTCGACAAGACACTAAACCTACTTCATATCAATCCTGGTGCAGCTGGTCTTCGCGGATGGCATAAAGAAAGAACTTTAGTGAGATTAACCATCGAAGGTGATAAATTTACTGATTGCGAGGTTATAACATTAGGAAATAAACAACAAGAAAATAAATAAATTTGAATTGTAAAAGAACAATATTAAGATTCGATTACAATCAAAGACTATTAAAACTTACCCAAAAGAATAACAAACATTTTAAATAACATAGATATGAAAACTTATTTAGTAACTGGTGCTGCCGGTTTTATCGGAGCAAACTACATTAAGTATTTACTTCATAAGAAGTATGTGAATGAAGATATTAAGGTTATTGTCCTCGATGCACTTACATACGCAGGTAACCTCGGTACTATCAAAGATGATATTGATAACGAGCGTTGCATCTTTGTAAAAGGTGATATTCGTGATCGTGAACTTGCCGACAAACTCTTTGCTGAATATGACATTGACTATCTCGTAAACTTTGCAGCTGAAAGTCATGTTGACCGTTCAATTGAAGACCCACAGTTGTTCCTTTCTGTAAACATTCTTGGTACACAGAACCTTATGGATGCTGCACGTCGTGCATGGGTGACAGGTAAGGACGAACAGGGTTATCCTACATGGAAGGAAGGCAAGCGTTATCATCAGGTATCAACAGACGAGGTGTATGGTTCATTGGGAGCAGAAGGCTACTTTACAGAGGAGACTCCACTCTGCCCACATAGCCCATATTCTGCCAGCAAGACAAGTGCTGACCATTTTGTAATGGCTTATCACGACACTTATCATATACCTATCAGTATTACACGTTGTTCAAATAACTATGGTCCTTACCACTTTCCAGAGAAATTGATTCCATTAATTATCAATAACATCCTCGAGGGAAAGAAACTCCCAGTATATGGTGAGGGGTTGAATGTACGCGACTGGTTGTATGTAGAAGACCATTGTAAAGCTATTGATATGGTTGTACGTGAAGGTCGTGTAGGTGAAGTTTACAATGTTGGTGGACATAATGAAATGAAGAATATCGACATCGTTAAACTCACAATAAAGACTATCCATGACATGATGGCAGAGGATAAGAACCTCCGTACTATCCTCAAGAAGCAGGTCAAAGACGCAAATGGTGACATTGATATTAGCTGGATAAATGAAGAGTTAATCACACATGTTCCAGACCGTCTTGGTCATGATGCACGTTACGCCATTGACCCAACAAAGATAAAGAATGAATTAGGTTGGTATCCTGAAACTATGTTTGCTGACGGTATTGTGAAAACTATCCGTTGGAACTTAGAGCACCAAGACTGGATTCAAGAGGTTACTTCTGGAGATTACCAAAAGTATTATGACATGATGTACACAAAAAAAGGAAGATAATAAATCTACTAAAATATAATCTCACACCCTTATCTAACTCTTCATTATACGGCGAGGGTGTAAAACCTTCTCACAAACAAAAGATAGACAACACATCTTCAAATGAAAAAAATCTTGTTATTAGGCTCAGGCGAACTGGGCAAAGAGTTCGTTATAGCAGCTAAACGTGCTGGACAATATGTCATTGCTTGCGATAGTTATGAGAATGCACCAGCCATGCAGGTAGCTGATGAGTCTGAAGTAATAGATATGCTTGATGGTACAGCCCTTGATGCTATTGTAGATAAGCACAAACCGGACTTGATTATTCCTGAGATTGAAGCAATCAGAACTGAACGTTTGTTTGATTATGAAGAACGTGGAATACAAGTTGCTCCATCAGCACGTGCTGTAAACTTCACCATGAATCGTCGTGCTATACGCGACCTTGCAGCACGCGACTTAGGGTTGAGAACAGCCAAATACTTCTATGCAAAGACATATGATGAGTTCAAAGCTGCAGCTGACGAGATTGGTTTCCCATGTGTCGTTAAACCTTTAATGAGTTCAAGTGGACATGGTCAGAGTTATGTTCACAATGATGAAGAACTCGAAGAAGCGTTTAAGAATGCGATGGATGGTGCACGTGGCGATGTGAAGGAGGTGATTATTGAAGAGTTTATTGAGTTTGAGAGTGAGTTTACACTGCTTACAGTGACACAGAAGAATGGCCCTACCCTCTTCTGTCCACCTATTGGACACATACAGAAAGGTGGTGATTATCGTGAAAGCTGGCAACCATATGCCATCTCAGAAGAATCATTACGTCAGGCAGAACATATTGCTAATGAAGTGACACGCGCACTAACCGGATATGGTATATGGGGAGTCGAATTCTTCTTAACAAAGAAGGGAGAAGTAATCTTCTCAGAATTATCACCTCGTCCACATGATACAGGTATGGTCACATTGGCACATACAACCAACTTCAGCGAATTTGAACTTCATTTCCGTGCTGTAATGGGACTCCCAATCCCTGCTATTCACCTTGAACATGCTGGTTGTTCTGCTGTAATTCTTTCTCCTATTGAAACAGACAAACCTTTATCATACAACCTATTAGATGCTTGCAACGAAGATAAAACACGCCTACGTATATTCGGTAAACCAATTGCTCACGTGGGTCGTCGTATGGGTGTAGCACTCTGTTATGGAGAAGTAGGAACAGATATGGATGCACTTCGTGATAAGACTAAGCGTGTTGCAGCAACCGTATTGGGTACAGATCCCTATATGAAGAAATAAAGACTGAATAGTCTAAAGGCTGTAAGAATGAAAGAAACAGAAGCTTCAATAGGAAAGATTATCTCCTTACAAAAGATGGTTGACCCACGTGGTAACCTCTCTATTGCTGAGGGAATGAAGGATATTCCTTTCAACATTTCTCGTGTTTATTGGACATACGATGTACCTTCAGGTGCTTGCCGTGGTGGTCATGCCCATAAACATTGCCGAGAATTCATCATTGCTGTTAGCGGTTCCTTCACGGTTACCCTCGATAATGGACGTGATAAGCAATCTTTTCTCTTGAATCATCCTTATCAAGGACTCTTAGTTGAGACTGATACCTGGCGTACGCTCGATGATTTTTCATCAGGAGCCGTATGCCTTGTTTTGGCAGAAGATTCTTTTGAAGAGAATGATTATATCCGTGAATACACAGAGTTTCTTAACTATAAGTGTTCTAAGAAAGGATAAAGGTAAAACCATAGATTAGATATAAAAGGATAAAAGAAGACCGTTCAGACTATCTTCTTTTATGCAATCCTAAAATATAATGTTTGAAGTAAAGCAATACACGCAAGAAAAAGCACAAGAGTGGAACGACTTTATAGAGCAATCTCGACAAGGAACATTCCTCTTCAATCGTTCTTATATGGATTATCATGCCGATAGATTTCAGGATGCTTCGCTGATGATTTATCGAAAAGGACAGCTCTATGCACTCTTACCTGCTAATCGTTTAGGCGACACACTTTACTCTCATCAAGGATTAACTTACGGTGGACTTATAACAAAGAAACAGGCTACTACAGCAGAGATTTGCGAGGTATTCATAAAGATTAATGAATATCTTTACCATTCTGGAGTACAAAGAGTTATCTATAAACCTACGCCATGGATATACCATTCTTATCCTGCCGAGGAAGATCTCTATGCACTTACATATATTTGTCATGCACAACTAACGTCTCGTGACATATCAAGTACAATTCCACTGGCTTTACGTATGAAGTTCTCTGAGAGCCGCAGAAGTGGAATTAGGAAAGCAACACGTGCTGGCGTGACAGTTCGGGAGAGTAAAGACCTTGCAACTTTTTGGGATATTCTCGATAAGAACCTCACCAATAAGTATGCTACTCACCCTGTACACTCCCTTGAAGAGTTAACTTTACTCCACAGTCGGTTCCCTAACTCGATTAGACTATTCATGGCATATAATGACAAAGGGATAGCTATTGGGGGTACTATCATCTACGAAATGCCACGAGTTGTTCATTCTCAGTATATCTCAGCATCCCCAGAAGGGAAAAGGCTTGGGGCTATCGATCTTCTCTTTGACTATATTCTTAATAATGTATATGCCAATCATAAGGGCTTCTTTGACTTTGGCAAAAGCACAGAAGAGGAAGGAAAGATTCTAAACACAACGCTTATTTTCCAAAAAGAAGGCTTTGGAGGACGAGGTGTATGCTATGACTGTTATGAGTGGGAAACAGATACTATCATAGAGTAATATAAAGATTCCTACCCTACTCAACCTACTTCATTAAAGAATAAACATGATAAACTATCTCTCACTTCAAAAAATAACAGCATTACATGAATCAGAGATTACTACAGCTGTTAATCAGGTTCTACGTTCTGGCTGGTATCTGCAGGGGGAGCATATAGCTTTATTTGAAAAGAATTATGCACAATACATTGGTACAAAGTACTGTGTAACATGTGGTAATGGGCTTGATGCACTTTGTCTTATCTTCCGTGCCTATATAGAGTTGGGACTTCTCAAAGAAGGTGATGAGGTTATAGTTCCTGCCAATACATATATAGCAACAATCCTTTCCATCACCGAAAACCACCTTACCCCTATCCTTGTTGAACCCGATATCAACACCTTAGAGATAGATGAGAAACAGATTGAACAAGCTATCACCCCTCGTACACGTGCCATTATGCTTGTTCACCTTTATGGAAGATGTGCCTATATGCCTTTCATTGGCGACATTTGTAAACACCATAACCTCTTACTGCTTGAAGATAATGCGCAAGCGCACGGCTGTCACTTTGGTAACAAACGTACGGGAGGCCTTGGTCACGCAGCTGCACATAGTTTTTATCCAGGCAAGAATCTTGGTGCCTTAGGTGATGCTGGAGCTGTGACAACCGATAATGAACAGTTGGCACAGACTATTCGTAGCCTTGCCAACTATGGATCTACACGCAAATATGAGTTTTCCTTCAAGGGAAAGAATAGCCGTATGGATGAAATTCATGCTGCCGTTCTCAATGTAAAACTTCCCTATCTTGATAAAGAAAACCAACGTAGAAAGCAGATTGCTAAAGCATACTTAGAGGGCATTAACAACCCACAAATAACATTGATAAAGGATAATGACAGAGATAATGTTTATCACATATTCCCTATTCTCTGTCCATCTCGTAATCGTTTGCAACAATATCTCAAAGATAATGGTATTGAAACGATGATACACTACCCCATTCCACCACATCAGCAAGAGGCTTATAAGGAATGGAACGAGCAACATTATCCTATTACAGAGTTCATCCATCACCAAGAACTCTCCCTCCCTTGCAATCCAACAATGACTGATGAAGAAGTTTATCAGATTATTGACAGCATCAATATGTATCAATAAAACTAAATCATAACGTATGAGAAAGATAACCTATATCACATCAACATTCGTTGCGCTAATGGCATTACAGGCGCAACCAATCAATGCTGACAATATTAATAAGGTACCAGCAAACCAACTCACCTGCCCTGCAGATGCAGTGACTTTCATCTCGAAACGCCCTAAAGAAACAGAAAGACTTTTCCACTCAGAAGCTGTTGAGAAGGAAATACAGAATATTATAAAGAAGTTAACCAATAAACGTTTGGCATGGATGTTTGAGAATTGCTTCCCAAACACACTCGATACTACTGTTCACTATGGTGAGGAAGCTGATGGAACACCTGATACTTACGTTTATACTGGTGACATTCCTGCTATGTGGCTTCGCGATTCAGGCGCACAAGTGTGGCCATACGTACAATTAGCAGGAAAGGATAAGAAACTGAAGAAGATGTTAGCTGGTGTTATTAATCGCCAGTTTAAATGTATCAACATCGATCCATATGCTAATGCATTCAATCATAAGCCAGACCCAAATGGCCGTTGGATGACCGATGAAACGGATATGAAACCGGAGTTACACGAACGTAAGTTTGAGATTGACTCACTCTGTTACCCTATCCGCCTTGCATATGAATATTGGAAGGTTACAGGCGACACAAGTGTTTTTGGTCCAGAATGGGTTAAGGCAGTAGAGAACATTCTAAAGACATTCCATGAGCAGCAGAAGAAAGACGGCAGAGGAACCTATAAGTTCTTACGTGTTACCGACCGCGCACTTGACACAATGAACAATGCAGGTTGGGGTGCACCTGTTAAGCCTGTAGGACTGATTGCTTCTGCCTTTCGCCCTTCAGACGATGCGACGACTCTACAATTTCTTGTTCCATCAAACTTTATGGCAGTATCTTCTCTTCGCAAAGCAGCAGAGATTTTAACCAAGGTAAATAAGAATACAGTTCTTGCTACTCAATGTACCGACCTTGCTAATGAGGTAAATGATGCTTTACAGAAGTATGCTGTATACGAACATCCTAAATATGGTAAGATATATGCTTATGAAGTAGATGGCTTTGGCAGCTACTTCTTAATGGATGATGCCAACGTACCAAGTCTGTTAGCTATGCCATATCTTGGTGATGTAAGCGTAGACGACCCAATCTATCAGAATACTCGCCGTTATGTATGGAGTGAGGATAATCCTTATTTCCATCGTGGCAAGGCTGGCGAGGGTATTGGTGGTCCACATATTGGTAACGATATGATATGGCCAATGTCTATCATGATGCGGGCTTTCACATCAAAAGATGATAAGGAAATTCGACAGTGCATTGAAATGTTAATGAATACTGATGCTGGAACAGGCTTTATCCACGAGAGTTTTTATAAGGATGATGCTAACAAATTTACACGTGAGTGGTTTGCATGGCAAAATACTTTATTTGGTGAACTCATCGTTAAGTTAGTAAACGATGGCAAACTTGGTTTGCTCAATAGTATAAAATAGACCCGTAAAGGCACAATTGTAGAGATGTTTCAAAAGTTAGAAGATAAATCTTAATATTTATCTTATTTAACATTGTATATTTGGAAATATAACAAGATTTAGATATCTTTGCAACGTGTTTTTCATGGTATTAGATTATTAAGGTTAGAAGATTGCTTGTCGTGAGACAAGTAATCTTTCAGTCCCAGACCAACAGTCTGGGATTTTTTATTTTTAAGATACTTTGATATTATTGTTTTAACAAAATAAAAATAAGGGGTCACTGTTACTCTTTTGGTTTACTAATCAATTCCTTAATATTGATGGATTTCAATTCATTAAGATAAGCTGCACGAATATTTTCCACCTTGTTATTTATGTCTCGATTCCATGCTTTGTTAGGTAAAAAGCCTAAAAGAGTTATATTCGAAGCAGGTGAAGACTCTAAACGATCAATCATTTCACCCACAGTTATGTTATTCGTGTCATGTGTAGGTGTGTAAGTTATTTCGTCAGTAGTCGGAGAATGATTTTCTGAAATAAGATCTATCTCTTTTAATTTATGCAGAATATCTACTGTAACACGTATAGGAATATGCGTCGCAGCCTTTATCTGTAAGGCTGTATGAGGTGGCTCATCATTTGCAAAACGCTGACAGATATGACTTAACACGGTTGCACACATCACCATAAGGTCATTATGACATATATCTTCAGCATCAATTAAACACTCATAATACTCTAAATTTTGATTGGTATAGCTAAGCTCGGCACAGAAAAGACAGATATACCACGAGATAAGAATCCATAACATAAACAACGGAAGTGCAGCAAAAGATCCATAAATGGCGTTATAGCTTGTAAGAAATATTTGTCCGTGAATATAAACAGCCTGTAAGCAGAGCATGGACAGACTGGCAATCATCGCAGGACCTATGGTTTTGGTAATCTTAACCTTCGCATTAGGCATAAAAACATAAAGCACAATAAACATAAAAGTAAGGATTGCCCATGGAACAAGATACCGAAGAGAAAAACCTGCAATACTCCCAAGAAAACGAAGACCGTTCAAATTCTCTATAAAACTATAGAAATAGATGCTTAGTCCAGACAATATGATGATGCTAATAGGCACAAGAAACATCATTGCCGTATAGTCTATGATTATCCGACTAAATGGTCGAGAATCCTTAACCTGCCATATACTATCGAAAGCACACTCTACTGTCCTAATCAAAGAAAATACACTGTAAAGCATAATCACCAATCCTATTCCAATAAAGAGTCCTGTTTTAGCATGAATAAGATAAGATTGTGTGAGCGTTAGCAGCCAAGTGGCGGCTTCTGGTTGTGCTGACAGCATCTCACGAAACTGATTTTCAATAAATTCTCCAAAACCAAAGCCATTGGCAATGGCAAAAATCATTGAAGCAATAGGCACGATAGCCATAATTGTTGAAAAAGAAAGTTGTGTTGCAGCATCTATGTGATTGCGTTCTAAAAAGAATTTTACAGCAAGATAGATTTTTTGCAGCTGTCTGACAAATAGATTTCTTCGCTTCGACCTATGTTCTGTTGTTAAAAACATACCTGTTGTCAAGAAGTATTTTATGCTTTGTAAATCAATCTTCATTGTTGTTTCTTTTTTCGTAAAAGTGTCGAACTAATTATGCAAACTTAATAAAAAAAAGCGAAATAAGCAACCTTTCCCTTTTTAAAATGAATTACATTATTGCCTTATCTATTTACTTTACCTCATCTACCAAATCCTTAAAACAATTACTGAACAAAAAAATCTTCAGTACGCCATTAGTCAACTATCTCAAAATACAATTCCTCTGTAATTTGTAATAAAAAATCATATCCTAAAAAACAAACAACGCCCAATAGCAATTGAAACAAGGCTTAATTGGGGTTCAAAAGATGCCCTTTTGAAGTCTTACTAACGCCCTTTTGAAGTCCAATTAAGCACATCTTGTTAAACGATCTTATAACTACCTGATATTATGTCAGTTACAAATCTAAATTTTATGCTTATTTTGGACTGTTTCTGAAGGACTTACTCTTCAAGTTATGTAATAATTTTTCATGATACTATCAGCTGATATTTTTAGACCACAGAAAGGAAAAGTTACAATTCTTTTATACAAAACAAGCGGCTAAGCAGTTAATAGAAAAACAAAAAAGACTGTATCAGAAGCGTAAACTTAGGTATTTATAACTTCTAATACAGCCTTTTATTGAATCTTACAGATAAGCTAACAAATGAATAAAGGATTAGCTCAGATTATATGTATGTACACTTACGCCTTGTGCTGATGGTAGGTAATTGATGCCCCACCAGCAGATCTGCAACAATACAAATGCAATGATAAGTACCCATAAGGCTGGACGTATAACACGTGGGCGATATTGACGATAGTGAACATAGACCAAGTATGAAAGCCATGTGATAGCTGCCCATGTCTCTTTTGGGTCCCATGACCAGTAATGTCCCCATGCTTCCTTTGCCCATAAGGCACCCATAAGCATGCCGAGGGTCATGAACGATAGTCCAACGTAAGTTAGATTATCTGTTATCTCCATTTCTTTATCTATATTTGCATTCTTCTTAAAGAAAAGAAGGTAAACAGACATGACCACTGCTGCGCCCAAAAGAGCATATGCCATCATATAAACAATCACATGAGGAGCAAACCATGGACTTTGTAGGGCTGGCATAAGTGTCTTTGAATGTATCTCTGGCTTGAAAATGTTAACACAAACAAAGACTGTTGCAAGAAGTGTTGAAAAACTTAATATCCACTTATACTGCCAGCGACTAAAGACTATAATACCCGCCAAAGGAAGGAAAAAGCTATACCACAGACGTGTTTCACCCATCGTTCTGAGTGGTGGACGCTCCAATGTTATCCACATTATCAAGATGTAAGCGAAGAATATTGCAAGTCCAAGACCTGTTGCACCAAAAGCCAAGATACGACGATTGCGCCATGCTGCCCATGCACCAATAGCCCATAATATTACTGATAAAACTGCAAATATTACAAAATAACTCCAGATCATAGCTTTACCTCCTTCTTACGACTTGCTGTCAAAAACATTCCAACAGCTCCGAATAACAACAAGAATATTCCTACATACACAACTGGCATCCAAGGATCAGTTACAATCTCAAAGATACTTAAGTTACTCCATTTCCCCATCTGTTCATTATAGCTAAGCTGATAGATTTTCCATCCATCAATAGTAAATGGCTTATTAACCTCTATTTCAGTATGAATATTCTTTCCTGCCTGCGTGTAGATGTCTACAATTGATGCAAAACGACGTGGTTCACGATTTGGCATAACCAATCTCCTGCCATCGGCAAGCTTCAAAGATTGATAAGGGAAAAGATAACTACCACATGTAAGCCATCCTGTAATGGTCTGTTGTTGTACTTTGTTTAACCCAGAAATATTACTTTTATTAGTTTTTACACCTGTTGTCACCTTTACATATACAGCACAGGCAGTTCCCGGTGCATCAGAGGGTATATACCCTTCCTTATTGCGTGCCTGACCTAATGAATCCATACGAATATTGCTCATCATTCCTCCAGGCATTTTACCCACCATCTTGCTAAGCATAGCGGGCATAGCATTATCGATCCGCTTGAGGACTTCTATCTTACAATCTAATAAATACCCAGACTTCACCTTCTTATCTAAAAATATATTTTCAGGCTTTCCCTTTGGAAGTGGAAGACCCATATCGTCGATAAGCATTAGCTTAGGTGGATATTCATCAATAGTGAACTTCTCTAATTGAATTGCTACCGGAAGATGATGAACATTGCTAAAAGCATCAAGTCCACGCCATTCAGGCTGTCCCTCCTCACAATACATCTTAACACGAAGCATATCCGCACTACCGAGTGTGCTGCAGGTAAGGACAAGGAAGAGTCCAACATGACTCGTCAGTGTAGGTAAACGACGCCATGAAAAATGTGCTATCTGAATCAAAGTGACCTCACCCACAATGGCAGTCATCCAAACATAAACAAGGATGAAAGGCCAGAAATTGAGCATCTTCGTTATACCAATTGGGTCAACAGGATCTCTACTCTCCGCTACTTGCTTCGTAATTCCCATGACAAGGGTTAATACTGCGGCTGCAGCAATAGCAGGAATTGCCGCTTGCATGGTAGCCATAAAGCGACAGAAATAAGACCGTTTGCGTAGTATGAATACTACAATAAGTGTCAAAATAAATAAAACTAAGGTAATAATATTGGCTGGCCAAGCAAAAACACCCCACTCTAAGGGACCTATCGTTACCTGTAATACCCCACCAGTTACCAATAAACCAACAACAATTGTTGTTCCTTCTTTAAGCGTATAAGGTTTATTCCACATAGTAAGAGAAACTCTGCTCCACTCTTTTCCTAATAAGAAAAGACATAAAATAATCAATCATGGAGTATGAGTAAATAAATTAATTCTGTATGATATATAAAATATAAAGATTAATAAGCACCCATACAACATGGGTATTGCTATTTTTACGGACAGGATTCCTCTCCAAATGGGAAGGAATCCTGTGAGTAGTTATTTACATCGGCTTAGTAATAAACCGTTTATTCTTACGTGCTTGCTCAATCCATTTAGGAACTACAGTGTCAAGGAACTTCTTCTTCTGTGAGTTGAGCTTAGGCATATCCAAACCAATGTAAGACTGAGCCTTAGCCTTTGTAGAAACATCAGGAAGAGGAATCTGACCTGTAAATCCATGACGAGCCACAACACGTGCTATCTGCAAACGTGCATCCTTGGCATATTCCATAGCACTTGCAAGTATTCGCATTACCTCTTGTGGAGCATGGAAAGCAGCACCATGGCTGGCTACGGCATAGTCCCAACGCCACTGACCCTTGCGGAGATCTTTCAGAACAGGCTCCATCTCAGCTTCTGTTGCACCCTTCTCCCAAGCAAATTTTGCCTCAATGTGTGCAGCTGCAAGTTCCTTTTCTACATTTGTGCGGAAATCATAAACTTTCTTCTGACGCTCATAAACATTCTGACGGAGTGTTTCTGCATCTTGACGGTGACATGTCTGACAAGTACGATCAATATTTGCTAACGGACTTGTGACATGGTGATCAGTATATTTCACACCACCTTCAGAGATATAAGGCATGTGACAATCAGCACATGAAACGCCACGCTGACCGTGGATACCCTGTAAATACAATTCATAACCAGGGTGTTGTGCTTTAAGAATCTTAGCCTTTGATAATGGGTTGATGTAATCATAGAAGCCAATGCTGTCATAATATTCTTCTGCTGCCTCACACGTCATACCCTTTTCTTGAGGGAAGTGGAGATAATTACCATTTTCTTTCTCGAAGTAGTATTCCGTGTGGCACTGTGCGCAGACCAGGCTACGCATCT
>ERZ772807.1173-NODE-1173-length-14860-cov-3.100777_pt1 | contig 14860 bp, 14 predicted proteins | sample MGYA00511472_ERZ772807 | MGnify/ENA primary metagenome ERZ772807 (study PRJEB29015, sample SAMEA2737947) | human oral metagenome | biome: human oral; feature: human-associated habitat; material: dental | place: China | collected 2039 ...
CATCAACTACAATTACTCTGTCTGCACCATACTCGGCAAGCTCATCTACCAATCCCTTTATATCGGATCCTAAAAGTACTGCTGTCACCTCTGTATTAAGGTCGGCAGCCAAATCCTTACCTTTTCCTATAAGCTCAAGGGAAATACCGCTTAATTTGCCGTCTACCTGCTGGGCAAATGTAAACACTCCCCTGTATTCTTCTGTATTTTGTCTCATAAACGACTCCTTTTTAGATGATATGTGTTTCTTTTAACTTGCCTATGATGTAGTCAACAGACTCTGATGCACTTAAGTTTACCTGCTCTCCGGCACCTTTTCTTACCTTATCGGATGCCTTTGCAATCTGTGTCGGTGAACCTTTAAGACCGATATTTGAGTCATCCACACCTACAAGATCGGCTCTTGAAAATACAGTCACTTCCTTGTCATAAGCATCAAAGATTCCACCCGGAGTCATATATCTCGGCTCATTTAACTCTGACAAAGCTGTAATAAGTACAGGCATCTTCGCCTTCAAAACATGATATCTGTCATCAAACTGACGCTCTACCACTACACTGTCGCCTTCAATTTCAATCTTTTGTGCATAACTTATAACCGGTATCCCAAGATGCTCGGAAATCTGCGGTCCTACCTGTGCGGTATCACCGTCAATAGCCTGACGACCTGTGATTATAAGATCATAATCAAGCTTTCTTAATGCTCCCGCTATAGTCTGTGATGTAGCCCAAGTATCTGCACCGCCAAGTACTCTGTCTGTGATAAGGATTGCATTATCTGCTCCCATTGCAAGAGCTTCTCTAAGTACCTCATCAGCCTTTGGAAGTCCCATAGTAACCACTGTAACTTCCGCACCGTATTTATCCTTTATTCTAAGAGCCGCCTCAAGACCCGCTTTATCATCAGGGTTCATAATTGTAAGCATAGCTCCTCTGTTAAGTGTGCCGTCAGGGTTGAAAACAACGCCACCCTTTGTATCCGGCACCTGTTTAATACAAACAACTATCTTCATGACATCCTCCATTCATAACAGCAACATTAATTAAGCAATGCACCGGCGATTACCATTCTCTGTACTTCACTTGTACCTTCATATACTTCTGTAATCTTGGCATCACGCATCATTCTTTCGATCTCGTATTCTCTTGTATAACCATATCCGCCATGTAGCTGAACCGCCTTGGTAGTTACTTCCATAGCCACCTCTGCAGCAAACAACTTAGCCATTGCCGCTTCCTCCGAATATGTCTTCTGTGTTGCCTTAGCCATTGCCGCTCTGTATACAAGCATCTGTGCCGCCTTTACTTTGGTTGCCATATTTGCCAGCTCAAACTGTGTATTTTGGAATGCACTGATAGTTCTTCCAAACTGTTTTCTCTCTTTTACATAGGCAATAGTTCTCTCAAGTGCACCCTCTGCAATACCAAGTGCCTGTGCGGCAATACCTATACGACCGCCGTCCAGAGTATGCATTGCAATACCGAATCCCTTGCCGGCAGGTCCGAGCATATTTTCCTTTGGAACTCTGCAATCATTAAAGATAAGCTCATATGTAGAAGAGCCTCTGATACCCATCTTCTTTTCCTTCGTTCCGAAATTAAATCCCGGTGTACCCTTTTCTACCAGGAATGCCGAGAAAATTTTCTTCTTTCTGCCCTTAGCATCCACTTTGACCTCTGTACATGCGATTACAACATAAATATCGGCTTCTTTACCGTTTGTAATGAAAATTTTTGAACCGTTAAGTACATACTCATCATTATCAAGTATTGCTGTTGTAACCGCTCCCTGTGCATCTGTACCGGCATTGGGCTCTGTAAGTGCAAAAGCTCCGAGTTTTTCACCCTTTGCAAGCGGAATCAGATATTTCTCCTTTTGAGCCGGTGTACCGTACATAGCAATCGGGTCGGCACAAAGTGATGTATGTGCGGAAACAATAACAGCCGTTGTAGCACATACTTTTGCGATTTCCTCTACACACATAACATATGCCAGAGAATCGGCTCCCTGACCGCCAAACTCCTTTGCTACAGGAATTCCAAGAAAACCGTACTTTGCCATCTTATTTACGGTCTCTCTTGGAAATATTTCTGTTTCATCTACCTCTATTGCAAGAGGTTTTACTTCCTTTTCGGCAAACTCCCTAAAGAGGGTTCTTGCCATCTCATGTTTCTTGTCTAAAGTAAAATCCATGAATACTACCCTACTTGAATAAATCCAAGTGCAAACATAAATAGTGAAAGTCTTTGTTTGCGTTATCCTTTCTTAGTTTTCTTTCACCTTATATATAGTAAATACAAACCCGCCTTTTGTATCTATTATCAAGCTTATCCCCCAATCACTGTTTGTGAAAGGGGGAGAGAACTGCTTTTTTATAAAATATCATTTCTTAAAATATCATTTCTTATAAGAGAATAGCAAAATCAGGAAGAGAAATTATATTTATTATCAATTTCTCTCCGGTAACAAGAGAAAATTACTATCTTGGTGTAGATAAAAAGAAAGTATACAAAGAAGTTTTCAATACAGATGATGTTAAATATGGCGGTAGCGGTTTATTAAACGAAGGAAAGCTGACTGTCAAAAAGGGTGAAGTAAACGGAAAGAAACAATATCTCTCCCTTACCATCCCATCACTAGCTGCGGTTGTAATCGTATAAATAAATATATAGGAGGTTTTTCTCATGTTAAGAAAGAAAGAGTGTCTTGCTATGCTGCTTGCAGGCGGTCAGGGAAGCAGACTTTATACTCTTACAAAAAAAGTTGCTAAGCCGGCAGTTTATTTTGGAAGTAAGTATAGAATTATAGACTTCCCACTATCTAATTGCATCAATTCCGACATTGATACAGTCGGTGTACTTACACAGTATCAGCCTTTAGAGTTAAATGACTATATAGGCAATGGTTCTCCTTGGGATCTCGATCGTAACTACGGTGGTGTACACATACTTCCACCATATCAGAAAAGCAGAGGTGCTGACTGGTATAAAGGAACTGCAAATGCTATTTATCAGAACCTGAATTTTATAGAAAGATATGATCCTGAATATGTCATCATCCTTTCAGGTGACCATATCTATAAGATGGACTACAACAAAATGCTTAAATTCCACAAAGAAAAAGGTGCAGATGTGACCATAGCTGTACTTGAAGTTACTCTTGAGGAAGCTAAGCGTTTTGGTATCCTTTCTACTGATGATAATGACCGCATAACAGAATTCGCTGAAAAACCAGCTAAACCAAAGAGTACTAAGGCTTCTATGGGTATTTATATATTTAATAAAGATACACTTGTAAATTATCTTAAAGCTGATGAAGAAGATCCTAAATCTTCTAATGACTTTGGTAAAAATATAATACCTAGTATGTTGAATGATGGTAAAAAGTTAGTTGCATATCCATTTGAGGGATATTGGAGAGATGTTGGAACTATACAAAGTTTTTGGGATGCTCATATGGACTTATTATCAGAAGACAATGAGCTTGACTTATTTGATAAATCATGGCGAGTAAATACAAGACAGGGTATATATACACCTTCATATTTTGAAAAAGGTTCTAAGGTCCAAAATACAATAATAGATAAAGGTTGCCTTATAGAAGGAGAAATAAAACATTCAGTTATATTCTCTGGTGTAAAAGTAGGAAAAAATACTAAAATTATTGACTCTATAATCATGGCAGATACTGAAATTGGTAATAATGTAACTATACGAAAAGCTATAATAGCAAATAATGTGAAAATAGCTGATAATATAAATATTGGTGATGGTGAAAAAATTGCAGTTGTAGGAGAGAAAAAAATTATAGACAGTCAATCATTAGTAAAATAGTGAGAATGGAGGCTTGAGAATATGATTAGAAATTATATGGCAATAATTTATTTAGCTGAAAATAAAGAAAATATCAGTCCTTTAACAAAAGTTAGAGCTTTGGCATCTATTCCTGTTGGAGGTTCATATAGAATTATAGATTTTTCTTTGTCCAATGTTGTCAATGCAGGAATTAGAAATGTAGGATTATTTTGTGGTAATGAAGAATTAAACTCTTTGACAGATCATATAGGTATGGGTGCTGAATGGGATTTAGCAAGAAAAAAAGATGGTATATTTATTTTTAAACAAATGTTAGATACTAATTTTTCTTTAAATCAATCAAGAATTAGAAAAAATATGGAATATTTTTTTAGAAGTACACAAAAAAATATAGTTGTGTTAAATGCTCATATGGTATATAATTTGGATATTGCTGATTTAATTGAAAAGCATGAGGCTTCTGAAAAAGAAATAACTATGGTTTATAAAAAAGTAAAAAATGCTAATGAGCATTTCAACCACTGTTCTTCTGTAAAAATTGATGAAAATAATCGTGTTATAGGAATAGGACAAAATTTATTCTTTAAAGAAGAAGAAAATATTTCTTTAGATGCTTTTGTTTTGAGTAAAGAATTAATGCTAAAATTATTAGTTGATAGTATACAAGAAGGAAAATATAATATATTATCAGAAATAATTGCTAGAAATTTACCATCTCTAAATATAAATGCTTATGAATTTAAAGGTTATTTACAATGTATAAATTCTACAAGAGAATATTTTGATTTTAATATGAATTTATTAAAGTCAGAAATAAGAGATGATGTCTTTGGAGTAAAATCAGGTAGAAAAATTCTTACAAAAGTAAAAGATACACCACCTACTCTTTTTAAAGAAACAGCTGATGTAGAAAATTCACTAGTTTCTAATGGATGTATCATTGAAGGTACTGTTAAAAATAGTATACTTTCAAGAGGTGCTATTATAGAAAAAGATGTAATTTTAGAAGACTGTGTAATTTTACAAGATTGTCATATTAAAGCAGGAGCACATTTAAAAAATGTTATTGTAGATAAAAATAATATTATTCATGAAAATGAAAAATTATCTGCTTCAAAAGAATATCCGTTAGTTATAGAAAAGAGTATGAAATGGAATACAAAACAATATCAGGATTTAATGGATTATATAAGAAATAAATAATAATGGAGGACAAAGAATGAAAGTTCTTTTTGCAACAGGGGAAGCATTTCCTTTTATAAAAACAGGTGGCTTAGGAGATGTTTCGTATTCTCTACCAAAAGCCTTAGTACAAAAAGAAAAAGTAGATATTAGAGTTATTTTACCTAAGTATAGCAAAATTTCAAAAGATTTATTAAAAGATGCTAAACACTTAGGTCACAAAGAAATTTGGGTTGCACATCATAATGAGTATGTTGGAATTGAAGAAGTTGAATTAAAAGGAGTTATTTACTATTTTGTAGATAATGAAAGATATTTTAAAAGGGCTAATGTTTATGGTGAATTTGATGACTGTGAAAGATTTTTATTTTTATGTAAAGCAGTCGTTGAAACTATGGATATTACAGGTTTTAAACCTAATATTATTCATTGTAATGACTGGCAAACTGCTCTTATACCAATATATTTAAAAGAAAGAAGAATTTACGATATAAAAACTATTTTTACTATTCATAACCTTAGATTTCAAGGATTTTTCTTTAATAATGTTATAGAAGATTTATTGGAAATTGATAGAGCAAAATATTTCCAAGAAGATGGTTTAAAATATTATGATATGATTTCTTTTTTAAAGGGTGGAGTTGTTTACTCTGATTATATTACAACAGTAAGTGATAGTTATGCAGAAGAAATAAAAACACCAGAACTTGGTGAGGGTATACATGGACTATTTCAAAAATATGACTATAGATTATTAGGCATAGTCAATGGAATAGATAAGTCTTCATATCCATTGTTTAAAAAATCTCATAAAATATTAAAAGCCGATTTACAAAAAAAATTAGGTTTAAATGTAGAAGAGAATATACCTTTGGTTGCTATTATAACTCGTTTAGATAGACAAAAAGGATTAGATTATATTGTTGAGAAATTTGATGAAATGATGAGCTTAGGTATACAATTTGTTCTTTTAGGAACAGGTGAAAAACGCTATGAACATTTCTTTGCTTATCAAGAATATCTTCATAAAGGGCAAGTATGTTCATATATTGGTTTTAATCAACAACTATCTACTGAAATTTATGCAGGAGCAGATATATTTTTAATGCCATCAGTTTTTGAACCTTGTGGACTTTCTCAAATGATAGCAATGAGATATGGTTGTATACCTGTTGTCAGAGAAACAGGAGGTTTAAAAGATACTGTAAAACCATATAATGAGTATACAGGTGAAGGAGATGGCTTTGGTTTTAGACAAGCTAATGCTGATGATATGATAAAAACTTTAAGATATGCTATTAAAATGTATCATAGACCTAATGTGTGGCAAGAAATTATTAAAAATGCTAAGAAAAGAGATAACTCTTGGGATAAACCTGCCAAGAGATATAAAGAATTGTATCAAAGATTGATAGAGGGATAAACTTAAAAAACTGCTACATTCAAAATAGATTTGTAGCAGTTTTATTTATATTAAGTTAATCTTCTTATCCAGTTATCTAAAAATTTCATTTGTTCTTCTGTATGAAACCAATGTTCTCCATTTTCCATTACAGTTAAGTTAGCTTTTGATTTATTTGTAAAATTTAATATTATTTCATAAGAAGTCATATTATCTTTTTTACCATATAAAATATATGTTGGAATATTCCATTCAATAGGATTTTTTCTTGCAAAAGTAAGATAATCCCAAGATAATGTTTCTCCAAATGATGTTTTAATTTCTTTCTTTTTATATAATTCTTCTTCTGTTATATTTTCTGAAAGTATTATATCAATAATTAGTTTTTCCATATCTACAATAGGGGAAATAAAAAATGCTTTTTCAATATCTTTATTGCTTAATGAAATCATAATAAAATATGCTCCTATACTATTTGCAATTATTGATATTTTTTTATATTTTGTACAAATGTCATCAAAGAAAGTAGAAAATTCCTTTTTAAAATTCCAAGGATAATCAGAAGTATATTCAAAGGCTATAACATCTGATTCTTTAAAAAATTTTTTATAATATTCAGCTTCCTCTGCTGTCCCATATTTTCCATGTATATAAATTACTGCATTTTTCACCTTATATTCTCCTAAAATTTTATTTCTGACATATAAAATAGGCAACCTCATAAGTTAAAATATTGTCTTTAAAAGTCTTTATCTTAGAAATAGAAGTTCTTTGAAATCCAGTAACTCCTGTATATTTTAAATGCTTTAAAACTGACATAGGAGCTTCAAAATCAAGTTTAATAGTTTCACTATAAGATTTAACAGAAGAAAAATACTTTTTTAAAATTTCTTTAAATTCTTCAATATTTAAGTAATCCAATGAAATATCAAAATGATTTTTAATCTCTATTAAATTTCCAGAAACATAGCTAGAAAAACATAAATTATCAGTATTTTCTGCTATATTTCTTATAAGACTATCTTTATCTTTTATCCACTGAAAAACAGAACTAGACACAACTAAATCACTTTTAGGAATATCTAATTCTTCAATATTTTCTTGTATAAATATGTTGTAATCTATATCTTTTATAAATTCTCTCACATCAAATATATCATTTAAAATTAAATCAGAATGAAGAAAATATTTTCTATATTCTTTTGTAAAAATACCTGTTCCACAACCTATCTCAAAAATAGAATTAATTTTAGTATCAAAAATATTAGATTTTCCCATATAGTCTAACAGATTTTTAGCAACCTGTTTTTGTGCCAATGAATATTTTTCATATACATTGTAATGTTTATTAAAATTCATTTATTTTTCCTCTTCTCTATATGTCTAAAATATCTTTAAAGTCCTTAAAATACGAAAAAGGATAGTGTCCATATTCTAAAAATTTATAAGCTAAATTATGATTTTGACAATATTTTTCTAATCTATTAGCTGGGATTATTCTATCATTTTTTCCTATATAATAAAAATCAATATGATTATCAATTATTTTATAGTTATCTTTAAAGAACTGTAACTCACTTTTTATCTCATCAAAAGATTTATTTGATTTACAAAAACTATCATCTATATCCATATTTATCAAAAATTTTTCTAAATTTTCTTCATTTAATGTATTAAGAGTTATATTAAACATCTTTTCATTTATCCCAAACTTCCCAATTGTTTCTGGAAGTCCATTAATTCCAACAGCTTTCTTATATTTTAAATCTTTATTTTCTGATAAAAACTTATTCAAATAATATACACCAAAAGAATAGCCCATAAAAATATCATTCATATCAATAAAATTTTTATCTATATCGTAAGGAAAATTTATAACTTCTATATTGTATTCAGTTGAATTTTTAACTGGATTTAAAAGGTTTTTATCCATTCCCCAACCATTAAAAAAATATATTTTAGACATCTATATCACACCTATTTTTTTCATTTCGGCTTTTAAAGTCTTGAAAAATGTTTCTATATCTTCTTTTTTCATATCAGCTGTTAAACTTATTCTAAGTCTTGCTGTATCTTTTGGAACTGTTGGCTCTTTTATTGCGTAGGCTAAATAGCCAAGTTCTTTCAAATTATTGGAAAGATTGACTGTATTTAGATTATCTCCAATAATAATACTTATAATATGGCTTGTTGACTTAGTTTTTAAATTCAGCTTTTTCAATGTACTCAAAGAAAAACTAACTAATTCTTGAAATTTTTCTATTCTATTTTGAAAATTTATCATATTTTCTAAAATAAATAAATTCCATAGATTATTAACTGGTGGAAGTGCTGTTGAATAAATAAATTTCTTACTTTTATTTATTAAATAATTCTTATAGACTTCATCACAGATAACATAAGCACCAACAGAAGCTCCTGCCTTACCCAATGGAATAACTAAAAAATCTATTTTATCAATTAATTTTTCATTGTAGGCTATACCATAGCCATAAACACCATAAGAATGTGCCTCATCTACCATTAAATTAAACTTATATTCATCTTTTAAATCACAGATTTTCTTTATATCAGAACAATCTCCGTCCATACTATATACTGTTTCTGTTACAACCAATATATCATCATAATCCTCGGAATATTTTTTTAATAATTTTTCCAAAGCACTTACATCTAAATGCTTATATCTTAAAATTTTAGCTCTTGAATTGATACAACCTTCATAGATACTTGCATGATTTAATCTATCAGTTATTATTAAAGATTTTTTATCAAAAAAAGTTTCTATTACTGATGAATTAGCATCAAAACCCGAATTAAAAACAAGGCAAGGCTTTCCATAAATTTCCTCAACCTTTTTTTCTAATCTCATAACTGTTAAATATGAACCATCAATTAATCTTGATGAAGATGAAGATAGTTTGTAATTATCAAAACTGTAATTTTGATAAAATTTTTGTAATAAATCTTTGTCATGTGCTAAACCTAAATAATCATTAGAAGAAAAATTATAAAGACTTTTATCATTAGTCTTTATAATTCTAAATCTATTGTCATTTTTTAATTCTTCTAATTCTTGTATAATTTTTTCTTTTTGCATAATATTCCCCAAATATTTTTAAATTATTAACTGTAATATACATATTTCCCTACCTATATAATATCATAAGTAAAGAAAATATTGTAGTGTATTCTTTAATTTTTCTGTAAATTTTTATAATATTCTTCAACTTCATCTGAATTTTTAAAACCTTGCATACTAGCTAAATTATCCATATTTTTAATAGCTAGATTTATATTTTTTTCTTTCATTTCAAGTATATATTTTAGATAAAGTTGTAAAGTTTTTTCTGAATAAGATAAAAGCTCACCTCTCAAATATGTTTCTATTGAAGTTTCAATATTATCATCTTCTGTTGAGTACAAGGGTCTGCCCATAGATGAAAATATTGGATATTTTTTGAAAAATTCTTTTTCCCACTCCATATAAATAGACATAATTTTTTCTATTAAAGTTATTTTATTTTTACTTGGATTTTCTAAAATATTTTTTACTTTCTCATATTCTTGTGGAGAATTATATTTCATCATCTGCCCATATTTTTGAAATAAAGGATTATTTTTTGAGTTTAAATCTTCTAAGTAAGATAAAAGAGTTTCTTCATTAAAAGTTTCCCATTGAGATTTTCTCATTATAATAAAATCTTCTCTATTATCTTGACAAGCTGCTCTTCCACCAATATTATTTAATTTTGAAAAATATGCCCATTCTTTTTCTAATATTTCTTCAATTAATTTTTCTTTTTCCATTTTTCTTTTCCTTTACATAAAAATATTGAATGTAAAAATAATAATTTTAAATTCCAAAGTTTTTCTTGAAAGTATAATTAAATAACTTTAAATGAAACTACTGCGATGTCCATTAATGTTAGGAAAACCTTTGGGGAGTTTGAAGAACATTAATGGCTATCAAGTAGTTGAAATAGAGTAATGAAAATTTTAAATGATTTTATTTCAAGAAAAACTTATAGATTAATTATTTTTATATCAGTCCAACCAAGGAGAATATTTTTTAAAAAATTCATCATCAATATTTTTTTGAATATCTACTCCTAAATCTCCTAAAAATTCACTTTCACAATCAGTTAATTTTTGATTTCTTAATTCATCTGCCAAAACTTTACAAATCTTTCTAACATAAGGTATTTTATTTTGTGCAAATACCATATCTTGTAAAAGTTTATGTATTTCATTTCCTAAAATTTTTAAATCTAATAAAGCTTTGTTAGCCCATTTATAGAAAATTTTATATCTTCTATTTAATAAAAATACTAGATGTATCACTTCATCAACAAAAAGATAGAGGCATTGATTGGCAGCTACTAAATCATTTCTTCTTAGACATCTTACATAGTTATATTGTCCGTGTTGTGAAATATTCATAAGTCTTGTAGCTATTTTATTTTGTCTTATTGCCTCAGGATAATAATTTAAAAGTTGCTCACGAATTTTTGTAAATTCTCCTAAATTATCTAAAAATACCTCTCCATTTGTAACTGTTGCCAAAGCATTTTCTGGAATTTTCTGCCAATCATTTATAGTTTGAGGAGAATTAGCAGAACCAATAAACTTAAAATAGAAGTCCTCTATATTTAAAAGTCCACGCCTATTATAGCCCCATTCACTTTCTTTTAGCTCTTGAAAACCTAAGTAAGTTTTAGGTAAATTTTTCAAAGCTTCATTTATTCTATCTTTATATTTTAAATAATCATCTTTTCTTAACCATATACAAACTGATGGTCCAAAATCGTGATCTTTTGATAATTCATCATCATAGCCATAACATTCTGAACCTTCTCCAACTAAACCAAAAGCACATAAAGGAAGAATATCTTTTAAGTTCTTCTCAAATTCTGGTAGAATTATATCATAAAAATATCTTTTAGAAAGCTCTAAGCCTTTAATATTTTCAAAATCACTTGAATTTATTACATTATTTATACTATCTTTCTTAGTATCTTGTGCTTTGATGTTATCTCCACTTTTTGCTAATTCTCCTTTTATAAACTCTATATTACTTAAAATATTTTTATAGTTATCACTATCTACTCCCATAGTTTTTTTAGAAATTTCAGCAGCTCTTTTAAAAAATTCTATTGCTCTATTTAACTTTCCTTCATTATAATAATATATGGCCATATTATTTAAGGAAGCTGAATAAAGAGGATGTTCAGTTCCTACATTCTTTTCAAAAATATCAATAGCTTTATTTAGATATTCAACTGCTTTCTTTTTCATTCCAAGTTGATAAGAAGGATTAAATAAATTACTCAGTGTCACAGCATATTCAAGAAGATATTCTTCACTATCATAATTTTTTAAAATATCTAAACTTTTTAAGTGTAAATCATAGGCAGATTTCATATCCCCAATATTTTGATAATATAAGCCAAAATTGTTACATAAGCCTGCATAAGAAAAACTATTATCAGCTGAGTTATCCTGATAAATTTTTACTATTTTTTTGTAGTTTTCTTCAAGTAAATTAAATTTTTGTGCAAATCTATATACCTCAGTTAGATTTAAAAGAGTGGTAGCATAGGCAAGGTTATTATCTCCATATTTCTTTTTTATAATTTCCAAAGAATTTTTTAAATTATTTTCTGCCTCATCATAGTAACCAACATATTTTAAAGTTCCTCCTAATTCATTTAAAGCTTTAATATATTCATCACTTTTAGAGCCATATTGTTTCTCAGTTTCAACTAAAATCTCTCTTAAAATTTCAATCTCTTTTAAAATATTTCCTTCTGCCTGATATTTTTCTCTTTGTTTATTTAATTCATCTAAATACATTTATTCCTCATTTCTTTTTTTATTCTATTGTATCATGATTATGAATGTGTTCTTTTAATTCATCATCATTTTCATTATGTTCATGATTTTCTGCTTCCCCTTTATGGATATGTAAATGTGTATGTTTATGGCTATGCATATGAGTATGAACTATATCACCATGCCTATGTTCATGGGAGTGGATATGCTCATGTTCATGAGTATGTTGTAATGTTATGGTGTCTTTTACCATAACAATTGTAGCAATAATCATAATTAAAAATGCTATATAAAATTGTAATGTTGGTCTTTCATGAAGCAATAGCATACTAAAAGCAACACCTAAAAATGGTGCAACAGAATAATATGCACTTGTTTTTGCAGCTCCTAAATGCTTTTGTGCAATTATATAAAGACAAATACTAAGTCCATAAGCTATAAAACCAAGTAACATAACTGTAAAAAGCCATATTAAATCTGGAAATTTTTCTCCTATAATCAAGGCTATAATTATACTTCCTAAACCAGAAAAGCACCCTTTTATTGTAACAATTTCTATTGGATCTTTATTACTCAACATTTTTGTACAATTATTTTCAAAGCCCCAACAAGTAGAAGCAGCTAAAACCAAAAGAGAACCTTTGTTAAAAACAAAAGCTCCCTTTCCTTCAAAACTAAGAATAATACTTGCTATTGTAACTAAAAAAATAGCTATCCAAAGTTTCTTGGATATAATCTCTTTAAAAATTACCAATGCAATAATTGAAGTTGTAACAATTTCAAAATTATTTAAAAGTGAAACATTGGCAGAATTTGTCATCGATATACCAAGCATCAATAAAATTGGTGCAATAATATCTAAAATTACCATAGCTATTGTATATGGTAATTCTTTTTTTGTTAAAGGCTCTTGCTTTTTTGAGATACCTACAAATTTCATAATATTAGTAAGAACTATTAACCCTATCCCTGCACCAAAATATAGAAAACCTGCCATCATTGTTGCCCCAACATATTTTAATAACAATTTAGATAAAGGAATATTTATTGAATATATTGAAGCAGCAAGCAAAGCAAATAAAGTTGCCATATTTTTTACTTTCATTTTCATTTTACACCTTCTCTTAACTTATCTAAATATTAGTTTTTTATTTTAATTTGCTAATACTTCTAAAACAGGATTTAAAATATCTTCCCAGAATCTAGTATCTCCATTAGAAATTGGTTCAGCAGCTCTTATTTCTTCATCTAAGAATTTTCCATCTTTATCATAGTTTTTACATACCCAACTTCCATCATTTTGTTGATTACAGTCTTGATTAACCTTACCATTTTCATAATAAGTAATAATTCTATCTTTAACTTTAAAATCTTTTATTTCATCCCCTGCAACTACAACATAATATTGGATTTTACCATTAGGATAATAAAATTTCTGTGTTAAATCTTGTAAAGAGCCATCTTTATATTGAAGGATAGCCATCAAAGTTCCATCTTCTCTAAATACTTTTGTTTCTCCATCAAGTACAAAAGACATTTTTTCAACTCCATCTACTTTTTCTCTATTTACCATTACAGTAGAAGTAGAACTCATCTTTTCAGTATCTTTATAGTATTTCTTTAAAATTCCATTTCTTAATTTATTAAAATGGTATTCCTTTGTTATTTTTCCATTTTTATCATAGTATTTTTCACTTACAAGAGAATTATTTTCAAATACTTGTTCGCTTTCTAAGTTTCCATTAGGACGATATAAAACTTGTGGACCTTCTATACTCCCTTTTCTATATGTTGAAACACTCTTTAAATCTCCATTTAGATAATAAGTATATGATACTCCATCACTTATTCCATCTTTATAAAAAGAAATTTCTACTATATCATTATTTTCATTTTTTACAAGGACACCATTAAATTTATTATCTTCAGCTGAAAATACTTTTTTAGATATACTTTTTGTTACATCATAATTAACTATTTTTTCTACTTGGATATCTTTAATTTCATTATAGTTTTTTAATTTTTCTATACCTTTTACATCTGATAATTTAGCTCCAAATAAGTTTATAGCAATAACTAGAAAAGCTCCTAACAAATATTTTTTCATCTTATTTCCTCCCTTTAAATACTTTGCTATATTATACCATTTTTTATTCAAAAAGCGATAGAAATAATTGTATTTAATAGAAAATTATTATATAATTTTAACAACAAAAATAATATTCAGGAGGTACTTTATGAAAAGATATTCATTTATTTTTCTAATTATTTTATCAATATTTTTAATAATAAAGAAAAAGTGTTAAAATTTATCTAGTTTTTTTCTTTCACTTCTAGTTCTGTATATTTTTTATTTGATCCAAAACTTTCTTTAATAGGAAAAATTAATAAGTTTAGAGATGAGAGAGACTGGAGACAGTTCCATAATGAAAAAGATTTAGCAATATCAATATCTATAGAAGCTAGTGAATTATTAGAACTATTTCAATGGAAAACATCAGAGGTAACTGTATCAGAAAAATTACCACAAATTAAAGAGGAATTGGCAGATGTTTTTATTTATGCTTTTATGCTCGCAGATAATTTAAATCTTGATGTAGAAAAGATTATAGATGATAAGATAGT
>ERZ772807.1184-NODE-1184-length-14776-cov-4.539094_pt1 | contig 14776 bp, 7 predicted proteins | sample MGYA00511472_ERZ772807 | MGnify/ENA primary metagenome ERZ772807 (study PRJEB29015, sample SAMEA2737947) | human oral metagenome | biome: human oral; feature: human-associated habitat; material: dental | place: China | collected 2039 ...
ATTTCTATCCTCAACGATATCGTATGCCCAAGCAGCATTATATTGTCCAGTGCCATCGGTAAGCAACACATTACGAGTCGTTCCATTTCGTGGGTCAATGATAAAAAGTCCATGGTCGGTACACGCTATGATGGTACCATCAGACATACGATGTAACTTTCGTATGCGATTGTGTGATATATTCCAACGTAAATCACCCTGTCGATACCATTTTGAGACTTTCCATCCCTGTGCACTGCGGTGCATATTTATCAATCCGTTGTCACCTCCTACCCACAGTGACATACCATCAGCATCGGATAACAAGGTTCCAAACGTATTGCCATCACCCCTGCCGGTGATAGCAGAAAGACTCCAGCAACGAAATGGCTCATGGGAACGATGTACGGACAACCCACGGTCTGTACCGACAAGAAGATTATTCCACTTATCTTTGGTCAGCGACCATACAACATTACTTGCCAGTGAATTGTCAACACGTATGTCTTGGCATACGTGCACGGCATGCTGCATGTTGTCAACCATGTATAATCCATCATCGGTTCCTATATACAGTATGTCATTTACTTGACATAGGGCTTTGATGGAGTTGGAATGTAACGTAGATAACTCTTCCAGTGAATGTCCATCATAATGAAACAAAGCACCCTCTGTTCCAATCCAATAACCACCATCTTTTGCATGAGCCATAGCATTGACCAAAGGACGGTTTGGCTGGATACCCACATTGATGGCTCTCACGCGTTTGTTGTGGATGATATATAATCCATGGAGTGTGCCTACAAGAAGCCCATAAGGAGTGTCAAGCAACGAATAGACTTGAGGTAAGTTTCGTACAAGGGGGTGCGTGCTGCCAGTCTGTATGTCGTAGACGTCCACGCCATCGGCACCTCCAACCATTATCTTTGTTCCTTTCTGCAACAGAGCACGTACACTGCGAACACCACCCATAGAAGGAAGCACACGTAGATTTCGCCGTTCCGTTATACGCAGACCGCCATCAGTACCCATCAGTACCTTGTCACCAGCTAACATCACTGTATGGATGATGGTTTGAAGATCTGTACCTCTAAACAGAGTGTAATCACGATAGCCATCATAAACGACAAGTCCTTTATCAGTGCCCATCCATATTTGTCCGTCGGCATCTGTTGTCATACACAATACTACCGAAGACGCATTTGGCTTGAAGTTTACAAAAGAAGGGAAGGTTATGGACTCTTCAACTTTAGCTTGAATGACACCATTTCCTATGAGTATAGATAATAGAAAAAGTAGAATAGATACAAGTTTTGGTTTTGATGCTATCATTGGATAATACTTACTTTGTCACTGCAAAAATAGCAATTTTATCTGTACAAGAAGCATTGTCCACTAAAATATTAATACGGACAGGCTACTTTCCTGTAGTCTGTCCGCATAGAATCATTATTGAGCTTGATAAACTCTTACATAATCAACTTCGTAACGCAAAGGGAAATGGGCAACATCTGGTTTGCCACCATTGCTTCCTATTGCAAGATTGAGCAAGATATATTGCCCGAAGCCGTCACGTGTATTAGAGAAAGGATTGTCGTAATTGCCATCGACACCGTTGTTGCGGGTCTTGGAGAGGTCCACCTCGTTGAGCAGTTCTCCGTCGAGATAGAGACGGATGAAGTGCTCATCCCAGTCCATTCTCCAAACATGGAACTTAGAAGCCCAGTCGGTATCCTTTGCCGTGAAATGGGCGAAAGGTGTGACACCCTCGTCCCATACTGCCGAGTATCTTTTGTCTGATCCCCAGCAGGCATTAGCCAGTATGGATGGTGCACCGTTTTTGATATAGAACTCCATGAGGTCTACTTCTCCATTCTGCGGCCACTCTCCCTGATTGCCCAACGTCCAGATGGCAGGCCAAGCACCACGTGTGATGGGAATGCGTGCACGCACTTCCATACGTCCATACCTGAAGTGGAAACTCTTCTCAGTTGTCAGGCACGAAGAGGTGTACTGTGCCTCTGGACGAGAGCAACGCCAATCAGTGGATTGAGAATTATAGTTAGGATTATGAACTTTCTCCTTCCGACCTTCTATCACTAACAATCCGTTGCTTACCGATGCGTTGTCGGGTTGATACCATTGTAATTCCTCGTTCCTCACGAAGCCCTGTTCGTAAGTCCATTCGTCAGAGGGTCGCCCATCAATATTAAACTCATCGTTCCAGATCAGCTGGTAACCTTGATACTGCGTAGGGGTGGCATCTTTGGAAAGAGCTTTCTTTGAAGCGTCATCGTCAGCCGTGTTGCCTGATGTCTCCATGGGCATCTGCCTTCCTGTTGGCTCTTCTTCAGCCGATGACTTATGGCATTGGCAGAAGAAAGCCAAAGCCAAGAGGGAAAGAAAATAAGATACTTTCATATTTACCAGTATTGTTACTATTTCCACAAATCGTTTTGTTCAAGATCGTGATTGGAGTCAACATCGGGTTGTGGAATAGGCCATACATACTCCTTCTCACCACGATAGTTGCGGTACTCGTATGGGAATTTATAAGTCTTTGCCTCATTGTTCACGCGGTCAACAGCATCCTTGAGCGTGTGCCAGCGATAGAGATCGAATAGTCGTAGCCCTTCAAAGGCTGTCTCCACACGACGTTCATGACGAACGATTGCCCGAAGCTGGTCTTGCGACAAGCCAGTACCCTCTACATTCTCCACGCTGGGCATCTTGGCACGTGCACGCACTTGATTGATTAAACGCACAGCCTCGTCAAAGTTAGTCCCTTTCTCTATATCAGCTTCTGCCAGCGAGAGCAGCACTTCAGCATAGCGAACGATATAAAAGTCCTGACCAGCATCCCACGAATCGGCACTGGAGAGTGAGGGGTTAAAATACTTCATCACATAGATTGTGGAGTAAGAATTAGCAGAACCACCATAGAGTACTGACTTACCATTCCATGACATGCCTGGTACGAAGAGCGTAGCTTTCAGTCGGGGGTCACGGTTCTCATAACGTTGAGTATTGACATTGTCCCAGTAGTTGGGTGAACCATCAGGATAGAAGTCGATGACACGCTTGTCTTGACAGGGCTTGCCATTGGTCATATAGAACGCATCAGCAAGATCAATCGTACCATTCATAGCCTCCAACGGACTACCCCAGTGTCCACCCAGACCACATCCTTCATTCTTACCAGGTCCCTGATAGCTTACGGACATAATGATTTCGGGACAGTTCTCATTGTCTTTGGTGAAGAGCTGGGAGTAGTCGTTGAAGAGACTGTACTTATTAAGCGCAATCACTTGATGATAAGCATCAATAGCATCGTCCCACATTCCATTGTAGAGTGCAGTACGTCCGAGTATGCTCAGTGCTGCTCCACGCGTTATGCGGTTGGTCTCAGGTGCATCCACAGGCAGGACAGTTGCCGCAGCCTTCAAGTCTGCCATAATCGCCTTTACGATAGTAGCTCGGTCGGTCTTTGGTGTGTTCGCCTCGTTCATGGTTTGTGGAGCAGTGATAAACGGCACATCGTGATAAGTCATAGTGAGGTTAAGATACATCAGTGTCCTTATCACCTTAGCCTCAGCGATATATTGCTCTCGTGTAGCATCGCTGATACCAGTGCGTCCAACATTAGCTATCAACAAATTGCAACGTTTGATAGCTTCATAGTTGGCTATCCACCACTGCTCTACCAGACGTGAAGAGCTTGAATGTATGCCGTTGGCAATGTCCCAACCATTCATCCATCCTGACCAGTTGAAGTGCCCACCGTTATCAGTCATACAGTCCATGTTGAGCGGACCGCAACCGTCCCATTTGCTTTGGTTGGTGGCATCATTGTAGAGGAAAGGGTTCTGAAGGGCGTCATAGACAGCGGTCAATCCCTCATGAGCATCGTCAGCAGTCTGCCAGAAGTTGCCCGATGAGGAAGCAGAGGGTGAGGATTTCTGCAGGAAGTCGTCAGAGCATCCTGAAGTGAGCATAGCTCCAGAGAGGAGCGTTGTGATGATGAAAATCTTATAACGTTTCATTGTTTTCTGATAATTTAAAAGTTAATGTTCACACCGAAGGAGATTGACTTAGTGTTAGGGTGCATATCGCCACGCATATCGCTGCTAACCTTCTCGGGGTCTTTGTTCTCAAGAGAGGTGAGCGTAATCAGGTTAGAGCCTTGTAGATAGACACGCGCCTGCCGAATACCAACTTGACGGAGCAATGGCAGGTCGAAGGTGTAACCCAGTTCGATGTTCTTAAGGCGCAGATAGCTCGCATCGTCAAGCCAAAACGTTGAGTAACGTTCGTTGAAGTTGTTGCCCAGACGTGGCATGCTGCCATTAGGATTGTCGGTACTCCATCGATCGAGCCAGCGTGTTGTCATGTTTCCACCATTGGTGATTGTGGCTTGTTCCCAGCTGAAACGATCCACACCACTCACTCCCTGCCAAAGCATGGAGAAGTCAATATGACGCCAAGAGAATGCAGCGTTGATAGAATAGGTGAGCTTAGGGAAGGGGTTACCAATGATTACACGGTCGCCATCATCAATCTTGCCATCATCGTTTACATCCTCATACATGATGTCGCCAAGTTTCGGATCCAAGCCATTGGGCTTGATGATTTCACCTTTTGAATTGGTGCGCTTCAAGTCCTCCTCCGTGCGATAGATACCTATAGCACGCAGTCCATAATACGAACCAATAGGGTTACCCTCACGGTTGATGGTGTTGCCAGAGATATTGTCGATGCTGTGGTTGTCAATGATTCTGTTTTGAACCGTTGCCAGACTACCGCCCACTTGCCACGTAAAATCACCAGCATGGTCCCGATAGTTGGATGAGAGTTCAATGCCTCGGTTCCTAACCTTTCCTGCGTTCTGCGTAGGTGCAGCGAGATTACCAAGGAAAGTAGTAGGCATGGTGAGCTGCATAAGGATGTCAGAGGTCATTTTGTTATAATAGTCGAATGTCATTGAGATACGACTGCCCCAGAAGTAAGCATCCAATCCGATGTCGGTTATGGTGGTTGTCTCCCAGCGTATGTCGCTGTTGGCTACCATGTTCTCAGCCATACCAATGGATGAGGTATTACCGAAATAGTAATTATAATTGGCTGCCATCGTGGCTTCGTAAGCATAATCGCCAATTTCTTGGTTACCTAACTTACCCCAAGAGGCGCGCAACTTGAGATAATTCACTACCTTATTCTCTGGGAAGAACTTCTCATTGGTAACAATCCAACCAGCGGAAACAGAGGGGAACGTAGCATAACGATGCGACTTTGGCATACGTGAAGAACCGTCATGACGGATGTTGAACTCTGCCAAATAGCGGTCGTCATAGTTATAAGCGACGCGACTGAAGAACGATTGCAACGAATACTCCGTAGCGTTGCCCCAAGCCTGAGGATTACGTGTGCCAGCATCGAGCTGATAGAGGTTATCTGTGGCAAAACCTTGCTTACTGCCGTTGATGGATCCATTGTGGTTCTCCTGAATGGAATGCCCAAGCAACGCATTGACATGGTGAAGACCGAAACGCTGATCGTATGTTAGGATGTTCTCATTAACATAGCCATAGTCAATCTTATGGTTGTTCGTGAGCGAATTGTCATCGCTCTTATAGATGAGGTTGCCCTCTGCGTTATACTTACGTGACCGCTTGCTATACCATGAGGCATCATAGATATACAACTTATAAGCCAGACTGCTACGGAACTTCAACCCTTTCACAAGGTTTACTTCTCCATAGACATTACCGTCAAAACGCCAGCCTGTCTGCTTGTTATGCGCCTGCGACATCATTTCAATTGGGTTCTTGAACTTTGAGAAACTGATGTCTGAACCATCTTGGTTGCCATAATGCCCATTGGAGTACATGACAGGAACAGTCGGACGAGTAAACCATGTGAGCGAACGCATCAGTCCGTTGTCTCCGCCCATACCGCCATTGGCAGTGATATTCTCTTTCGAACCAGAGAGATTCAGTCCTATCCTGAATCTTCCAAGCTCTGCATCGGTATTGGAACGGAAGTTGAAACGTTCATAGCCCGTATGCTCCATGATGCCTTTCTGCTTTAAGTAGCCAACTGACATCATATAATGGACTTTCTTGCTGCCACCACTTACTGACAGACTATGCTGTGTCATCGGAGCTATGCGAAAGAGTGCATCCCACCAGTCGGTATTGGCAAAATGGTCAGGATCAGAGCCATCGCGCAGATTGTCGAGCATTGATTGAGTGTAGGTCTGCGTATTGTTCGACTCGTTATACATCTTTGCCCACTCATAAGAATTGACGTATTTAGGCTTGATGGTTGCCGATTGTTTGGAATAGCTACCGTTATAGCTGATGCTTGGTGCTGTCTCACCACCTCGTTTGGTAGTAACGAGTATCACGCCATTGGCAGCACGCACACCATAGATAGCTGCCGATGCCGCATCTTTCAGCACTGAGATATTCTCAATGTCGCTGGGCGCTAAGCCTGACAACTGTCCGATAGGGGCTTCCACACCATCAATGAGTAACATTGGATTGTTGTTACCAAAGGTACCCACACCACGAACTCTTATCTCGGGAGAGTCAGCACCAACCTGACCACCATTGCTTGTGAGCGTCACACCTGGCAACCGACCCTGAAGCAGTGCTGCCGTGTTGCCAACAGGAATGGAGCTAATCTCTTTGCTTGATACGGAGGCAACAGACCCCGTGAGGTTAGCTTTCTTCTGTGTACCATAGCCCACAACAACAACTTCATTGATGCTCTGGTCATCAGGAACAAGATGTACGGAGATGTTTCCCGAACCTACTTTGGCAGAAGACGCCTTATAGCCGAGATAAGAAACACTAACCTGACCTATATTAGCAGGCACACTGACTGTGAAGTGACCATCAAGGTCGGTGACAGTGCCATGTGTAGTACCAGGTACTCTCACTGCTGCGCCCACAAGTGGCTCACCATTTTCATCGAGCACAGTTCCCGTCACCGTCTTCTGGCTCTGGGCGAGAAGCTGGCTTGGGGTGAGCAGAGCGGTCATCGTCAGCCCCATCATCAATAACTTGGGGTTGACAAGATTAAATAATTTGTTAGTCATGTAATTTGATATATTGATTTTTTAATTCTTAAGTCATCTTCTAAAAAGTCTCCAAAAAGGGGAATTTGGCACGTGTCCTAATAAAGATAATTCTTAGAACCTGCCATAAAACGATTATTGTTTTCCGAAATCTTTGGCTATTTTCATCCAATTATCTGCCGTATTTATATGATAACATCTGTCTTGTACGCTGCCATTTATGACCTCACGACTACTCCATGTGGAATCAGAGAGGAAATAGAATTTACCTGTTTGATTACGGCAAAGATAAGTGTTAAGATAATACTTTGTGGATCCTTCTGCTGCTTGATGCATAGGAATTATCTGCCAATGTCCGAATCCATCATCAGTAAAGTCTCCTGTTACATACCCTTTAGCAGAAGAACTGACTTCGTACATATCAACCTCAAATGTTACCTTAACATTGTAATCTCCATATGCCTCAATAGCAGAGTGAGGAAGAAGGTTATTATTGAAATCAAAGAATGTAGCATTCTCCCAATTAGAGCCAACCCCCCAAAGAGTTTTATTTGAAGCGGATACCCAGAATGGTTCCCACACAGAGAATCCAGCACCACCATTATTCATCAGAACTTCCTTTATCTCTGTAACATAATCTTTCTGAAATTGAGGAGATGGTACATCTGGATAACCTGCACACATTTTGCTCATAAGATTATGATTGTTATCATTCCAGGCCCGAGTCCATATTTGGCTCGTCTCAGCTACAAAAAGACGAGTTCCATATTTATCATGCAATAAAGAAGCAAAATTGCCGAGTTCTGTAGGAGTATAATCTTGCCACTGAGGATAATAAGACAAACCCAGTAAGTCGAAGTAATTGAGTCCATACCTTTTGTGCCTGACCAACCAAGTTGCAGCACTACCTGGATCAAGTGCTACATGAAGCATTGTCTTAATTTGCTTCCCATATTGTTCATTAAAATCTGACACAGCTTTCAACCCTGCATTAAATAACTTTACATTCCGAGCATAATTGACCGGTTGAAGATCATTGTTGTCTGCCACTATTACATTAAAATTGGTCTCATTACCTATCTGAACTATTACAGGTAAAAGACCAACACTGTTTAGGTGTTCAAGAGTGCGATAAGTATAATTGTAAACGGAATCTGAAAGCAAAGACGAGTTCTTTACAACTGGTTTCCATGCCGCAGGAACAAGATTTTGTTGTGGATCTGTCCATGTGTCGGAATAGTGAAAATCAAGCAAAACTGCAAGACCTGCAGTCTTGGCACGTTTCATGCTTCGCTCCACATCGTTTAATGTTGAGTAAGAGGTCCATGACGGATTATGCCACAATCGAAGACGGACGATATTAGCTCCATAACTACGGAGTAATGTAAATGGATCCACGTCGGAACCATCCTTGTGGTATTTCACACCATTATCTTCAAGTTCGTTAACATAGGATAAGTCGGCGCCTTGATAAAAAAGATAATCTGTTGCTCTCATTCCTGCTGTAGATGTGGCAGCAGAATGGTTTGCTGACATGTCATTTAAATAATTTTCTTGACCCTGGCAACCTGTTGCGAGCATAAATAATAGTGCAAGACCTAAGAATATTAGTCCTTTGTAAAATTTCATATTTTGTTTTTATTTATGGTAAAACATTGGCTTAATTGCGCTTACAAAGTTAGGCAGAATACATGATGATAGGCATAACAAATCGGACAAATGCTACAACGTTTTGGACAAACTTTACATAAACTTGTAGGTAAAAGTCAAGTTGCCATTTGTTAGGTTCATAACTATGTAGCAGTTTTAAGCGATTTTCTCCCATTCTCAGCGTTGAGCCCATGGAACTGTTATCTGTACTAACTTTTGAGATAGCCCAGCGCTGAAAATGAACATTTTGATCTTTCAACCACGAGAAACACCTCCTCCACAGATAATGTTGCACCAGTCTGATTGGCATAAATAATGGCTCGTACGAGAAGTAACTTCCCATACGCTTGAAATCGGACTCAATATCTTTTCTGTGAATAACGAGCAGACAAGGGGGGCTTGGTTACAATTAACTGGAATAGTAACCAAGATAGGAAGAGAAGTACCCAAGATAAAACCGAAAGTAACCAAGATACACTGCCTGAAAAGGCAATACGTCTAATGGTCAAAAGACAAAGCGAAAGAATCAGTTGAACAGCGGAAATACCATCGTGTTTCTCCAAAGAAAGTCTACAGAGCAGACGTCCAAGACCAAATTTTGAGAAAAGTGAGAGATTATCGCTACTCATCTTACTTTTAATACTCAAAAGCTTGGATATCTCGCTGAAATTGTCTAATTTTGCATCCATAACAGTTACTCTTTAATTTATTGATAATCAATGTAATAAAGCACTACAAAGTTACCAATAATTATTGAGAAACTGTTATTTTAAGCCAACTTTTTGAGGGTGGGAAACTTTAGTTAATAACTTCTTAGTGGAAGATATATAGTATGTTCTTTTGGACAAGTTTGTCCAATATTGTATAAACGGAGGAGTAAGCTGCTGTCTGTCTTATCAGTAATCACACTGTTCAAGTGTTATATAGATGGATGGAAGTATTGCAATTGTCTTATGAAGTACTATCCTTTTTAGAGTTCTGTTACAATCCTAATAGGCAGGTTGGATAAGACACTGTTTCTTTTTAAACTTTATTGGAATATTCTATGGTTACAGACGAACAATACCAAAGGCTTCTAAGACATTGCGAAGCATTGCAGAAAGAAAATGCTGAACTGAAGTCTTTATTGCATTCTCACAAGATTGCGTATGTTTTCGAAGGAGATAAGGCGGAAGTTTCTCCTTATTCTCCAATAGTCTTCCCTTTAGTACAGCTTACATTGGATGGTAAGGTAAGACTGTTTCGTAGCCTGTTCAGAGGACGAGAGGATGTATATGCAAGGAGATGGCAAAGCCGAACCACAGGGAAAGGCGGTTACCAGCCTGTTTGCATCAATGAGTGGAGAAGCGGAAAGTGCGATAAGAAACGTTACAAATGTGCAGAATGTCCTAGTCGTAACTTTGCACCTTTAAGTGATGGGGCGGTTTACAAGCATCTGGAAGGTAAGAGTGAGGATTGTCTTGATGTTATAGGCTTGTATGCTGTTATGGTTGATAATAGCTGTGCTTTTCTGTGTACTGACTTTGATGATAAGAATTGTGAGCATGGTTACAAGGATGATGTTAGGGCATTTACCGCAGTGTGTAAGGAATGGGGCATCCCATATGGTATAGAACGATCACGTTCGGGGAAGGGTGCGCATGTTTGGATTTTCTTTGAGAATTCAGTGCCAGCTTATAAAGCAAGACGGCTTGGAAATGCGGTCTTGACAGAGGCTATGAAGCGGAACGGACGGATGTCCTTTAAGTCGTATGATCGCTTTTTCCCTAACCAAGACTATCTTCCAGAGGGAGGACTGGGCAATCTTGTTGCGCTTCCCTTACAGGGACAGGCTCGCAAGAAGATGAATAGTGTTTTTGTAGATGATAATTTCCTTGTATATAAAGATCAATGGGCTTTTCTGTCTAATATTGGGAAGGTTGATTGCGAAGGCGTGGAGAGACTTCTAATAGAGCATTTTTATGAGGATTTGGGAAAACTTTCTACATCAACTGAAAGTAAACCCTGGCAACCTCCTGTTGTGCCACATGTCGGTCGTGAGGATTTTTATACGAAGGTTGTTATCACAAAGGCGGATAAATTGTATATTCCTTTAAAAGCTGTATCGGCAAGGGTTATAAATCACCTGAAGCGAATAGCGGCTTTTAGAAATCCAGAGTTTTACCGTAAACAGGCGATGCGTTTGTCTACTTTTTCGGTTCCTCGTGTAATTTCCTGCTTTGAGTTTAGTGATGACTACCTTTTGATGCCTCGTGGATGTGAGGATACTGTTACTTCTTTCCTTAGGGATGCTAACGTTGACTTTACGATAACCGAGGCGACCAATCCTGGGCATCCTATTCTTGTTTCATTTCAAGGGGAACTGTATGCGGAACAGGAAAAGGCCGTTGAAGCTTTATCCGCACATGACAATGGAGTTCTTTATGCTACTACCGCCTTTGGGAAAACCGTTGTGGCTGCGGCTCTTATTGCACATAAGAAAGTAAACACGCTGGTACTCGTTCATTCAAAAGCCTTGCTGCGTCAGTGGAATGAGCAGTTAAGCAAGTTTCTAAAGATTGATTATGAAGAACTGGAACAACGTAAAGGCAAATGGCGAAATAAGGTTTTTTCTCCAATTGGATGCCTTGATTCGACAAGGAAGTCAATACATGGAATTATAGATATAGCGTTGATACAATCATGTATGGATGATGATGCTGTTAAATCATTCGTGCATGAATATGGAATGGTCATCGTTGATGAATGTCATCATGTTTCTTCTGTTACGTTCGAGAAAGTTCTAAAGAACATCACAGCACGGTATGTTTATGGATTGACAGCTACGCCAATCCGAAAAGATGGTCACCAGTCGATTATCTTTATGCAATGTGGTCCAATTCGCTTTTCAGCAGCTACAGTTTGCCTGCTTACTCATCAAAACTTTAGCAGATACCTTATTCCTCGTTTTACATCTTACAAGTCGCTTACAGACAGCAGTGAGAGTATCAGTAATCTATATCAGTCATTGGCAGAAGATGGGGCGCGTAACAGACTGATAGTGGATGATGTGTGTAAGTCTGTTGAGGCAGGGCGTACACCGATTATTCTTACCAATAGAAAGCAGCATGTTCTGTTGCTGTCAGATATGTTGCAGAAGCGAACTAATAATGTTATAACTTTGTTGGGAACGGCTACAACCAAGGAGAAAGAGAATGTACTTCTTCGGTTAAGGTCTATTTCTCCAGAGGAAAGTCTCGTGATTGTAGCAACAGGGCAGTATGTTGGAGAAGGTTTTGATTATCCACGATTAGATACTTTGTTTCTTGCACTGCCAATTTCATGGAAAGGACTTCTTGCACAGTATGCTGGACGACTTCATAGGGACTACGAAGGAAAGCAGGATGTATGGATTTATGATTATATCGACATTCATCACTCTGTATGTGACAGTATGTATAGAAAAAGGTTGAAAGGTTATGCTTCCCTTGGTTACAAAGCAATTAGCCTATCTTCTCCAACTCTTTTTGATAATCTCCCAAATCTTAAACTATCAGCTGGTGAGGGGCAGATATTCAATGGGAACATATTCCTTGCACCCTTGTGTAAAGACTTGTCTGCTGCCAAACGTTCCATTGTTATTTCTTCTCCTAAGTTATACCGCATTCAGCAGAACAAACTCACCCATATATTTAAGGATATACTGATTAATGGGATTGATGTTATAGTTTTTTCCCAACAAGAAAATGCTGAAGTCGATTATCTGCGGTCTTTGGGAGTGACGGTGAATATAAGTAAAACTCTTTCATACTGTAGTGCTGTAATTGATAAGTCAACCGTCTGGTATGGTAGTATTAACTTACTTGGATTTGTAAAAGAAGAAGACAATATAGTACGACTTACTGATACGTCATTGGCATCTGAATTGATAGAAACGTTAATTTCCTCTGCATTATGAAAGCTTAAACGCTCTATTTTCTTTGTATTATTGTACAAATGAGTTGATTTGATAACGAAAATCGGTATCGGCAAATTAGAAACCCCATTATCAGAAGCTGATAGAGAAGAGTTAGCTACAGCTTTACAATTACTTAATCATCACCTCACGCCTGATAGGAAAACATATATCCAACGTATCAAAGCAATGCGCTTGCAACGAAAGTGAAACTGCATGACCTTATGCGCAATATGGATTTGTCGCGTATTCCGAATTCCACACAGAAGGATTACGAACGAGTTGAACGATACAAGAAAGAGTATGATTATTTGAGTACACTTTGATAATAAATTATTATGCCCCTTGAAGAGTACAACCCGTTATCCTACGACTACGAACACTGAGTTGGCACTCACTGTGAGAAAGCCAGCCAATGCTTGCACCACACAACCTATACGTTGCTCAAGATGAGTAAGAAAAAGCGGTATATAGATCTTAATGCTTATGTGGTTATGGGTGCACAGTTTTACAGCTTGTGATAGCTATTCCTGTAATGAAATGTTTTGCAGAAGAGTCTATTGTCTGTTATCATATCTTTACTCTACAAGGGATAATCTAAATCAAAGATATATTAACCTGAACTCGGGATAAGTTTCTTTCTATTACTCTGATTTATTTATCCTATAACCCATTTAGCCTCTATCGTCTTAGATTGAGGCTAATTCTTTTTCTCAAAATGCAAACTGTTTCTTTAGAACAAAGAAAGTTGACCGCTGTGTTGTTCTATGCAGAAATCTAAATTGATTTCAGGTTTCTTTTCAAAGAAGCTATATGCAGCTATTGCTGATAATACATTCATAGCAAAATTAAGGACACTTCTATGTCTAGAGTGGACCAATTGAGCTACATTCTTCAGTTCGTCATTGATGGTTTCAATTACAGATCTTTTTCTTAAAAGCAGTCTATCATATAATGGGATTAACTTGTTTTTTATATTACTTCTTATACCTGTTACCAAGTTAATCCCATCCTTGAATAATTTTTCAAATAGTCCCTTAGAGATGTATCCTTTATCGGCAAATAACTTTCCGAACACATTGTCAGTCAGTCTATTAAAGACATCTTCATCTCTATCGTCTACATTGGCTTTGGTAAGCATAAAGTTGAGAATTTCCCCTCGTTCATTACATATAAGGTGCAGTTTAAATCCAAAATACCAACCCATTGTGCTTTTGCCTCTGGTAGCATAATCCTTAAAAACCCTATTGCGGTAAATACGTTTATTATGGCAGACTGGGATACAGGTAGAGTCAATAAAGCTAATACCAGTACATCTGCCAAAACAACATATTTGCAAGAACATCATCATTTCTACCGATACTCTAGCTTCAAGCTCCAAAAAACGATTATAGGATAACTGATGAGGAAACATATCTGCAAGATGCTCCTTTACAAAGAACATATAATAATGTTGAAAGTTACGATAAGAATTAAAATGGAAACAGATCATTATGGTTATGATTTCTGACTTGCTCATACGCCATTTACGGCGGCGATGCTTACACTTGGAATCATTGGGAAGCCCTATTTTATCAATTTCTGACTCAAATTCTTTGCAAAAGTCATCTGCAATACAAAAGATTTCGGTAATTTTGTCTTTGGTAATCATCGCTATATAAATTGTAAGTTATTGATATTCAACTATAAAGTTACAAAAATATAACGAGATTACCAACTTTTTTGAGTATTATTCTTATCCTGAGTTCAGGTTATTAGAGATACGGTATTTTAAGTGTTTCATTTTGGCTCTTTGGGATGTAGGAAGTATATTTGTGACAATTTTGTAGTACATTGGTTATTACTATTCATGCACATCTTGTAATATACGTAATCTGTGATTATTGATAGCATTTAAGCAATATGAAAGAAAATATCGTCATAAAATATCGTCATACGGTACTTTTCTATCTCTTAGCGACCCTTATCCCATGGATATTCTGGTTTGCTGCCAGTTATGTAAGCCATCACGTAGTTTATTCAGAAAGCACATGGGTAGCTCCATTGTTGGGACTGGCTGGACTTTGTTTCCCAATGGTTCTAACCATTATGTTAGTCTCTCGACATCAAGACCTTCGTAAGGATTTCCTTGG
>ERZ772807.1188-NODE-1188-length-14754-cov-9.171984_pt1 | contig 14754 bp, 8 predicted proteins | sample MGYA00511472_ERZ772807 | MGnify/ENA primary metagenome ERZ772807 (study PRJEB29015, sample SAMEA2737947) | human oral metagenome | biome: human oral; feature: human-associated habitat; material: dental | place: China | collected 2039 ...
TGTCCCAGGTGGGGCGGGACATTGAGCGGGTCCTGATGGAGGTCGACCCCGACGGACACGATGAGCGGACCCAGTACAACAGGCAGCGTCGGTGCGTGTCGCGCCCGAGGCCGGCGGGCGAGGGCCTGTGCCAGGTCCGGCTGCTGCTGCCGACCATGGACGCCCTGCTGCTGGACGCCGCCCTGGACGCGATCGCCGTCAGCACGCGGGCCTGCGGTGAGCGGCGCACCCCGGGCCGGATCAGGGCCGACGCCGTCACCGCCATGACCCTCTCGACGCTACGCACCAGCCAAATGGCCGCCTACCAGCCCGCTGCGACCTGGACCACCTCACCGCCCGGGGCCAGGGCAGGACCACCAGCCTGGACCACCTCACCACCCTGTACCAGGCCCACCACCGCCTCAACCACACCCACCCCAGCAGCGGCAGTACCCGACTAGTCACCCGCGGCCCCACCCCGCGAAAGACCTGGAGACTACGAGACCACCCCCTACCCAAAAGCCACCCACACCCTCGAACCAGCACCCCTCATCAACCACACCCCACCCTTCTGAAGCACCAGGTGCCACGGACAGTGATGACCAGCCGACACCGCTACGCCGAGCTGCACGCCCACTCCGCCTACTCCTTTCTTGACGGAGCCAATGAGCCCGATGAGCTGGCCTCGGCCGCCGTCGAGCTCGGGGTGGAGGCTCTCGCCTTGACCGATCACGACGGCGTCCCCGGCATCGTCAAGCACGCCCAGGCGGGTCGTGCCCACGGCCTGCCCACCATTCACGGCACCGAGCTCACCCTGGCCGACGGCTCCCACCTGCCCGTCCTGGCTCGCAACCCCACCGGCTACCGACGCCTGGTGTCCGCCATCTCCCGGCACAACCTGGACGCAGGGCAACGTCAAGAACCAGCCCACGACCTGACCACGCTAGCCTCGGCTCTCTGCACCGACCCCATCGGCCAGACCGAGGCAGCGGCAGGGACCTGCCTCGTCCTCACCGGAACCGCCAACGGTCCTCTGCGCCGGGCCCTGGGCGATCCTCATCGCCCCGACACCTGGGACCTGAAGGCGGCAGACGCCTGCCTGGGGCGTTTGACCGAGCTCTTCGCCGCGCCCGACCGAGGCCGTCCCCCCAGTACCGACCCCACGACCATCGCTCACCGACAGGCTGAAGGAGATGCCGTAATCGGCCTGGCCGTTGAGCTCACCCTGGACGGAGGCCCCACCGACGCCGCCCTCACCGACGCCCTGACCCGGCTGGCCCACGACCACCGGCTGCCCCTCGTGGCCACCGGTGCAGTGCGCTGCGCCCGCCCCACCGACGCCCGCCTCGCCGATGTGCTCACCTCAACCCGCCTGGTCACCGACCTGGAGGGTGCCCGCGGTCACCTGCCCGCCATCGGCCGCTGGCTGCGAGGAGCCCAGGACATGGCACGGCTCCATCGACGCCGCCCCGACGCCGTCGACCTGACCGTCGAGCTCGCCGCAGACCTCGCCTTCGACCTGTCCCTTATCGCCCCGGATCTCCCCGACGCCGATGTCCCGGAGGGACACACTCCTGCCAGCTGGTTGCGTGAGCTCACCCGCCAAGGCGCCACCCGCCGCTACGGCACCCCGCAGGAGCATCCCCGAGCCTGGGAGGTGCTCAACCACGAGCTCGAGGTCATCGAGTCCCTGGGATTCCCCGGCTACTTCCTCATCGTGCACGCCATCGTCGAGTTCTGCGCACAGTCGGGAATCCTGTGCCAGGGGAGAGGATCGGCGGCCAACTCCGCAGTCTGCTACGCCCTGGGAATTACCGCGGTCGACGCCGTCCGGCACCGGATGCTCTTCGAGCGTTTCCTGTCCCCGGGGCGAGCCGGCTACCCGGATATCGACCTCGATATCGAGGCCTGTCGTCGAGAAGAGGTCATCCAGCACGTCTACTCCCGCTACGGCCGTGACTGCGCCGCCCAGGTCGCCAACGTCATCTCCTACCGACCCCGATCCGCCGTTCGGGATGCCGCCCGGGCCCTCGGCCACCCCGCCGGCATGCAGGACACCTGGGCCAGGCAGATGGACCGGTGGGCCACGGTGCGCCCCGGAGGTCTGACAGGACAGGGCGACGAGGTTTCCGAACCGGTTCTCGATATCGCCGAGAAGCTGCTGCGTCTACCCCGTCACCTGGGGGTTCACCCCGGAGGCATGGTCCTGTGTGACCGTCCTGTCACTGAGGTGTGCCCGGTGCGCTGGGCGGCCATGGATAACCGCTCGGTCCTTCAATGGGACAAGGACGACTGCTCCGAGGCCGGCCTGGTCAAGTTCGACCTTCTAGGCCTTGGCGCGCTCACCGCCCTGCGCCTGGCGTTCACCACTCTGGCCGAGCGCGGCCAGGCCGTTCCCGACGTCGTCGAGGAAGGCGAGCTGCGCAGCGCCCAGACCGGCCGTCCCTGGGGACTGCACACCCTGCCTGAGGAGGATCCTGCCGTCTACCGGCTGCTCACTGCTGCGGACACGGTCGGGGTCTTCCAGGTCGAGTCGCGCGCGCAGATGGCCACCCTGCCCCGTCTGCGTCCCAAGACGTTCTACGACATCGTCGTCGAGGTCGCCCTCATCCGCCCAGGGCCCATTCAAGGCGACGCCGTCAACCCCTACATCCGCCGCAGGCTGAAGCGTGAGGAGGTCACTTACCTGCATGACTCCCTCAAACCCGCCCTGGCCAAGACCCTGGGGGTGCCGCTCTTCCAGGAGCAGCTCATGCAGATCGCCGTCGATGCCGCCGGGTTCAGTCCCGCTGAGGCCGACACCCTGCGCCAGGCCATGGGGGCCAAGCGATCCCTCGAACGCATGGACGCCCTCCATGACCGGCTCGTGGCAGGCATGAGAGCCCGCGACATCAATGAGGCGACCGCCGAGGAGATCTACAGCAAGCTGAGGTCGTTTGCCGAGTTCGGCTTCCCCGAGTCCCATGCCTTCTCCTTCGCCTACCTGGTCTACGCCTCGGCCTGGCTCAAGGTGCGCAAGCCCGAGGACTTCTACGCCGGAGTCCTCGCCGCCCAGCCCATGGGCTTCTGGTCCCCGCAGTCCCTTGTGGACGACGCCCGCCGCCACGGTGTGCGCGTCCTGCCCGCAGACGTCAACCACTCGCTGGCACAGGCCACCGTTGAGCGCAGGCGGGCGCACTGGGGTGCAGGGTCGTCACCGGAGCGAGCAGAGCAGTGGAGACCACTCACCCCGCATCCCGCTGCCCCGTCGCCACTTGACGTCCACGACGACCTCGCGGTGCGGCTCGGTCTGAGCCCGATCAAGGGGCTGGGAGAACAGGTTGCTCAGACCATCGTCACTGAGCGTCGCGCCCACGGTCCTTACCTGGACCTGGCCGACCTGGCTCGACGTGTGAACCTGAGCCGCTCCCGTCTTGAGGCGCTGGCAGCCTCGGGGGCTCTCGACAGTCTGGGGGCGGATCGCCGTCGGGCACTGTGGGCTGCCGGGATCCTGTCCGACGAGCACGGCCGACGCCGCGGCGCATCCCGCCAGGATTCAGGCGGATGGTTCCAGCCCACGCTTCCTGGCACCGCTGTTGGCGCCGTCGCCCCGACCCTGCCGACCATGACCGACCGTGAGCGCCAGGCCGCCGACTTGAACCTGACCGGAGTGTCCACGCAGGGATCGCCTCTGAGATCACTGCGTCCCGGGCTGGCCGCCGATGGTGTGCTGAGGGCGGCCGATCTCTCAGACCAGGAGCATGGGAGCCGGGTTCGGGTGGCCGGCGTCGTCACCCACCGGCAGCGGCCTCACACGGCCACCGGCATGATCTTCCTCAACCTGGAGGATGAGACCGGTCTGCTCAACGTCGCCTGTCGAGCCGGCATGTGGCGCCGCTACCGCAGCATCGGCAGACGCGCCGGCGCCCTCATCGTGCGCGGCACCGTGGAGAAGAGAGACGGGGTCGTCGCCCTCATGGCCGAGCACCTCCAGGTCCTCCCCGGTGTTCCCTCGACCGGCAGCCGGGACTGGTGCTGAGCACCGGATCCGCCATTCCCCTATCTACTCCTCGCGGGTGGAGTACGCGGGCAGCTCCCCGGTGACCGGGGCGTCCTTGGTATGCAGCTCGGAGTAGACGGACCAGGCCACGCTGATCAGCGGCACTGCGACGATCGCGCCGAGCAACCCGGCGGCATAGGTCCCCAGAGCGACACCGATGATCACCACCACCGGATGCAGGGAGACCTGACGGCCCATGATCAGCGGCTGGAGAATGTGCCCCTCGATCTGGCCGATACCGGCCACTCCCACTCCCACGACGATCATGGTCACGAAGCCTCCGGAGGCCAGCGCCACCACCATGGCGACGAGCATCGCCAGAGGGGCGCCGATGATCGGGATGAAGGCGCCGATGAATACGAGCACCGCCAGAGGCGCCGCCAACGGGATACCCACCAGCTGCAGGAAGATTCCGGCCATGACGGCGTCGGTCAGCGCCACCAGCACGGTACCGCGCGCGTAGCCGGCGAAGGTGTACCAGCCGGCTCCCGCAGCCCGGTGAGTCGACTCGCGCATCGTGGCGGGCAGCTCGTTGAGGAACCAGCGCCACATCTTGCCCCCGGAGGCGAGGAAGAAGATCGTGACGAACAGCGCCAGGGCCAGGACCGTGAGCACGTCGACGACGGCGCTCGCGTTGGAGACGACCTCAGAGGCAAGGGAGGGGGCATTGGACTGCAGGTAGTGCTGCCCCTGGCGCAACCACACCTGGAGCTGGTGATAGACCTGCTGCTGCGTCAGGTGCAGCGGCCCGTGCTCCAGGAAGTCCATGATCGTGTCGAGACCGTCACTGAACTGGGATGCCAGGGAGTTCCACTGACTGGTCACGGAGGCGACCACGTAGGTCACCAGTCCAGCGATCGCACCGATGGTGGTCAGCAGGGCCAGGAAGGTCGCCGGGTAGCGGGGCATGACTCTGGCGAAGAGATTGACCATTGGCTGGAGGATCGAGGTGAACACCAGAGCCATGAACAGGCCGATGAACACCGGGATCACCTGGGAGGTGGCGTAGAAGACCAGTCCGATCACAATGATGATGCCGAGTCCGAGCCACGCCCCCAGACCGCCTCGCACCAGCCAGGAGGGCAGGGAGTCCACGATCGTCGAACGGGTCGTGACCGTCTCCGGGAAGGAGACCGACGGTGCAACGCGGACGTGGGTGGTCGATACCGGGGGAGTGGTGGGCTTGGTGGCAACGTCCTCTCCAGAGTCGGACTCCCAGTGCAGCTGGAATTCGCGATCCGCCTGCCTGCGCCTCTCGGCCCAGTCGATTCCCCGGTCCAGCGCCGAGCGAGCGCTTCTGATCCTCCCGAGAAGGCCGCTGCTGCTCAGCACCTCTCGGGACGGCTTCTTGACTGAGCCGGGTGTGCGACTCGACTCAGGGGAACCGGAGTTCTCAGAGGGCTCGGGAACCTGTGCGGGGGTGTCCTCTGACGGAGAGCTGGTTGTTGCCATGGGGTGAACGTTCAGTCCTTCGCTGGTTATCGGGCTGACGAAATACACACAGCCTACTAGCGTGGCCCCATGACCGCCCCGAATATCAGCAATCCGACTCACCCCGCCGCCGCAATGAACCAGGTGCGCCTACCGCGCACCGCTGCGCTGGGACCGGGACTGGGAGGACAACCACGGCTTCTCATCGACGCCCCTGCCGGAGCTGCGGAGATCTACCTTCACGGCGCCACCCTCACCTCGTGGGTGCCGCGCGGTGGGTCGGAGGTCATCTTCACCTCACGGCAGGCGGTCTTCGACGGCTCCACCGCCATTCGTGGAGGAATTCCCCTGTGCCTGCCGGAGTTCGGCGTCGGTATCAACGGCGACGCCGTGCCAAAGCACGGCTGGGCGCGTATCGCGCCCTGGCAGCCGCGGATGGTCGCCAGTACGGATGACGGCGGTGTCCGTGCTCTTCTGAGCGTCAGTCGTGATCATCTGACGGCGCTCTATGAGGTCGAGGTCGGTGAGACTCTGCGCCTAGGTCTCAGTCTGCGCAATGATGGTAACGCGCCTCGCACGGTGGAGGCCGCCGCCCACACCTATCTCTCGGTCCATGATGTCACCGCCAGCCTCATCAGCGGGCTGGCCGGCGCCTCCTACAGTGACAATCTGGCTCGCAGCCCCCAGGAGGCTCACCGTGTCCAGGACGGTGATGTGAGAATCTCCAGCCCCGTGGACCGCATCTACGACTCCGCTGAACCGATCACCGTCACCGATCCGGGGCATGAGCGCACGATCCACGTCGACAAGCGCAACGCACCTTCCACGATCGTGTGGAACCCCTGGTCCACCTATAGCGCCCCGCTGCCGGACATGGCCGACGATGAGTTCCCCACCATGGTCTGCGTCGAGAGCGGAGCGGTACGAGAGCACGCACCCACTATCGAGCCTGGGGCGAGCTGGTCCATGCAGGTGATACTGAGCGTCGAGAACACCGGAGTGTGATGGGAAGCACTTGAAGGTGGTTTGGTGGCCTCGGTGGCCGTCATGCTAAGTTTCTCTGCGTCGCCGGGGCGAGGTCCCGGAGAAGCCGCTGGAAGGCGGAGGAGACAACACAAGTCCGAGTGGCGGAATAGGTAGACGCGCTAGCTTGAGGTGCTAGTGCCTTATTAAACGGGCGTGGGGGTTCAAGTCCCCCCTCGGACACCACCAGCACATGATCCCCGGAACCATGAGGTTCCGGGGATCATCGCGTTTCCGTCAGGAGGCTTCAGTCAGCTCCACTCGGGGCTATAGAGATCTGGGCGGGACTCCATGCACAGGAAGACCAGGATCACGAGCCAGCCAAAGGGCACGAAATTGAGGAACAGCCAGAGTCCGGACTTTCCAATATCGTGCAGGCGCCGTACCGCGACGGCCAGGCTCGGGATAAAAATCCCCAGTGCATAGACCATGTAGAGAAGCCAAATCACGACAAGTCCGATACCGATTCCGGTGCTGTTAGATGACTCACTAAGAGAAATGAAGACGAATAACAGCAGGTAGAAGCCGAGCATAACAAGGCCGTTGAAGAGCGCAACCCACCAGTACTCGGAGCGGGACGCATAGCCTCGGAACTGGGCGTAGCGCTGGAAGTAGCGCTTGACGGCCTCGCCGAAGCTCGCACCGGGCAGGGGGGCGATGTCGGGCGTCAGGGGCAGAGGCCCGAACTGTCCGAACTGGTTGGGGGCACCGTAGGGAGCGGGACCGCCGGGGTAAGGGGCGGGGCCGCCGTAGGGTGCCTGACCACCGTAAGGTGCCTGACCGCCGTAGGCCGACTGGCCTGGCTGAGTGCCGTAGGGGGCGGGACCGCTTCCGTAGGACATGAATCCTCCATATAAGATGGGGTAGGAATTTACGGGTGCCTTCATGGCTGAGAGAACCCGGACTGATGCGCCTTCTGCTATCAGATCGGCATACGAGTCACAGCCTAAGGGCAGAAGGGATGACTCGTCACCTCGGTTCCTTTCTACCGTGGTGGGGAGTACTCCCTATGCTGACCCACAGGTAAGCAGCCTCGGTAGAGTAAGTTGTCATGCTCTCTGCCACCCCATTGCGACGTCGTCTCACTGCGTGGCGCAGTCCTGAGCTGGTACGTGCGCGCGCCGGGGTCTGCCTGGTGTTCCTGGCCAATGGCCTGGGATTCGCCAACCTGGTCCCGCGTTTCCCGGAGATCGTGGCTCACCTGGGTCTGAGCAACGCGGCCTTCGGTCAGGCCGTTGCCGCAGCCGGTGTCGGTGCTCTGGTGGCAGGGCTGGCCGCGTCCTGGCTCATCTCCCGCCTGACCTCGGCCAAGGTCGCCAGCCTGGGCATGCTTGTGGTGGCCCTAGCGCTCCTCGGCGCCGGCCTGGCCCGTTCGTGGATCGTCCTGGCGGGCTGTTTGCTGATCGTGGGCGGGACGGATGCCATCGTCGACGTCGCGCAGAATGCCCACGGTCTGCGGGTCCAACGCCGTTGGGGTACATCGATTGTGACGAGCTTTCACGCTGCCTGGTCACTAGGGGCGGTCCTGGGAGCCGCCATGGGGCAGGCCATGGCCGGAGCCGGCGTGGCGCTGGGGACCCACATGGTGCTGACGGCGGCGGTGCTGCTCGTCCTCTCGACAGGCCCCCTGCTCGCAGGCTGCTTCCTGCCCGGCCATGACTCATCCGAACGCGCTATCAGCCAGCACAGGACCTCCGACCAGCCTCATGAGGCATCACCTGCACCGGCATCGTCAACCCGTTCGTTGCCCCTGACACTAATGGTCCTCAGCATCGTCGGACTTCTGTGCGCCGCCTCCATGTTCCCCGAGGATGTCGCCATGAACTGGTCGTCCCTGCTCCTGTCCGACCAGGGTGCCGCCCCCGGGCGCGTGGGTCTGGGACTGGTTGCGCTCCAGGGAACGATGATCATGGGGCGTCTGGTGGGTGACCGGATCATTGACGCCGTCGGGCAGCGAGCGGTTATCGCCTGGGGTGGAGCACTGGTGACCCTCGGTATGGGTATCGCCCTCCTGCTCTCCTCCGTTCCCGGAACCTTGATCGGGATGGCGATCTCCGGAGCGGGTTGTGCCGTCGCCGTGCCTGTGACCTACTCCGCGGCCGACGACGTCGAAGGGTTTCCACCCGGGCTGGGACTGACCATTGTGTCCTGGCTGGCCCGTCTGACGGGCCTCCTGGCACCTCCGGTTGTCGGCCGGCTCGCCGATGGCCACGGACTGTGGGTGGCTCTGGCCTACGGCCTGCTGGGAGGCCTCATCATGGTCACCTGCTGGCCGGTCCTGCACCGCAGGTCTGCCGGGGACGAAGAGGCAGGGCGGACGCGAGGGTCAGGCCAGTCCCACGAGACGTCGTCGTCCGGCGTCCCGGTTACGCGCCCAGACGACACTGACCACAACGGTGGTGGCCGTGGCGATCACGGTAAGTCCGATGTACACAGGGAGACTCAGGAACAATGCTGATACCGCTGAAGCGTCGGTTGAGCGTTCTGAATGGCGTTGAATGAAGACCAGAACGCCTCCGGCCGCACACAGGACCCAGAATCCTGCCGCTGCCGCGTTCCAGTAGTCCTGTCGAAGGCGCGCCGCACACCAACCGGGCAGATTGTCAACATCGACATCTCGGAGGCCTATGCGGCGAGGCGCATCGTCTCCGGGAACCTGCGTCGGGTAAGCCACCAGGAGCCGGTCGCAGGCCTGTAACGACGGTATCAGGCCTATTCCAACCATTCCTGTGCAGACCAGAATGGCGAAGATCATCCGGTCGGTGCTGAGATTTGCCCCGACTCCGCTGAAGACGTAGATCAGGGCAAAAACGAGGATCATCAGGGATGAGGTGAGCAGGAGCTTTACTCTGCCTCTTCTGACGGTCTTGGTGACACTGTAGGCGTCGGGCCAGGCCGGCCCCATACGGCCATCAAGAGTGACTCCCCGCCTGCGCGTCTCACTATGAGGGCGGGTGATGAGGTCGGGACGTAGCCCCGCTTCAACGTCGAGCGGGCGCGACGATCCTGGCTGCTGCCCAGTTATCTGGGTGAGGACTGAGCGTAGGAGCTGCCACTGCTCCTCGGCGATGAAGTCCGGTGTCCGCAGGATCCAAGTGCTCCGGAGCCCAATAACTGTGATGAGCACGCCCAGGACGATGAATCCAGCAGGCAGGAGCAGAAATAGAGAACCAAATTGGAAGGAACGTCCGTAAGCCTCCTCGTCGATTCTCATGACGGGTATGACCATGATGAGGATGGAGAACGCGATGAAGGAGAAGACGGCTCCGAAGCCGGCCATAGCCAACCTGCTCCACATTCCCGGGCCCCACTGCCGGCCAGGCGCCGCAGTGCCCGGATCGTAAGAGGAGACGGCGGCCTTGACCGCCTGCTCGACCTGTTCTCGGCCGGCGATGGATGCCGGCACCGTGAACCGCTCGCGAACCAGGGGGAGCCTGGAGTCGGAGCCGAGTCCGGACTCGTAGTAGTACGTGCGCTGGGTCCGAACGTGTCCGTCACTGTCAGATGTGGTGCTGACCGAGATGTTGCTGACGCGGGCCGGGACCCTCTGCTCGACCGTGACGACGGCGCCTTCCTGACGTACTCGTACGGCGGGGAGCTTCCAGCGTGCGATTGCGGGGCCATGGCGACGACTTGCAGGTACGGGGCTGGGCATACTCATGTGGATGTGTCTCCGTGGGGTGCGGGCAGAACTCAGATGAGTCCTGCTTGGTGGCGCAGCTCGCTGTCCTTCTGCTGTATCCAGCGCCTGTCGATCACAACGGTGGCGAGTGCCGCAGCGATGACGACCAGAGCAAGGACCGAGTTCCATATCAGCGCGTGGATGTGAGCCTCCTGCGAGGAGGAGCTGGTCGAGAACACAGTCTGATTCAGCATCACAGAGGCGAATATGGCGAGAATAGCCACGACGAACTCAATCAGGAACACGATCGCAGCAAGGTTCCAGTAGCGCTCGCGCCGGCGCGCATCGCACCACGCGGGCAAGGAGGCGGTGTCGACATCCTCCCAGCCGATCTCTCGCGGCTCCTCCCCTCCGGGCATCGTGCTGGGATAAGACACGAGGAGACGGTCGCACCGCTTGGAGGTGTGGGAGACGATCGCGCCGAAGACGCTGACGCCGAAGAGCAGGGGAATGAGTGTGAGCTGCCCGGCCGCGATGAACAGTAGGAAGATCAAAAGCCCTACGAGCAGGAAGACTGAGGCGAAGACGGTCATGCCGGCCAGGGCGCGCCGCCCCTGCCTGACGCGCTTGGCGACGTCGTAGGCATCCGGCCATGGGGGACCCATGCGCCCGTCACGGGTGACGCTACGCGTGAGGGAGACTCCGTTCGGGTGAGTGATGAGATCCCGGCGCTGGCCCGCCTCAATGTCCAGGGGGCGTGATGAGCCGGGCTCCTGCCCCGCCAGCTGGGTCAGGGTCTGACGCAACAGCCCCCACTGCTCCTCGGCCACGAACCTCGGAGTGCGCAGGGCCCATGCGCCGCGAGCGCAGGTGACCGCGATGGCGAGTGTCACGAGGGCGAAGATGCTGGGAAGAACTGTGAAGACCTTCTGGATACCGGCGAAAGGATCGCCCGGGGGTGCGATGGAGGGGCTTCGGTGGAAGGAGATGGCGAGGTACAGGCCGATTCCCGCCAGTCCCAGTGAGGCGGCGGTCTGCAGCAGTCGCAGCAGCATGCCCCCACTGAGCTGAACGGACAGCGCCGCCGTGCCCGGGTCGTAGGCGGCGATGGCGTGGTCTACGGCTTGCCGCACCTGCTGCTCACTTGCGGCACTAGCCGGAATGGACAAACGGGCTCTTCGTGTTTGAGGGTGTAGTAGGCGGGGCTTATCGCGTGGTTTAGGTAGTTTCTGTCAGGTGGTCTTTGAGGCGTCCGGCGTGGATGAGGCTGCGGATGGTGTAGTGCGCGAGGTTCCTGAAGCCCAGGGCGATACCGCGCAGGTGCTCCAGGCGCCCGTTGACTGCTTCGGTAGGGCCGTTGGAGGTACGGGGGTGGTCGAAGTAGGCCAGGACATCCTGGCTGCGGCTGATCAGGGTTCTGGCCAGTGTCTGAACCTCCTCCAGCCCGTCGGGGACGGCCTGCCTCAAGGAGTCGATGAGCCGTTGCATCAGGAACCGCCCCAGACCCGCCTCCTCGGCGCGGTAGGCCTGGATCAGGCGCTGGTAGACGCCCCAGGAGGCCTGGACCGCAGCGTGGCGATCATCAGCGAAGAGGTTCTCCAGGCGCTCGGCCTGGGCATCGGTGAGCAGGTCGGCCCCGGTCAGCAGGGTGCGCCGGGCCCGGTAGAGCCGGTCACCCGCCCGGCCCCGCCGGCCCGCGATCGCCCACTGGATCCGGCGGCGGCACTGGTCGAGCTTGCTGGCAGCCAGGGACACGACATGAAAGGGATCCATGACCGCCCGGGCCTGTGGGAGCTCCTCGCCGGCGGCGCTCTTGAACCCGGTGAAACCGTCCATGGCCACCACCTCAACCCGTTCACGCCAAGACTTGCCCCGAGCGGCGAGCCAGGTCTTGAACACCTTCTTGGAACGTCCCGGGACCACATCCAGCAGGCGGGCCGGACCACTGCGGTGGCGTACGGGGGTCAGGTCGATGATCACGGTGACATAGCGGTCGCCCCGCTTGGTGTGGCGCCAGACGTGCTCGTCAACCCCGAGCACCTCCACACCCTCAAGCCGGTCGGGGGCCTCATTGAGGATCTGCTCGGCTCTGGTCAGGATCGCGGTGTTGGCGGTGTGCCAGGAGATCCCCAGGGCCTGTGCGACGCGTGAGACGGACATGGACTCAAGGCTCAGGGCCCGCAGTCCCCACTCGACAGCCACGTGGGTCAGGCGCGCCCTGGGCTCAGCCAGGGTGGAGGTGTCCTGTCTCCATACTCGGTGGCAGTGCGTGCAGGCGAAGCGCCGCAGGCGCACCAGCAGCTGCGTGGGTCGCGACCCCACCGGTACGTGAGCCAGGCGCCGGGCCACCGTCCCACGAGCCTGCCCCTGGGCCCCGCAGGACCGGCAGAACGGGTCCTCGAAGCCTATGGGCATGCGGCACTCCACAACGGCCCTCCTTGCGGTGAGGAACTGGCCCACCGCGGTCAGCCCCAGGGCGTCCAGGCCCAGGAAGGTCGTCAGGTCAGGGTCGGTGAAGGTAGTCTCAGGCACGTCGAGGTCTCTCAGGTGGCGTGTGTAGCAGCTCCCATCATCGGGGGACCTCGACCCCTACCCACCGCAACGACGCACCCACCCCACCTACACACTTCAATAGGCTCCAACTACCACACCCTCAAACACGAAGAGCCGGATTCACCAGACACAGCATCTTCACCTACGCTAGTAGACATGGCACAGCCCCAATCGAAACCGGCAACGACACGACCACTACTCGATATCATCGTCATCCATCATCCGGAAAGTTTACACGGCAATCAGGTATTCGTCCGACTTCGCGACCACTACCACTCACCAGCATTCGCCGGACTCGTCGGAGGCAGTGTTGAAGTTTACCACCGCAGCGTCCCATGGTCTTCTTCCGACCCTCAATCGGCGCCCCGCCCTGTGCCAGCCGCTGACTCGCACCCTCTAGCAGCCCAGATTACAGTCGTCATACCCGTCATCGACACAAGCCTCATCCGCGCGACAACCACTGTCGGCACTCCCTGGTCTTTGTACCTCAATGACGCACTCAAGACATACGACAACGACACCTCACGCAGACTTGTCATTCCCGTCATCATAAATTCTGCCTTTCCCGCGCACGGCCCCCTAGCCGACCTTCTCAACAACACTCAAGGCATACGCATCTCCGCTGCCCATCTGAACAGCCCCAACGACTCGACCTCGATTGACGAAGAAGAAGAAACAACCACCTGGATCGACCATCTATTTCTTGAGCGCGAAATCAGTCAGGCAATCGTCCAGCACATATCCCCCGATTGGAGTATTGACAAACCCCTCAAAGTCTTCATCAGCCACACAAAGAAGGAGACTTCAGGAGAGGAAGACGTCACCGACATCGTCAAGAAAATCATCGACACCACTCATCTCGACAGCTTCTTCGATGAGCGCTCAATCCAGACCGGTGACAAGTGGAAGGAGGCACTGCAGGATAATGCCAGCAACTGCGCACTTCTCATGATCCGAACTGACCTCTACGCGAGCAGACTCTGGACTCAGAAGGAGGTACTACTAGCGAAGGAGCACGACGTTCCCGTCGTCACGCTGTCCGCACTCGCTCGCGGAGAGGAGCGTGGGTCCTTCCTTATGGATCATGTACCGACTGTCGCGTTTTCCTCGGCGGATACCGACAGCAGCGTCGCTCGCGCGCTGTGCCGCCTGGTCGATGAAGCGCTCAAACGGACCCTATGGGGGCTCCAGGCCTTGTATACGAGTGATACAGGATTCGACTGGAAACCTGTCCACGCTCCCGAGCCGACAACAGTCACCACCTGGCTAAAGAATCATCCACGCGACGACCGCCACTTGTGGGTCATTCACCCAGACCCCCCACTCACCTCCCACGAGAAAAACCTCATTCGAGACATGTGTGAACTCGCTGGGTTCAAGAGGAATGACGCCAGCCTCACCATCGTGACCCCACGCGAGTTCCTTTCACGGGGAGGCGCCCTCCTCCCCGGGCAGGACCCTTTGATTGAGGCTGGAGAGCGCAGCCTGAACGGCCGCCGCCTCGGTATCTCCGTTTCTCCCTCGGAGGACCTGGAACGCCTCGGTCTTTCAGCCTCTCATCTCGACTATGCGGTTGCTGAGCTAGCCCAACTCACCTTTCTTCATGGAGGCACCCTGGTCTACGGAGGCAGGATCAATCAGGACGTTCATGACATGACAACGTTCATGGCAGAGCAGGCCGAGAGATACGCCGATACCCCTAATTCCTTTGAGAACCTCCAGCCGTGGTGCGTATATCTCACTGCGACGGAACAGGACCTCCGCGCGTTCGAGGACCGGATCGCAAACGTCGGCTCCCTACAAATTGTCTTCACGGACCAAAAGCTCTCGCTCGCCGAAGCAGCACAACAGCGTGTTTCCTCAAACCGCTGCGATGATTCGGACAAAATGAAGTCCCTTACGGACATGAGGCAACTCGCCGCATCCACGACGCACGCCCGCGTTCTCATCGGCGGAAGGCTCGAACGTTCCACCTACGCACGAGTCCCCGGAACACTCCAGGAGGTATATCTCCAACTCAGAGCCCACCGCCCCGTCTACATCTGTGGCGGTTTCGGTGGAATCGGGGCGGTCGTCGCTGACGCCGTCGGCCTACCGACTCCTGATG
>ERZ772807.1190-NODE-1190-length-14744-cov-3.648172_pt1 | contig 14744 bp, 14 predicted proteins | sample MGYA00511472_ERZ772807 | MGnify/ENA primary metagenome ERZ772807 (study PRJEB29015, sample SAMEA2737947) | human oral metagenome | biome: human oral; feature: human-associated habitat; material: dental | place: China | collected 2039 ...
GTTAGTTTCGAAATCGCCAACAATATGAAAATCATATTTCTCATCCATCATTTCATCAGGAAGAATGTACATGATGCATCCTATAACCTCATTGACGACTGAATCAATGGAGGTATACTTCATGGGTTGAACAATTGCCGCCCTGAGAGCAACAGAAGACCTTATTGTTGGATCAAAGATTCTCATAAATCTATTTACTTCTCTAATGTTACCCATGCATGGATCAATACTAATTGACTCAAGAGCACTCAAAACACCTCTCATACTTGTTGTTGCTGGTATACCGTTAAAAATCCTAAAAAATCTATGACGATCAATCCTGTTGTAAAATGACACGTACAACAACTTGCTATCAGGATGCATTCGAGCAAATGTTCGTATGGAATGTATACAATTCAACATCAATGGTGCTGTTCTAGAATCAGTAAACTTGTTGAATGCGAGCCCGCTTCCATGAAGAAGCAGTCCATTCTTAACACTCAGAAGATACTTCTCTGGATTATGCGAATCGAACTCCATCTTGTTGAGATTGTTCCCATAAACAAGAGATATGTCGTTCATCAAGTCATCAGGAGACGGGTACACAAGGTTGTTGTTGATGACACAGATTGCAGCAGCGGCGATTCCTCGGTCAAACCGTCTGGATTGAAGCACTACATCACTAAGAACTTGGATACCATGAGACGTGCGAGCAGCAGAGGCGCTGTTGGTTCCATATTTAACCAGATTTTTGTTTTTTAGACTTTCAGGATTCTCGACATCAAGAGTACACATGAGGTCCCCAGCAACTCTGAACCGGTCTTCCATTTTGTTGTACCTGTTCTCAATCCAGGTCATTTCTGACAGACGCTCAGCGAGAATCAACAGCCAGGAGTTATGATTTACGTCATCAGAAATCGCAAGATGAGAGAGGTCATGAGAGACGACGTTGAGTTTAATGGTGAAATCGTTGTCTGGATGATTACAAGAGATACTGATAAAAGCTCTGTTGCTTGTATAACCGACTGAGACAAAAAGGTCATTCTTAAGATAAGAGGCGCAGGCAGAGACATAGTTGTCGCCAGCAGTAAAATCCCAGTAGGCATGAAGAAGGTCCGGCTTCTGAGAAGTATCTGTGACACCAAAAACGTCACCATCACAAGGAAGCCGGTTCTGACTACACATTATTATCTCTCTGTTCATTGGTAAGTTTCATCCGATATGATCAAGTGTTTAAGGTGAGTGTGCTTTCACCTTTAAAAAGCACACTCACCTTAAACTATCTCTCTTGTTTTTGGCTCAGTCCTCACCCTTCCATCCCATCTCCTTGAGATAGTCAGTAATCCGACCATATTCAACACTAGAGATCCAAGAGTATGTGTCTTCCTTGTAATGACGACAAAGCATAACGACACCAATGAAACCAATATTGAAAACGAACCCGTCAATGATGTCGAATTCGCCCATGCTGGTAAGACCAGGATCCTCTTGCATCTTCTTCAGATTAGTCAGTTCCTTACTGAAACCAGGAATTAGAGAATAGACCTCTGAGTAGTCGAACTTCTTGGAGGAAGCCATGACACCACTGTTGTCAATCTCATTAAGAAGACGAACCATATCCTGAACATATTCCAAGGTGTTAGCACTCATCTTCCAGAAGTCCTTCATACCCTGAATATAGTCAGATCCCACCACGTAAGACACAGGGCCACCATCCTTGACAGGAATGTAGATAGTACCATCACTAATCACCTCAGGAAACTCATCCTCGGGCTCATCAGCAACGAAGACAGCGCTATCACCAAAGACAAATGAAACAGCCTGATTGAAGAAGTGTCGAGATTGCTCCCAGCTAGTGTCCACACTTTCAGCAGTATCAGAGCAAATACCCCACAACTCCTGGCAGATCTCTCGCGTCAGAAACTTGCTGTCCTTCACCTTGAAGAACTCACGACGCAGTTCCTTCGCTCGGTCAGCAACGTTGGCGAAAGCCTTAGCGTAAGTAATCTCCTTGCTGTCAAGACCATCCCCCAGAACCCTCATGTCCCAAGAGTAGTTGTCATACTCATTTCCACCGAACCCAATGAACGAACTCTTGGCAAGAGTGTAGAGGACAATCTTATCATCAATCTTGACAGCAACGCAACAGATAACGCTGTCATCAATATGGGTGGCCCTGTTGAAGACACCTGTAACATCCTTGTCAATTCCAGGCATCTTGTCATCAACGTCAGTGATTCGAGACAAGATGCTGTGCTGAACTGCAGGCTTGTTCTCCACACCCCAGTTGAAGATCTCGTCGTCAGCAATCTCTGACAGCATTCCGAGAATCTTGAACTGCTTGTCATTAATCTTGATAGACATGATTGTCTGTCTCCTTTGGTTGATGCGTCTTCCACTCTTTGGTTGACCTAGCAACAGGATACATTACCAACACACGCCACTCAACCCAGCAACCAGTGAGACCAGTCACATACACAATCGCTTTATTGAATGAACAGGTTGTCAACACCTTATTGGTTTTTTCCAGCAAAACAACGATAATCACTAATTACCATGAAGGCATGATTTGCTGCCTGATTTTATAGGCATCATTCTCAGAACTTACGTATCCCTTGACGTACTTCTCATGCTTCCACCTCAGATCACCAGTGTCATCATCAAATTGAAGAGTTGCCACATGAACTGCTATAAAATTAGCAATATTTTTTGTTCTTGCTACACTCTTCTCATACTCTGTTGCACCAGCAATTGAATCCATAATTGTTGAGGTTTTCTGTCTGGGCCTCGAGAACACACTGAACCGCATAGTACCAGTACTGACTCGGTATGCCCTTGGAGCACTGAAGAGCATCTGTGAGCCCAAGTCATTAGGCACATCTAGAGGTTCGATCACACCATGATACTCCTCTGCCAACATGTTCGCTATTTTTAGCGCCTCGTCCTCAGCATACCTGCGTTTCTCATCAATAAAGGCGTGAACATCAACAGGATCAGGCTCTTTAGGTGAATCTTCTACAGGTTCGTCTTTCTCCTCAACAACCTCTTCAGGATTGACTTCCTCATCCTTCTTACTAAAAAGCACGGCTACCTACCACTCTTTCTCATCACTCTGGCTCCACGACTTCCAGAACAACTCACCATCATCAATCAGGTACACGTACACAAGTTCACCGCTTCTTTCGTCCTGCATGACAAACCCCGTCGTGGCGTACTCATGATCGTTCTCCTCAACAACCTTGCGTACATCACCAGTGTTACTCAGATCGTCACGGAAGCCAGGAATATGTGAGTAGACGTCCCGCCAGTCAAAATCAGTGCTAACTGAGTATGACACCCCGCTATCAGCGATGTCATTCAGGAGATCTCGTGCCTCCTTTTCACTACGAATTGACTTGGCGTCACCAATCCACTTCTCCATGATTCCACCATCGTAATCAGGACCAACGCGGAACCCCTGGTAGGCATAACTGGTGGGCCTGAAGAAGAATGCATCGCCGAACCCCAGAATGCCGCCCTTCTGCAGCCAGAGACCTGTTGCCTGCATGACTCGTGGAACATGCCGATCAGTCAGGGTCAGATCCATGTGCTTACTATCAGCAACTATCAGACGCTCGTTCTCCACCTTGACCTCACCAGTATGGACCAAGAACACATACTGAAGCACCCTATTGATAACACTGGGAACATCATCCTCAGTTGTGTCCTCATCAACACCAAGAATCTCAGCAATCTGGTGACAAATGGACCACACCTGTTGAGCCAACTGGTACATATCCCACTTGTCAGGCTGATGTGGCAGGTCAAGCCGTCTCTGGCGAAGATCATCAAGGTTACCACACAAATCCCATACCTTGGTCATCGTCTTGTACTCATCATCGAGCATGACACGAAAACCCCAGGACCTGATACGACTTCCAGGAAAGTCATCAACCATGATCTCTGACAAGGTGAAAGCAGTGAACGTGCTATCAGGATTGTGCACAACAAACGTGGCGACATGCCCAGACAGCAGCAACATAGGATCCAGATGAACCCTAACTACCTCGCTGCTGGACCCAGAATGCTGGTCGTACCTGAGACGCACAGTATCAAGCATTTCCGAACTGGTGGCACGACTGCTATGCCCTGCAAACTCGTTCTCAACTATCTCACTGAGAACAGCAAGATTTTGGTAGTGCTGTGATTGTTGAGCCACTATATTTTCCTTATATGAGAATATGGATAGTTCTTGTTGCCTATAGTACATCATATGAGACGGATGGTCAACAAGATACATGCGTCCTCAAAGCGACTATGCTTACACAAACAAGCAACCTCTGTACTCATTTTCTACCACATGAGTACAGAGGTTGTTGTCTAGGGTGTGTCAGTCAACCCAGACTGCCGACGTCAGTCCGTCGCAGCCGATGGGGTTTCCTCCCGCGTCACGAGCAAGACGCCCAGGAGACAGGAGGTCCTTGCGTCCTTCCTTCACCCCCTGGACAAGGCAGTGATAGGATACGATGTACTTCACTCCGTTCTGAACAGGGGGAAGGGGAACAGAGAATTCCGGTTGGATGACAGACCCGACCGAGACGGGGATCTCAACCCCGTCGTCAGTCACCTCAACAACGCTTGACTGCCTGGGAGCGACCTTCAGGCGAGGAGCAGGAAACTCCTTGTCCTTGTCAATCACGGCAAGAGTCCTGTACGAGACCGGAATGTCGCCCTCTTCGGGCCAGACAACATCACCAAGAATGTTAAGAGCGTGAGGGGTCAGGTTACGAATGGTCATTTTCTCTCCTTTTTACTGTTGCCAGAACTCTTTGCCCTGACTGATGGAATAAGCATAGCAACCACCCAACCCAAGCACAACCCAGAGACCAGTGATCCGCATCACACAAAAACCAGAGTAGAAGAAAAAAACCCTGGCTTCTTACCAACTGACAGCCAGAGTGCTCAAAAAAGAGGATGTCAGGTGAAGGAACCTGTGAACCCAGGCCAACTTCTCACACATCGAACTTACAAAACAAAGACGCCCAGAGGCTCCCTCACCTGACAGAAGTAATGCTAACACTGGGTGTACACTTAAGTCAAGCAGAAGACACGTGAGCCCAGACACAAAAAAGAACAGGGGGCAGGATGATTTGAAATCCTGCCCCCTGTTCTGTCAGATGTGCTTGAGGAACTTCCCGTCGAAGGGGGTGGGGTCCTCAGAGTAGCCGTCCCAGGCGTCCAGAGCATCAGAGATGCTTCCAGAGCGGCCTCAGGAACGGGCCTCAGCGCTCGCGGCGTCCGCCACGCCGCGAGCCATACCAGCCAGCCTTCTTGGTCTTATGCTGATGGGTCTCTTGCCTTCAACAACTGAAACCAGTGTGACCCACTTCATCACCAAAACAGGCGCTATAGGAGCACCATCACGTCAGTTGATATGCATGATGCTTTCATTATTCTTCGCAGCAAACTTTGATGCAGCGAGCCGGATAAGATAGCGAATAGCGTCAGCATTGGCGTCGTCTTCTGTCTTAAAGGTACGCTGAACCCGAGCCTTTCCATAGAACCGGTTGATCTTAGCGACAATCTTCACCTTGTCGTTGCTGGTAGGGATCAAGTGCACCTCATAATCCTCCTTGAAGTTCGATACCAAGACTGAGCTATCTTCTGCCAGATCGACAGAAGCATATTCGGCAACAGGGCACTCCATATAAAGTGCATAGGCTGCTCGCTCAATGAGGTCACCACCTGGAACAGGAATATACCCGTTATAGCATTTCTCATCAAAGACATACTGACGAATTCCACGCTTGTAGTCATACTTCTTGTTGCGCATTTGATTACCCCTTTCAGATATGCCGAGAACCTTATGTCCTCCGGCTGATGGTTCTAGTGTAGATCGCTGACTTGAATCAGGTCAACCCAGATACATATGAACTGAGTCACTTCATCTATCATTCACCAGCAATCCGCTCTGCACGAGCGTAAACCGCGACTCCAGTCAGAGCCAGGAATCCAGTCATGAAGGCGTTGGAGTGCCCACCAACAATGGCTGCAACCCCGAAGAGCCCTGCCAGAGCAAAAAGCACGTATGAAATGTGGACAAGAGTCTTGACGCTGCTGGTGCTCATTAGTATTCCTTTCCAAAATGGCTCAGATACCTTAGTTGCCTGAACCTTGATGGCACCAGCGTACATGATGCATCAAGATTCAGGCAACAGTTTTAGTGGTGAAGTGAGTCACATGTGCTTGGGGAGCCCATAGTGGCACTCCAGACAGTACTCGTCAACCCCGCCGAACAGACAGTTGTCAGGTGTCACACAGACATGTTTGTGCATGACATGCTTGTGGCCCTGGATTGTCCCGTCAGGCATCATCTTGTAGCAGTCATAATCGACACTGCCATCAGTCTTTTCACCAATGGGTTCCCAGACATGTTTACCCTCCCAGTGCTTAAAACGAGAGTTGTGCGAGAGGGTTGATGCAGTCCTGTTGCTGTTGAAGATCGTGGACAGGGAGAGCATGACGGCAGGAAGAGGGGAAATCATGATGAGTGTCCTTTCTGGTTGCTGGCCTGTTGTGATGACTTCAGTGTAGGCAGGTTGTTCTCTTTAGTTCAACACCTGAACAAGTGAAGTGAGTCACAAGGATAGAGCGATACAGAGGCTGCTGTCTATACCCTCTTTTCTGACGTCCCCTTCAATGACCAATCTCACACCACAACTCCTTGACTGAACAAGCAGAAAACTGGTTCAATGTATGCTGACACATTATCAAGCACAGAATAGGATGCCTCAATCATGAATACCAACAACACAAAGAACACCAACCTCTCTGATCTGAGCAAGGTCTCTGAGCAACTAAAGGATTCTCCTGAGGTCAACTTTCATGAGATGCAGGACATGATTGACTTCATGTCCTCGTTTAACGCAAGTCAGCACACCACAGAGATTGTCAATGAGTTCAAGAAGGCTAGTCTTGCTGGACCTGGATCCGGCCTGTTCAACACCCTGAAGAATCTGGGCAAGATTGATGAAGACAGAACTCGGCTCATTGAGAACATCCCCGCATACGCGCCTTGCCCTGAGATCAACATGTACTACTACGCGACCACAGACGGGTGTATTGTCAACGCTCGTACACTCCATGTGACAGAACTTGATGACTCGTTCTGGGAGTACCTGGAGGTGTTTCAGCAGGAACTCTGACAAGATTTTCAGGCGCCTGCCGAGTTGGTTACGACACCTGTTGCAGCAGTTTTGTCAACTAATGCCTGAATGTTGCACATCAGGACATACTATAATTGTTGCCTTGAATAATTGAGGCAGAGACAACAGAAAGGTTCCGCCAGGATGCCTGCGCTTACTCAGAACTGGATTACTCGATGGGATACTCCTGGTGACTCCTATAAAGTATATACAAACATTTCTGATTTCAGAACGCTGATCTCCTGCAACTGGACCAGATTTAGCACTGGTTACACTGACCGAGAGGTGACCATCGAGGTAGAGAGGTACTCATCCAATACCTCTAAGATCAAGGTCTCTTTCTACCTTGAAGATGACTTTGATCCTGAGTACAAGATTTTTCCTTACAACACAAATATTCTGCTCATAAACCACTGGGTTGCTCTGCTTGCTGAACGGCTGACGGAACTGCTGGAGCATGTAGACAACTATGACAGCAGAGTTGAGATTACTCTGAGTACAAAGAAGTCAAAAAAGAAGCGCAGGCACCAGGTTAGTCTTGATGACGACATTTCTCACGCAATTGGTATTGTCTCAGAAGCAGTCTATCTGATTGAGCCTGGAGAAACCGGTCTGACAGCAGCAGTTCTCAGCGCAATGGCTAACAGAATTATCTATCCTGACGGGAGGATTCTGATTCAGGACGCCAAGAACACAGGTCTAGGTGACATCACCGCAGAGAAATATGAGGAGTCAGTCAAAGCGGCTCTAAGCAACAACAGGTGGCAGGAACCACTGTACGCTCTCAAGCCACTCCACTCGCTCATGCGTGCTTGTGGAGCACTGATTATTCATCCAAGTACTCCTGTTCCAGGATACATAAACAGGTTTGATAGAAGGAACGCAAACCTTGACATCATACTGAGCAGATCTGTATCCACTGGTGTCAGACCTATGTCTCTCAGGCAACTGGAACTGATTCAGAGGATCATCAACCACGACTCAGGAATGATCCTACTGGGTAACTCGCTTCTCGGTTTTGGAACCAGCAAGACCATGACCAGCATCCTCTCAGAAGAGACTCTGGACATGAGCACAGACCTGCTGGCAGACTCAGCGTCAATAGTGTGCCAGGAAGCACTCATGACGACAACTCCTGACGAGGCGTTGTCCATTCCTGGTGTTCTGGCTATGCGAGTGGTCATCAGGTCACTGGCAGCATCCATGGACTCAGCAAATGAGTGGGAGCACCTACGATCCGTGTTTCTTGACGACACGGACAGAATCATGCATCCGGTACAAGACGTAGCAAGTGTGTGTCCGCAAATGGGAATAGTCAGGTCATACGTTACTGACATTTTGGCGCTCGCAGGACTACTGGACAACCATCTAGGAATCAGTTCTGACAGCATGAGTGTTCTTGCTCTCACCAGAAAACAGTTCTTCGTAGGGAATGCGTTCAGGAGAGTCAACAAGACGATGCAACTCTACCACACAGAAGTCATCAAGACGGAAACAAGCCCTTACTCCTCTTTAAGAGACAGCATGGGTCCTCTTGCTCGTGATGCCTTTGAACCACTAATTGTCTCTCTTCTGACAATTGCAGGTGTTGAACCAAATCCAAGCACATCTGTATCAAGCACAAAAGAGTTCTGTAGCATTATTATTCCTTTGGTTGAAACAATGTCAGCAGTAGAACAAAATGATCAGTGAACACAATTAATCCAAGAAGCAGAACAAGGCACAGTAGTAGAGAATACATAAAAGAAAAACAGATCTCTAAAAAAGAGGATAAGAAGGCAGACAATTATGGAATCACAGAGCAAGTACCTGTCAGATGAGCCAGTATCACTGATGCTTGACTGGAGGATTATTAATGACGGCAGAAATTATAAGATTCAGGCAAATGATTCCAGTGGTCAGTATCGAGTAGAAATTGACAGATCAGCAAAAAGAATGGACATCGACCGGTCCTATAGCCACAACATAACAAGATTAACTGTCAGTTCCTCTGAGCCTGACAGTCCTTTCAGGGGATACAAGCCCAAGATTACCTTAAGAATCATCTCTTCTGGCAAGCACGCCAAAGAGATTGTTCCCAACAAGGCAGAGGAGTACCTGAATGGGCACTGGTTGACTATCCTTGCTGAAAGAATGGCAGAAGTCGTCTCATGCATCAACAAGAATGATGACAGATTTCATGAACTTGTTGTCGAGTTCTCACGTGGGATGGATGCTAAACTTGACAAGAAGTTCTCTGGCGATCTTAATGCACTGAGGTTTACTAGGGAGATGTCATCCAGAATTCAACCAGGTCGCGTTGGAATCACTTCTGCTCTACTGAATATGCTACAGATGAGCACAATCTATACAAGTGCTGATTCACTTATTCAAGAGGCAGAAAAAGCAGGGCTGACATCATTATGCGTACAGAACAGCAGCAATAACGACTATATTTTCTTCAGCCCTGAGTCAGTGTTCTGGTCGTTGATTGTTGATCCAAAAAATGACATTACTAAACAATGCTATAAAGGGACATCTTACTTCAATCAACGGAGAGAAGTCAAACCCAGTACAATCTCATTTATTAGAGAGGTGTTAAAAAAGCATCCTAAAACAACAGATCTTTTGAAGGACTTGAGTAGCAACCTCCTTTTAAGCCGTTCAAAGCACTCCTTCATCACCCAACTTCCTGTTGGCATCATTGACAATGAGCCCTTGAAGCGAAGCGTCAGCAGGTTTGTCAACAGAGACACAAAGTACTTGACAAACATGAATGGAACTTCATATATTGAGAGTCGAGAGGTGAAGTCTGTCTGCCTGCTAGTTGCGCTTCAAGCCTTGTGCTACCAGTCCAAAATCAGCGACCCTGCTATCAAGAAGCATGAGGACAAGGCGAACGAGATAATAGCACCACTAATGAACTTGAAGCCAAAAGAGCAGGACGTATTAAGGCTGAGAAGGTGCGTCTTAACAGTTCTGGCAATCACTGAAGCGCTGGACAACCACCTTGGCACCAGTATGTTCGATCAGGTAGTTCAAGGTACCAGAAGAACCATGCTCAAGAACATGTCACTGGTTAAAAAAGAGATTCCCAACTATTCCAAAAACGACAACCTGTCTGTAGAGGTCAACCAGCATCTTTTTGCTGTCATGGCAGACATGGTGTCAAATCTAGTCGTAACTCTCTGTGAGACCGCTGGTATTTCAGCATCATCCACCAGCAAATATACAACAGAAGACCTTGACGATTTCAAAGACCTGAAGAACCTGTACAACAGCCTTGCACCAATAGTCCCAGTCATTCAGGCAGTTATGAAGATCTGAGCAGAAACAGAAGACACGCAAAAAATGAAGACATTTTTTCTGGAAGAGTATGAAGACCTAGACTGTGAGAACAACTCTGACCTGAGAATCTATATGTCTCTATCTGTCGGAACTAGGAGCAACAACGAGAAGTACGTCTTGGTTCAGGTTTATCGTCGCAATCCAGAGTGTCAGAACAATAGAGGATTTGCAGTTGGATTGCCAGGTTCTATTAACATCTCACTGAACCTGAACACTGACGAAAACCCTTATGATAACTACCTCCTCCATCTGATCAGTGAAAACAGGATCGCAGAGGACCACTGGCTGATTCTGTTCGTCAGACGACTTGCTGAACTCCTTGCCTGCACACAACACAGAAAAGGACGGCTCAGCATTGGCGTTCTCTCAGAGACAGACAACACGGCTCTCATCAAGAACTCTGTTCAGGTGATAGAACCAGGCCAGGTGGGTCCCACAGCAGCACTGATCTCGGCTATCACACTCACAGACGTCTTTAACTCTTTGGAGGACATTGAGAGGTTCGCACAAGCAACAGGTGTCATAAATGTTGTGTCACCTGTCAGTGCAGAGGAGTCAGAGTGCTGTGAGCCTAAGTTCTCAAGTGTGCACTCTATTGCTGAGAGCATTCTTTCCTACACATCGCCTGACACACCAGAGAAACTGGAGCGAGAAAACCTTGAACGGATTTTTAGCATGAATCTGCATAGTGCTCTATCTGAAAGTGATGACAACAGCAACAGAGATGAGATGGTACTTGATCAAACGATTAGAAAGATGACACCTCAAGGACAATTCCTAAGAGCAGCCCGTGCATCAGGAACACGTGGATTTCTGGGAGTTTCAGATCCATACTTCAAGTTCAAACCGTTCTTGGATTTCACACTGAAAAATCCTCGTAGCAAGCATATGTCTGAACACGCTTGTGCTGCTCTAAAGATGGCGTTTTCGTCTGTCAGCATGAGTGACCTGCTTGAAGTTAAGCCATACAAGCATGAAGACATCACAAGTTATCTGATGGTGCTTGCCAAGTCATATTTTCTCGTCCTGATCTCGGCTAATGGCGACAAGGAGATCAATGATGCTAGAAAGAACATCGACCCCTACAGACTAAGAGTCCTTGATGAGTTCAAAAGTGTATATACAAACACCAAAAACAACAGTAAGGTAAATGAGATCATGGAGCACATCTCAAATGAGATTACTGCTAACACTCTGACTGCCGCCTACCTGCTTGACAAGAGTGTTAGCAGAGGGTTATTTTACAGATTGGTAAGGATGATGCAAGAGTCTTCAAAAGAGGCAGGAGAAATCGCCTCTGCAAGGCAGCAGTCAGTCAGTCTTGGTGCCGTGATGCTGAACGTGTTCCTGAGCGAGACGTTATCTAACCAGACGCCCAAAGATCTGTCACTCCAGCAAGTATCCGCAGAGCCCGTCTTCAGACTGATGAAGGCCGGGCAGACAGGCCCAACCACAGAGGCCGAATCGGCACTCTAAGATCTATAGAGTCATATGGTGTAAAATTACATTTGCTTATGAGTATATAGAATCTAGTTGCAAAGAACTATAAATAAGAGTTGGTCATTTGCACTCATCTCACCTCCCCTGACATCACGTCTGCATGAGTGAGTAAAGACAGCAAAACGGCATGATTACTTGCAAAAATGAGAACCACATGCTGATTCGATCCGTTTTTACACCATATGACTCTATAGATCTAGTAAACATGTTGCAAGGGCATCTGGTCGCCTCCCCACCACCTGAGGGCTTACAGTCGTAGCTCCGTCTATGCCCTGCTTGCACACAATGTGTCTGGCGTCACTACTTGTCTTGTTGACTATTGGTGAGCGGTGCTCGTACAATCTAGGTGGTTCTGTCTGACATACGTACACACCAGGAAGGAACTGCTGTGAGCACAAGGACTCCACACAACATAAACGTTATGTACCTCAACGAGGACTCTGGGCAGGTGTTTGTCGCCAACAGGAAGTTTGGTGACTCTGTGACAGCCCTTGAGGTTTGGGAGGTCATCTCAGACCTTCAAAAAGTGATCGACAATTCCGTTTGTGCTATCTCTTACTCATCCTACAAGAAGGGCGAGAGCCCGTTTTCAAACAGGCTGAATGAGGAGAACTTCATCAGCACTCTCGAGAAGTCGCTGAAGGGATTTGAGGTGATGTCAGATGGGTCGTTCAGCAAGGAGTCCAGCACCAGGTCTGTTCTTGCTCTCCTTGGGTCAGAGGCTTCATTCATGCCTGCGGTGCTCAACATCATCATTGCTCCTCAAGGTAATGGCCTCGTGGTTAAAGTGGACGACAAGAAGGCTGTCACAGACAAGGTTTCTTATGCCAGCGCCTGTGAGATTGAGGACGCTTTCAAGGAGGTCCTGTACGAGATTCCGTCTCGTGACTGGCTCTTTGATCAGGCGGCTGTTGTTGGTGTCAGGAACGGTGAGACCTACGTCGTAGACATTGAGGAAGGCACGTCTGATGAGGTGATCGAGGTCCTGGAGAAGTTCTACGACCTGGACTACAAGGACAACCTGCTCACCTACTTCGGTGGTGACTGGGACGATCAAATCATGCCATTTGACTCCCTTGACACAGATGATGCTGCAGAGGTGCTTGATACGATCAGCCGGCCTGAGAGCACTCTCGTTGTTGACCTCAGCGGCTCCAAGGGTTACCCGGTTGTTGGCGTCCCTCAGATGGTGGGCAGTGATGACCCTGTGTGGTTCGACATCAAGGACCGCGCCAGCATTGCAAGTGGTATCGCCAAGGTCAAGGAGATGGGTGACTGAAAGACGTCTCTCTTGTCTCTTGTGGTCAGGTCCTTTGTGCTAGACGAACGATGATGACACAAGCACAAGAAACTCTCTTTGAGCATTCCGCTTGTTAGCACGAAACCTCGTGTATGGGCATCTGTGTACCTTCATACACGAGGTTTCGTGCTTCGTGAGTAGCCCGATAAGGGTCAGAGAGTAAAACCCTCTCAGAATCGCTTAGAACGCTTCTGGCGTCTATCCACACACCAAGCACTACCTCTTGGTACACACCATCGCCTTCCGGTCACTCAATGCGTAGGCGCCTGAGCCTGACTCCGCTGCAGGACTCACCATCACCCCCTCCAACAGACCACCACCCTACACGGGTGCTTGCCCAGAGCGAGGCACGATGCCTACAGAGGAGAGGCCCGAAAATTCCTATCCTAGATCTATAGAGTCATATGGTGTAAAAACGATCTGAGTGCCAAAGCAGGCAAGAAAGATACGTGCTGCAAGGGTGCTGGCTGGTACACCTCTAGAGCAGCATCTGCTGACCTTTATCCATCCAGCCACAATCAGTTGAATGGGCGCCTCTGTCAAAGCAAAATCTAGCATCGCGTATCAACGATCCGTTTTTACACCATATGACTCTACATAACTTGTAGTACTATCGTCGGCCTCTTGTGGTGGCGGAAGTCCTTGTGTGTGGCAGGTGTGGTTGCTCTACCCCAGGATGATCTACCATGTGTGTACTAATAGGTTTTATGTTGGTTTGAAGTGCCATCTATAACCAAAACCAATTTTACACCATATGACTCTATAGATCTTGTAAACGGGTTTTGAGGTGCCTCTCCTGTTCCTTGTCTAAGCCATTAGGTGGGTGCTTATCTCTCTGCGGGAGATGCTGCTGGCTCTCTACAAGATGTAGTCCTGCTCATCAATCATGCTGTGTGCCGGACGTCCTTGCTCTATCTGGTCTACAATGATGCTGACAGACCCTCTGGCGCTCTTAGGGGTTCTTTCTGGTACCCAGATGCATCTCGACAGAGAAGTGCTCTCAGAATGGCTTAGAGCGCTTCTGAGAGCACGATGGTTGTTTGCTTGTCTGTGAGCACACCTGCCTGTCAGTGGATCACACTCGCCCGAATGAGGAATTGGGTGGCTCAGGGTGCAGATGTGTATGAGGTGGAGAAGTGGCGTTGAGGATAGATGATGGCAAGAACGTGGCGAGCGCTTATTTTCTCAGTGCTGGTTGCTTCCGTGATAGAAGCGATCCTTTGCCTGATCCGTAAGTGGCTTGATGGTCAGGTAGGCGATGATGCACTCACACCAGATAATCAGCAGAGTAAGGTACCAGGGAGCACTGATGACAGCAAGAACAGCGCCAGTGCACACTGAGAAGACCATGTGCAGAGTGAGTCCGACGAGAATGACTCCCAGAGTGCCCTCAGTGTCAGTGTACGCCTTGTTCCAGGCACGCTTCGCTGACTCGCCTGCCTTGCTGATGATGT
>ERZ772807.1191-NODE-1191-length-14742-cov-15.486825_pt1 | contig 14742 bp, 12 predicted proteins | sample MGYA00511472_ERZ772807 | MGnify/ENA primary metagenome ERZ772807 (study PRJEB29015, sample SAMEA2737947) | human oral metagenome | biome: human oral; feature: human-associated habitat; material: dental | place: China | collected 2039 ...
GCTTAAAATCCTGCGGGAGTGGTGTGGAATTTAGGGCTAATCTACGTCAGCCCCTAAAATTTTTTGAGCGTTCAACCACTCGGGCATTAGCATGGTTCCCCAACATTGATATTGTGTCGAATTTTGAAAAGTTACTGACTGATGAGGTGGATTTAATCGTGATTAGTCAATAAGTGTAAAAATGGCATAATCAACTCAATGAATTTATGGACAAATATTATCTGTCTGGTATTTTATAGTAAGTACATTGTGTAAAAATAAAATCTGAAATCTAGTCTTTTTATTCTTTATTTTTACGTATTTACACTTCAATTTTGACAAGTTAATATTTAATTGATTGATTTTAAAGCATTTTATAATTTACATTTTATAAATGATATAGAAACAACCGTTCTGACGTTTTGTCGCTGAATAAAGCCATAAAAGCAGCCTGCACTTTCAACATTGGGAAAGTGCAGGCTGCTTTTTATCGCGGCTCAATGCTTATTTGGCTTTTTTGCCGCTTGCTGTTCTAGCGATGTGAAACGTGCGGCCAGATATTCGTGCAGCAGGTCGCGTTTTTCCCAGAAGAATTTTTCAAATTTCGCCAGAGAATAAATCTTTTGTACCATTTTGGGGAAACCGGTGTGCAGGATGGCGGCCAGTTCGCGGCTTTGCTGTTCGTTGTCCATGGCGTTGCGCAGGGTAGTTTCGTGGTCGGCCAAGTATTGGTCGATTTGTTTTTTTACATAGTTGCTGATTTGAAATTGGTTGATGTTCATCGTTATTCCTTTGGGTTGAATCGATTGGCATGGTTGAAATAAGCCAGTTGTGTGCCAGTTTATCCAAAAAGCAGCCTGCATTCAAATCCGATACCTTTAATATTAAGGTGTGCAGGCTGCTTTCTCCGTTTATTTCTGTTCTACGCGTTTCAGCTCGCGCACACGCCAGCCCAGCAGATGCAGCGTGGCAAAATACAGCAGCACCGCCAAGCCGATAAATGCCGCCAAAATCCCGGCCCGGTAATAGCCGCGCAGGCTGCCCCAGTCCACGGGGAAGAAAGACTGTGCGGCATACAGCCCGCCCGCCATCACGCATAAGGCAATGCTGATGCGGAGCAGATAGCGCCGCCAGCCGGCACGGGGCGTGTAAAGCTCGCGAATGCGCAGCATACTCAGCAACAACAGGGCGTTCACCCATGCACCCAATGCGGTGGCCAATGCCAGGCCGATGTGTTTCAAATTCCAGACCAGCAGCAGGTTGAACAACTGTGTGCATGCCAGCGAAATCAGTGCGATTTTGGTCGGCGTTTTCACGTTTTTCTGCGCATAAAATCCCGAAGCCAGAATGCGAGGCAGAATCATGGCGGGCAGCCCCACCGAATAGGCCAGCAGCGCGTAATGCGTCATTTGTGCATCGTGCACGCTGAATTGGCGGTACATAAACAGCGTGGCCACCAGCGGGAAACCCAGTACGGCCAGCCCCACTGCGGCAGGAAGAATCAGCAGTAGGCACAGGCGCAAGCCCCAGTCGAGCAGGGCGGAAAATTCCGCTTGGCTGTTGGCGGATGCGTGTTTGGAAAGGTTGGGCAGCAGGATGGTGGCCAATGCCGCGCCGATAACGCCGGAAGGCAGCTCCATCAAGCGGTCGGCGTAATACATCCACGATACGCTGCCCACCGCCAAATAAGAAGCGAAAATCGTGTTAATCACCAGCGAAATCTGTGCGGCGGAAGAGCCGATAATGGAAGGCACCATTTGTTTTAAAATGCGGTTCACGGCGGCATCGCGGAAATCCAGCTTCGGCATTTTCAGGAAACCCAGTTTGAACAGCCAGGGCAGCTGGAACGACAACTGCAACACGCCGCCTGCCAGCACCGCCCAGCCCAGCGCCATAATGGGCGGGTCGAAATACGGCACCAAAAACACGGCAAAGACAATAAATGAAATATTCAGCAGAACCGGCGTGAACGCAGGAATGGAAAATTGGCTGTATGTATTCAGAATGCTGCCCACGAAAGACGACAGTGAAATGAGCAGGATATAAGGAAACACCACGCGCAGCAGCGATACGGCCAAATCAAAGCGCGTGCCGTCGTTCAGGCCGCTGGCCGTCAGCCAAATCACAACCGGCGCGGCCAAAACCCCAATCGCCGTCACAATACACAGAACAAACGACAGCATCCCCGCCACATGCTGCACCAACCGCTGCGTATTTTCGGGCGACTGGTTTTGCCGATATTCCGCCAGCACCGGCACAAACGCCTGTGAGAACGCGCCTTCAGCAAAAATGCGGCGCAAAAGATTGGGCAGGCGGAAAGCCACCACAAAAGCATCCATTGCCGCGCCCGCACCGAAAACGCGCGCCACCACCGCATCACGGATAAAGCCCAACACGCGCGAAAGCATCGTCATGCTGCTCAGCCGCGCCAAAACCGCCAGTAAATTCATGGTCTGCCTGTCTAAATATAAAGGCGCGAAGTTTAACATGAAAAGATACGGCCGATTAAATCGACCTCAGGATTTCGATGGTTGTTTTTTATATTATTAGGTGGGCATGAGAAAGTGCAGGCTGCATTGGTTGGCGGGATAAAATTGAGGGCAAGGTATTTATTGCTGCGGCAGAAGGTTTCATATCTGCTAAAATTGCCGTAACAAGGCCATAAAAAGCAGCCTGCACCTCAATTCTGTGTCAAAAAAACAACACAAAATACGCTGCCAAAAAAAACTGTATTATTTTTGCAACATACAATAAAGAACAGATAAAACATTGGTTTACGTTAAAATAAAATACCAAAAAAAGTAAACCCAACGTAAATGCCCGTTGCAAACACTTGTGTAACCCACATGAATATCGCTATATTACACCCACAACGCCAGACCCAGTTGTTTGGCAAGTGAAGTAAGTTTTTACAACAGTTGGCGAAAGCCAATCCCTTTTTCAACAAGTAAAAGGAACTTGAACATGAAAAAAACCTTAATTGCAGTAGCATTAGCTACTTTGTCTGCAACTTCAATGGCAGATGTAATCCTGTACGGCCAAATCAAAGGCGGTGTAGAAGTTTCTAAAATCAAAAATGTTGACGGTACTGTAACTCAAATCGTTGACTACGGTTCACGTATCGGTTTCAAAGGTCACGAAGACTTGGGCAACGGTCTGCAAGCTATTTGGCAATTGGAACAAAAAGTGAATATCGGCGGTGGTGCTGGCGATAAAACTATCGTAGATGCTAACGGCGATGAAGTTAAAGTTGGTCAATCTAACGGTTTCGGTACTCGCGATTCTTTCATTGGTTTGCGCGGTAACTTCGGTCAAGTAACTGTTGGTTACCAACACAACGCTATTGGCTACACTAACGACAAGCTGGACATTTGGGAATATAACACTCCAGTTGCTGGTTTGGGTCTGTTCACTCGTGGCACTGCGTTGAACAAACGTTCTACTAGCGTTCGTTACGTTACCCCAGATTTCGGTGGTTTCACTGTTGAAGGTTCTGTAACACCTAGCGACAATAATACTGGCGCAAGTTATGATGATGAAGACTCTTACGCTAATGTAGACCAAGCTATCTACTCATTGGGCTTGCACTATAAAAATGCAGGTTTCTTTGCTGACGTAGCTGGTGGTTACGCTCACCGTGTTAGCACAGAAACCGATGGTTCTGGTAAAGTGAAAAACTTGAATGGTCATCAAATCGTTGCTCAAGCCGGTTACGATGCACAACCTTGGTTTGCCGGTGTTGCTTACCAAAACACTAAACGTGCTGAAACAGAAAGTTTGTTTGAAGACGTGAAAACTGTAAACGAAGTGGCTGGTACTGTTGCTTACAATGTAACTGAGCCATTGCGCTTGAAAGCATCTGTAGGCTACGGCTTCGGTATTAAACAGGAAGATGGTACTAAATGGTTAGGTAATGGTCGCTACATCCAAGGTGTTGTAGGTGCTGACTATGCGTTGTCTAAACGTACACAAGCAAATGCTCAAGTCGGTTACTTGCAAGCTGGTCGTGGTGATGACAAACTGCGCCACGGTACTGTAAGTGTTGGCTTGAAACACGCATTCTAATTTAGCATTTAGCTAATCCAATCCCATCAAGTTTCGGCTTGGTGGGATTTTTCATTTGCTCATTTTTCATTGCCATCAATCTCTAAAAAGCAGCCTGCAAATTTGAATTCGCCAATATGTTAGAATAGCGTTTTGGATTCAAAAGCAGCCTGCACTTTCATGAACGCTATTCCCTATATCCCTCTTCGCGCCCATTCCGAGTTTTCCATCACAGACGGCATTATCCGCGTTGGCGAACTGGCAAAAGCCGCCGCCGAATACGGCTATCCTGCCGTGGCATTGACCGATTTAATGAACACGTTCGGCCTGCTCAAATTTTACAAGGCTTGCCGAAAAGCCGGTGTAAAGCCGATTTTGGGTGCGGAAGTCCGTATTGCCAATCCAAAGCAGCCTGCACAGCCGTTCCGTGCCTTGCTGTTGATTCGCAAACATTCGGGATATGTGCGCTTGGGCGAGTTGCTAACATTGGCGCACACTGACGAACACCGCGATTTGATAGCACCACAGTTGCAGGAAGAATGGCTAACAGAAGGCGACAATTCGGGTTTGATTTGCCTGTCGGGCGCGCAGTGGGGTGAAGTCGGTCAGGCATTGCTGGCGGGGCATGAGGAGCAGGCATTGCAGGCTGCACAAAAATATGCGGCGTGGTTTGAACAGGCGTTTTATTTGGAAGTGCAGCGTTTGCCGGATAAGCCGGAGTGGGAAACGGTGGTGGCGGGCAGCGTTCGCTTGGCGGAGCAGCTGGATTTGCCGGTGGTGGCGACCCATGCGACCCAGTTTTTGCAGCGCGAAGACTTCACGGCGCACGATGCCCGTGTGTGTATTGCCGGCGGCTGGGTGATGGCGGACGACAAGCGGCCGCATGATTTTTCCGACAGCCAGTATTTCGTGCGCCCTGAAGAAATGGCGGAGCGTTTTGCCGATTTGCCGGCGGCATTGGCCAATTCGCTGGAAATTGCCAAACGCTGCAATGTGGAATTGGAATTGGGCAAGAATTTCCTGCCGGATTTCCCCACGCCAGAAGGTATGCCGCTGAATGATTATTTGTGCGTGCTGGCCAATCAGGGTTTGCGCGAACGTATGGAAGTGCTGTATCCCGATGAAGAGGAGCGCAACGCAAAAATGCCCGAATATCAGGCGCGTTTGGATTTCGAGTTGCAAACGATTATCCAGATGGGCTTCCCGGGCTATTTTTTGATTGTGCAGGACTTTATCAACTGGGCAAAACAGAACGGCTGCCCTGTGGGGCCGGGTCGTGGTTCGGGTGCAGGCTCGCTGGTGGCGTATGCATTGAAGATTACCGACCTTGACCCGTTGAAATACGCGCTGCTGTTCGAGCGTTTCCTGAACCCCGAACGCGTGTCCATGCCCGACTTCGATATCGACTTCTGTCAAGCCAACCGCGGCCGCGTGATTGAATATGTGCGCGAAAAATACGGCAAGGAAGCGGTCAGCCAAATTGTAACGTTCGGCACGCTGTCGTCCAAAGCGGTGATTCGCGATGTGGGGCGCGTGCTGCAATTACCGTTCGGCTTGTGCGACCGTTTGTCCAAACTGGTGCCTGTGGAAGCCAACAAACCGCTAGGGTTGCAGGCTGCTTTGGAAGCCGAGCCCGAAATCCGCACGTTGATTGAAGCGGAAGAAGCCGAAGAATTATTGACGCTGGCGCTGAAACTGGAAGATTTGACGCGCAATTTGGGCATGCACGCGGGCGGCGTGTTGATTGCGCCGGGGCGGATTGCCGATTTCTGCGGCGTGTATCAGGCGGACGAGCATTCGTCGCCCGTTTCGATGTACGACAAAGGCGACGTGGAAGAAATCGGCCTGGTCAAATTTGACTTTTTGGGCCTGCGCAACCTGACCATTATCGAAATGGCGCAGCAATTCATCCGCCAAACGCGTGGCGAAGACATTGACGTGAACCGCATTGCGTTGGACGATCAGGCGGCTTACCAAATTTTCCGCGATGCCAACACCACCGCCGTATTCCAGTTCGAATCCAGCGGCATGAAGCAGATGCTGAAAACGGCGCACACCACGAAATTTGAAGAGCTGATCGCTTTTGTATCGCTATACCGCCCCGGCCCGATGGAGAACATTCCCGATTTTGTGGCACGGATGAAGGGCGCGAAATTCGAATATATGCACCCGTTGCTCGAACCCGTGCTGGAACCGACCTACGGCATTATGGTGTATCAAGAACAGGTCATGCAGGCTGCACAGGTGATTGGCGGCTATTCGCTGGGTGGTGCGGACTTGCTGCGCCGTGCCATGGGTAAGAAAAAACCCGAAGAAATGGTGAAACACCGCGAGATTTTTGCCGAAGGGGCGGCCAAGCAGAACATCGACCGCGCCAAAGCCGATGAAATTTTCGATTACATGGAAAAATTTGCGGGCTACGGCTTCAACAAATCCCACGCGGCGGCTTATGCGTATGTGTCGTACCAAACCGCGTGGCTCAAAGCGCATTATCCGGCTGAATTCATGGCGGCCACCATGTCCAGCGAATTGGACAATACCGACCAGCTCAAAGTCTTTTTTGACGATGCACAGCGCCCCGTGAACGGCATCCGCTTCCTGCCGCCCGACATCAATCAGTCCTTCTACCGCTTTATCCCGAATGCGAACAACGAAATCCGCTACGCATTGGGCGCGATTAAAGGCACGGGTGAGGCAGTGGTGAACCAGATTGTGGCCGAGCGCGAAGCAAACGGCGCGTTCACGGGCTTGCTGGATTTTTGCGAACGCATGGGCAAGCACATCAACCGCCGTTCGGTGGAAGCCCTGATTCGCGGCGGCGCATTCGACGCGCTCGAACCCAACCGCGCCATGCTGCTGGCCAATGTGGATTTGGCGCTGCAAAACGCCGAGCAGAAACACCAATCGGCCAACCAAGGCGGCTTGTTTGATATGTTGGACGATGTGATTGACGACATCCAAATGCAGCCTGCGCCCGCTTGGAGCGAAGCCGTGCAGCTGGCCGAAGAAAAAACCGCCATCGGTTTTTATTTGAGCGGCCACCCATTCTCGCCATACCGCGAAGAAGTGCGCCGCGTCGCCCCCGTATCGTTGGCAAAATTGAGCGAACAGGACGGCACGCAGCGTGTTGCCGGTTTCGCCACCTCCATCCGCACCATCATGACCAAGCGCGGCAAAATGCTCGCCATCATGCTGGAAGACGACGAATCCAAACAGGAAGTGTTGGTGCAGGGCGACATTTTGGCCGAATTGCCGCGCGAAGTGTTGCAGGCCGACCAAATCCTGATTTGCGACTGCCGCGTGTACCGCAACGAATCCGGCGAACTTCGGCTCAATGCCAATACCGTCCGCACGCTGAACCAGGCGCGCGTTGCATACGCCGACTGCTTAACGCTGACATTGCAGCCTGCACACGATATCGACGCGCTGGCACAGCTATTGCTGTCGCATACGCAGATGGAAGAAGAGCGCCGTATCGGGTTGCGCTTCCGTTATCAAAACGAACGCGCATACGGCGAACTGCTGCCCACACCGCAATGGCGAATCGCACTGACCGAACCGCTGCTGGCGGCTTTGGCACATTTGCTGGGCGATAAAGCCATCAGCATCGATTGACGGTTTTCATGCCCTCAAAAGCAGCCTGCACCCCTTTTGTGCCTATTCTGAGTCCAGTATTTCCCAGTCTTGCTCTCTGATTTCAATATCTTGGGGAAATATCTGGCCGCGCGTTTGTTTGCTGTCGAACACACGCAGGAATTCCGCCATTTCCTCCGGCGTTATCGGGCTGTGGCTCAAATCATCGGGTGAAAAGCCCGGCGCATAAGGTTCGGCCATTGCAAAAGCAGCCTGCACAAACAAATCGGCGCGTTCCTGTTGGAATTTTTGCCATGAGTCGAACAGCAAAGTTACTAGCGCGGGATTGTGTTCGCAAAAGGCAGAAAGCTGCTGCGGCGAGGCTTGCAGCAGCCAGGACAAAGGTGTCGGAGTGTTCATAAAACCACCGTGTTAAATTTTGGAAAATCGCAACAAAAATCAAGCAAAATTGTAAGAGTTTGTATGTAAAGCTGTTGATTGTGTAGATATGATGTTAAACTCACAAATTATTATATGTCGCCTTCCGGGCAACAATATCATAATAAGGAAGAAAACAGAATGAAAAAATCGTTTGATTTTTGTGTGAAGGGGGTTGTATGGATGACCCGATAATGTTGGGACTGATTGCCATTTTGGTGATTGCAGTCGGCGTTGTTGCGATAATGGCCAGCCGAAAAAAAGCCGGTGCCGCCCAGTCGAACGACAAAACAAAACGCACTTCATCGAAAGCCAGAAGAGCGGCGGCCGTTGAAGCGGAAGATAACGAAGATAACGAAGACCAGGAAGAGCAGGAAAACCTGGACTGGGGTGTCGTTAAGAGCGCAAACGTGGTGGATGACACCAAGGTTTCTGTGCAGGACGTTGATGCCTTAACGGAATTTAATGTATACAAACAATTCGGCTATTACGAAAAAGCAGCCGAATCGCTGTCGGACTATCTGGAGAAAACCAAAAAAGCAGATACGTCTTTGGTTTCGGAATTGGTCGGCCTGTGGATTGAGGCCAAAAATCCCGATGCTGTTAACGATGCGTTGATGAAATACCAATCGCTGTTGAATAGAGAACAGATGGAAGGCTTTATTAAAGCCGGTTTGGCATTGGATCCGAACCATCTGGGCTTACGCGTGTTGGCGGAAAACAGCTTGGGTTGGAACGTGAAAAAAACTGCCGAGGAAATTGGCGAAAAAACGATTTCCCAAGCGCCGGAAGTTCCCAAAAAACAAGCACCTTCGTTCAAGAAGAAAACCCGCGATATTGCGCAAGATACAGCACCGCATCAACCGTTGGTTGTGGGTAGTGCTGCGCTTAAAGGCATCAACAATGATGAAAAAGGTGCGGTCTTGGCCTTCATGGAGCCGGAGCAGGGTGTGAAATTGCTCAAAGACTCTTTGAGTTATGATGCAGCAACCAAATATTTGAACATGGCGATTCGCCGGTCAAGAAAACCTGCGTCTCTGCTGATTGATGCACTGACTTTGGATTATCGTGCCAAAAACATCAACGGCTTTGCCGGCCATCTGTGGAATTTGTATTACAGCCTTGGCCAATATGGTCGTCAGGTTAAGGAAAGAATGTTGGGTTGGGGGTATAGCCTTGGCCAGCATCCGGTGTTTGAACAGTTGGAATCCAACCCTAATGAGCTTGCCTTAAAAGAAATAGGCATGCAGCAGGGGTTTCTGGATGGTGGTAGTTTGAAGAAAGCCCGCTATCAGGCACTGGTTTCAGAGAAAGTTGAAGTCAATAAAGAACCACGTACAGCAGTTGAACGTATTCTGAAAGAAGTGGATTCGTTGCTGATGTACGGACAATTGGAAAGTGCTATGGAGTTGCTGGAGCAATCCATTACAGAGCATCCGCAAGAATCACAGTTGTATATTGTATTGTTTGATTTGTATGAACGCGCCGAAGAATGGGGTCGTTTGGAGGATATGTTGGTAGATTTGCGTTCACAAGTACAAACATTGCCAGAGGAAGTGGTGTTGGCTATGAGCCAATTGCTGCAACGGTTTAATAATGGTTCATTTGGACATTGAAAATAATGATAAATAATAATTTACCACAAGTGAAAACGGTGAAGTTGTTGTTTGTTGCAGTGGATGAACAACAGCAAGCTATGTTCAATATGGCGTTCAAGATGCACAACACAACCAACTATCAGGTGGTGGATGCTGCATCTGGCGAGAAACCTGAATTGGTGATTGTTGATGGTGATACATCGGCAGGTGTTACAGCTTGGCATAAGGCCAAAGGTGTTTATGAGGGTAGTGTGGTTGTGTTTTTCTCAAAATCGCCGCCTCCTGTAACTGCGCCATATTTGTCTAAACCCATCAAATTCGATACGCTGTTTTTAAGTTTGCGTAACTTGATGCAGGGTAATGGTGTGTGGGTTGTCAATTCTTCCAGTTCACCCGCCCATTTATCTACCGCACCTGCTGCGCGAACAACTGGAACGGCGACTCACAGCCCTGTTTCTCATCACCGCGCGAGTGAAATCACGATTCCGCGTTTTGATCCAAACGTGGGTTTGTTGGGGGCGTTTAGAGAAGTGCTCGCCCAACAACGCAACGCCGCTATTTTGATCGATGACAAACCGGTTTTGGCTGTTTTTTCCAATATCCAGCAAGTTTGGGTTGCGGTAGATTCCGAGCAATTAAAAGCATACTGCCGACAAGGTCATGTCAATGTTAAAATTAAACAAATTCCTGATGACAGTAATGTTCAGGAACGCGTTAATGCAACAGTTACGTCGTGCATGTGGCAAGTTGGCCTTTGGACTGCGAATGGTCGTTTGGTTCAGCCGATTAACCCGAATACAGTATTTAAATTAAAAAGCTGGCCCAATTTGACACGGTTGGCCCCAGTGCCCGAGTCTATGCGGTTGTCTGCTTTCCTGACCAAAACGGCAGTCAGCTTAAATATGCTGTATAAATTGATGCCATTAGAGATGGCTGATATTTTGAATTATATTGCGGCTACTTATTTGACAGATTACTTGGAAATTACGCAACAGGTGAAAGAAGATACGGCAAGCGGACATTCTGCCACTCAAGCAACGGTGAGTACGCATACTGACGCTGCACAGCGTTCCGAACAAGAACAGGCTGCACAACCTCAGCAAGCGCAAAAATCAGGTGGCTTACTTGGTCGCTTAATGAAGAAACTGTTGAATAAATAATGAAATAAGGTGTTTGCTATTATGATAGAAAATAAAATTATTTTTACGGGGCCTGTGGGCGTTGGTAAAACAACGGCAATTGCCGCGCTGTCTGATGAACCGCCGGTACAAACTGATGCCAGCGCATCCGATATGACAGCTGTGCGTAAAGGTTATACCACGGTAGCGATGGATTATGGCCTTATTCAATTGGACGAAAATACAAAAATCCACCTGTACGGCACCCCTGGACAAGAGCGTTTTGACTTCATGTGGGATATTTTGAGTCAGGGCAGTATGGGTTTGATTTTGCTGCTGGATAATACGCGTGGCAATCCATTGAAAGACTTGAAATTCTTTTTGGACTCATTTGCGGATTTGCTGAAAACAGCTCCCGTAGTTGTCGGCGTTACAAAAATGGATATTCGCGCGGTGCCTGGTGTTGAAGTGTATCAAAAATATTTGGCACAGCATGGCTTGAATGTTCCCGTTTTTGAAATTGATGCGCGTAACGAAGATGATGTAAAACAATTGGTAACAGCAATGCTGTTCCAGATTGACCCACGCCTAGAGGTATAATATGGAATCGACTCTTTCCTTACAAACCAATTTATATCCACATATCACACCTGCGGGCGCATTTTATGCCATCGCAAATAAAAGCAGCAGTGCCAGCCGCACTTTGTTGGCCAATATTCTGAGTTCCGGACGCAGTGAGCCGATTACGCCGGAGAAATTGCTGCAATGGGCGGAAACCGATGATTTGGATACGGCGCTGAATTTATTGTACCGCCTTCAACGATTGGAGTTTTTGTATGGTGCTGAAACACCTGTGGAATTTCCAAAATTGGACGATGATACGTTGGTTAATCTGCTGTCGCATATGTCGGATAGCCAAAAAGCATTGCTGATTGACCAAGATGGTTTCTATTTTGCTAACTCTGGTTTTAATCACGAAGCGGCAGAAGAAGTGGCTATTTTGGCTAGTGAAGCGATTCGGTTATCTGAACGCCATGCGCTTTTGATTAAAAACAATTTGAATATTTATCAAAATGCATGGGGCTTGTGTGACCCGACCGGTCAGAGCGAGCTCACATTCTTCCCGATTTATATTAATGACGCCAAATATATTTTGGTGACGGGTGGAACGCCGCAGTTGCATAAAGAGGCTTTCGTTTCTTTGGTTTACGCGCTCTATCAAACGGCGGATGCTGCTGCGAGCTTAGGCACAACATTTTAAAAAATAGGAAATATAAAAAATGCATGAACAACTTTTAACTTCTGTACTCAGTGATTTAAATCGCTCATCCATAGATATTACCGCTTCTGCCGTAATTTCCACCGATGGTCTGCCTATTGCCCACATTTTGCCCAATAATGTTGATGCCGACCGCGTTGGTGCGATGTCTGCCGCTTTGTTGGCGTTGGGTAACCGGACGATTCACGAATTGTTGTGTGGCGAATTGGAGCAGGTTATCGTGAAAGGCACGGCGGGTTATACTTTGCTTATCCAAGCGGGCGGCTCTCACGTTCTGTGCTTAACTGCGAAAGAAAGTGCGAAACTGGGCTTGATTTTGTTGGATGCCCGTCGTGCGGCGCGCAGCGTTGTGGATATCACTAAATAATATTTGACGGTATTCTGAAAACGTGGTTTAATCGCGAACTCATTTGGCCAGATAGCTCAGTTGGTAGAGCAACGGATTGAAAATCCGTGTGTCGGCAGTTCGATCCTGCCTCTGGCCACCAGACAACAGCCCAAGCATTTATTATTGCTTGGGCTGATTTTTATCATAGGTATTACAAATATGAAGTGCAGGCTGCTTTTTGGCACACAGAAAGCAACCTGCACTTCATGCAACCGGCTCCCAATAATCCACATATAGTTGCAATTCTTCGTTGCCGCGCCACTCGTTCACCGTTGGCCGGTACACGATATGGATTTTCTCCGGCAAAGAGGCATCGCACCGCCAAAACATTGCTTCAAATTCACGGCCTTCTTTTCGTAGCCATGCTTTGGTGTGCTTCTTGTCCGCACCCATCGGCTGTTGGCGCAGCACGGAAAACTCATCGTGAAACGAAGGTGCAGGGAAACCTTGCCCCCAAACCTGTCCGTTCAGTAAATGTGCGTGTTCCAGCGTAATATCGCTGGCGTGCAGGCTGCCATCGGTCAAATACGTTTGCGCCAAAGTGTCTTCATCCACCCATTCACGCACCACTTGCTCGAAAATTGTACAAAATTCTTCAAACCGATGTGCATACATGGTCAGGCCGGCTGCCATCGCATGGCCGCCAAATTTAATAATCATATCCGGGCAGCGTTTGGCGACACTGTCCAGCACATCCCGCAAATGCACGCCGGTAATTGAACGGCCTGAGCCACGGATTTCGCCGTCATCCGAAGGCGCAAAGACAAATGTTGGGCGGTAAAAGCGCTCTTTCAGGCGGCTGGCGACAATGCCGACCACGCCTTGGTGGAAATCTTCGTGAAAGACCGCCAGTGTGGTTTGCTGCTCGGGCAATTCGTTCGGGCATAAGGCCAACACGTTTTGCAGCATATCCTGTTCGATTTCTTGGCGGGTTTGGTTTAATTGGTTGAGTTCATGGGCCATTTGCTGTGCGCTGCCCAAATCGTCGGATAACAGGCAATGAATCCCTAGGCTCATGTCGTCCAAACGGCCGGCGGCGTTAATGCGCGGTCCCAACGCGAAGCCCATATCGAATGGCTGCGCTTTGCGTGCGTCGCGCCGTGCCTCTTGGAACAGAGCCTGTATGCCGAACGACATTTTGCCTGCGCGGATACGTTTCAGCCCTTGCGAAACCAAAATCCGATTGTTGTGGTCGAGCGGCACGACATCGGCCACCGTACCCAATGCCACCAAGTCCAATAGCAAATCCAGTTTGGGTTCGGGCAATCCTGTATGAAACCAGCCGCGCTGGCGCAATTCGGCACGCAGGGCAATCAGCACGTAAAAGATTACGCCGACACCCGCCAGATTTTTACTGGGGAAGGTACAACCGCGCTGGTTGGGGTTCACAATCAAACAGTCAGGCACATGAGAACCAGCGTGGTGGTGGTCGGTCACAATGGTGTCGATGCCCCATTGCCGTGCACGCTCTACGCCGTCGTGGCTGGAAATGCCGTTATCCACGGTCAGAATCAGTTGAGCGTCCAAATCATGCGCGATGTCTGCCAATTCAGGCGTCAGCCCGTAGCCGTGTTCGAAGCGGTTGGGCACAAAAAAATCAACCGTTGCGCCCATGCTTTGCAAACCTTTGATGCCGACAGAGCAGGCGGTTGCACCATCGGCATCATAATCGGCAATAATCAGAATCTTTTCATGCTGTTCGATAGCCTGTGCCAAACGTTGGGCGGCGGCGACGCAGTTGGTTAGTTGGGTGTAGGGGATGAGACGGTTCAGACCATCATCTAGTTCATCGGCGGAATGCACTTGGCGGGACGCATAAAGTTGCGCCAATAAGGGCGGCGCCCCTTTTTCCTGAAGAGCTTGTTGAATAGCGTTATCAATTTTACGTGTTGCAATATGTTTGACCAAAGCCATAGTTTAAAAAGCAGCCTGCACAATAAAAATCACGATGTTCGCACCGACAAAAGTGAAATGCAAGTGTTTAAACATCATTAATTCTATGTGCAGGCTGCTTTTTTGTATATCAAATCAATGCGGGCATTTATAATCCGACAAAAAACGTCAGTCCGACCGCCGAAATGCCCCAAAACAGCACTGACAAAAATTGGCGCTTTTCCAAATATTTTTGAAAACGTTACGATACAAAAATATCAACAGGAATTTGGCTAATAATGAACAAATTATTTGCTGGAAGTGTGGTTCTGATACTGAGAATGCTGTACCGGTGCAATATATGCCATCAACGTGTCGTTAATATTGGGATAATATATGGGGCTGACGTAGATTAGCAGTCATGCTAGTCTACAAAAATGCAGATAACCAATT
>ERZ772807.1193-NODE-1193-length-14726-cov-12.763274_pt1 | contig 14726 bp, 30 predicted proteins | sample MGYA00511472_ERZ772807 | MGnify/ENA primary metagenome ERZ772807 (study PRJEB29015, sample SAMEA2737947) | human oral metagenome | biome: human oral; feature: human-associated habitat; material: dental | place: China | collected 2039 ...
CGTCAATAGGGGTCATGACTTTTTCGTCAATAGGGGTCATGACTTTTTCGTCAATAGGGGTCATGACTTTTTCGTCAATAGGGGTCATGACTTTTTCGTCAATCCAAATCTTTCGACCCTTGATTTGTTTACCCTCGTAAACCATTTCCAATCTTAAAAAACCAAGTTCTGAAAGATGGCTTATCCATCGGCTTACAGTCGCTTTTTCGATTCCGTACAGTTCGGCAAAATAGCCATTTGACGCGGTGCAATATCCAAACTTGTTTGTCAGGGCTGATATTTCAGCAAAAAGTAAACGCTCCGCAGGTTTCAGGCGTTTTTCATAACGCACATAAGCGGGCAATATTGCGTAAAAACTAGGCTTTTCGTTGGTTTCCATCATCAACCCCTTTCACTTCTTCAACCCACTTATCCAATGCTTCCTGTGCCTTGCTCACGTCTTCGGCTTGCATATAAGCCAACACCAGCAATCGGGCTTCGTGTATTCTTTGTTCTCGGTTCATGGTTCGATTCCTGACCTGGCTATTGAGTAATGGGCGACCGGATTTTTACAGTTACCGACCTTGTAACGCGGTTTGTTAAATTCAAATCCACGGCTTTCCAAATCCGTGATTCGTGCGGCAAGCTGGGTAATATCCAGCTTTGCGTAAGCTTCGTAAGATGTGATGTGTCCGTTTTCGCGGATATATTCAATAATCCGCTTGCATTGAGTTCTTTTTTCGTTCATAATCATCTCTCGTCTTACCTGAATCGTTTCCTCGCAATTCAGGGGAATTGCCCGCCTCGTGCGGGCTTTTCTTTTTTAGTCTTGTGATACATCATCCATAGACAGACATGATGATGCGCGTATTCAAAATGGAGAGGTATGAATCCATCGCCTTTTCCTGCTCGACCAACAAATTACGGTCTTCTTCGACAAGGCTTTGGAATTGCTCTGACTGAATGAATCCGCGCAGTTTCCCCAATCGCTCTTCGAGTTGCGCATATTCGATTGCCAGACGGTCTTTGAACGTTTCTGAAACCCGATAGGCTTCCTCAAACTGTTTCTTTGGCGACCATGAGACGTAGCCGTCAAATCCATCGACGTTTGATTCCCCGTTTGGATAAACAACCAAGTAGCCGTCATCGTCTGGGTTTTCGTTTTCCGGCACCTGCCAGCCGCGCAACGCGTTGTAATCGCCGCGATTCATCGGCGTTGCTTTCAATTCTTTTGTTCCAATGTACTTCTTCATTTTTTTTCCTTTCAGGTAAATTGCGGATGACTTCCGCTTCAAGTTCTGTCAGAAGGGAACTTCTTAACCTCATAAGAAGTTATCTTCCCGTCTTTCTCTTCAATATAAATTTCTCGTCTATATTTCAGAGCCTTGCATATTGCAGACTGAGTAACACCAAGCAACTCTGCCGCTTTAACTTGCCCATTTTCACTTACATATTCCAGCAATGTGGTTCTCGTCATAAATACCTCCTATATCCAAATTATAACCGCCCGTAATTTTAAATGCAATACGGGCGGTAATTATGTTTTATATAAAACTTCCAGTAATATTATTTAAAAGAGGTTTTCTATGAAAAAGCGTGAAATTTCAGATATTGAGAAAGAAGAGTGCAAGCTTCTAAAGCAACTTTTCAATGATAGAAAAAAGGAGCTGGGTTTATCGCAAGCAAAAATTGCTGACTTAATCGGGGTTACACAAGCGGCGATAAACCACTACTTAAACGGGACTAACGCATTAAATGCGTCTATTGCAAGTGAATTTGCAAAAGTATTAGGCGTTCCTGTCGGCAGCTTTAGCTGGAGACTGGAAAAAGAAATTAACGAGATGTCAAACTCACTAATAATATCGGGTGGTGTTATAAATGGCGCACTTCACAATAATATTGGAGGCGTACACAACAACACCAGTTACACCCTGAATCAAGGCTTACCAATAGAACCCAATCCTGAAGAATTAGGCGATGCAGACAAGCACTTTTTAAAATCAATGCCGCTTTTGGATATTGATATCGCTGTACGCCATCTCTCCAACCCTAATAAGGACAGGACGCAAATTCAGGGTAATGGGGACAGGGCGGCAACATTTATTCCACACTCGGGGAATACCGTTGGCGTCCGCATGGCTGATGACGTGGAGTTTGCAGGGATAAAACGTGGTGACATACTGATAGTGGAGCCTAATATCCCGCCAAGAGATAAAGACTTGGTGCTTATTTGTATCGACAATACGGGCTACCAGCGCGGCATGGTGGGCAGGTTGTCCATTGCGATTGATGGGACGCATACCTTTATCTACGATGGCGGATCAGGCGTTCCGCTGCCTGATGGCGCGTTTATTGCCGGTGTAGTCGTAGAAGTTAAGCGCAGGCTGATACCAACGGACATCCTATTAAGCCGCCTTGACCCTGATTACAATATTCTTCAGTCAAAGCAAAGGGAGTAAGATGGATAAGTTTAAATGGATCGTGGTTGTATTATTGTTTGCGATTTTGATTATGTTGTACCAGATAAATGGGAATATACAATCTGTTGATTCCTCTTTATGGGATATAAACAATAATATTTCAGATTTAAATACAATACTTTCAAATATATACAGAAGAATGGATTAAAAACATTCTTCATAATAAACAAAACCCCTGTTACAGAGTTTCGTAACAGGGGTTTTGTTTTATAAAAATTATTTCATTATAAATCATATTGTTATATTTTTTTTAAATAAAAATATTACCGCAGGTATTTACTAAATTAAAAACCGCTAGTAATATATACCCATCGAAGCAGCAAACGGACTGACGAACAGGGTCAGGTAACAATACCGCTGCAATGTTCTTTAACAAATTGGAAACGTAGTAACCGCCCTTCAGGTAGGCAATAGCCGATAGCAAGACATCGAGAGATGGGGGAAATCGAACAAACGGTTACAGGTAGAGGCCACCGAAAAGATAAGAGCCTAGAATGATACAGCCCCTGCAACAGGGGGCTTATTTAAGCGGTTGGAGACGGCTGCTTAAATAAGCAAAGGTCAAATTATCGGTAGATAGGGTGAGCAATGCCAAAACGAGGGCACAAGGCTTACTGCCTAGCAATACCACAGGCAAGCAAGGGCAACGGCACGGAGAAACATCAAGCCCCTTCCTCTACCGATACCGCAACAAAAGGAAAAGGAAATGAGCAACAAAGAACATATTGATAATTTCATTCGGAATATTTTTTTCAGCCGCGCGAGATTTATTCATTGCAAAGTAGAGGCAATGGTTAGCCAGTCTCATCGAATGTTTAAACAAGCTGAAAATCATAAAGACAAACAAGATGATGGGTTATTCATTTACAAAATGAATCATCAATTAATCGAGGCTTTTAAGGATGACGCAAAAGCTATTCTGAAATGGTGTGAGGACATGGAGAAAGCGGCAGCCAGAACAGAAGAATCAGGCTATAGACAAGATTAACAATTAGGGGCTTTACCGCCCCTAATAAAAAAACTGCAACAAAAGGAAAATGGAATGACTTATTACGAAACAAGCCGCCCCGATTGGGGAATGGACGAAATGTACAGGCGCGAAGAATTGCGAGACGCAGAAATTGCGATCGAAGAAAGCCAAGAATATGAAAACAGGAAGAATTTCAAATTATTCCACGCGCAAATTATGCAACACGTCATCAAAGAGGCCTACGATTTTCGTAAATGCGCTATCGAATGTGATGAATTGGAATACTCGCAGAATGATGGCGAATGGCGAACTTGCTTGTTAGATGGCGCGGAATTTATCGAACTAAGTAGCAACAAGTACGAAAACGAAGAAATCAAAGACGCGCTGATTTGGGCAACTAAATCAAATCACGCTGATTTGCGAGTAAGCAAAATTGATGAACTGGCAAACCAATGGAAGGAAGCGGCATGAAAGCATTAACCCAATACCTGACAGACGAAGCAAAGCAGGCACGGCGTGAGTTTATGCAAAAGGTCATCGCCCTGCCCTTTAACCCCAAAATCAAAGCAATGCCGTGCAATGCCGGAGCGAAGCACCCTGACATCATGCTAGGCAATGCCCGGCTGATTCTCTTGAGACACTTCAATGAGATGGTTTCAAGGCTTGAGCGCAAAACCGACCACAGCCGCGCAGTATTGACCGCAGCGCAATACGGAATCTTCGACATCAACCAACTTTTGCAGTAGAGGGAAAAATGAAATACGCAATCAGAACAGTTTTAGCCGTGTCAGCCATCACGGTTGCCGCTTACAGCTTCCCCGGCAAGACAGAGAAGCCGGAAGAGCCTGAAACCATCAGCCAAGAAGCACAGGTTGAGCAGATGTATAACGCCATGCCGGACGAAGTAAAGGTAATGGGAGACGCGGAGATTCAGTCATGCACATTTTGACAGCCTGTTATAACGCGCTTCTGCGAGGTGGATTATGACAATAATAAGCAATATGAGTAATGCCGATTATCACGGTCATTCAGCAGTCAGCAAGACACAGTTAGACCAACTTGCCAAAAGCCCCGCGCACTTCAAACACGCGCGGGAATCGGAAACCGAAAGCACACAGGCGATGATTTTCGGTAGTGCGTTTCACGACTACATCTTGTTGCCCGAAGTGTTTGCCGAATCTTACGCAGTCTTGCCCGATGACTTCAACGGGCGCACCAAAGACGGGAAAGCGCAGTTGGCAGAGATTGCGGAAAGCGGAAAGACGATTCTGAAAGCCGAATGGGTGGATCAAATCAAAGGCATGGCGGTAGCCATCCAAGCGCACCCAAAGGCGGCGGCATTGTTGAGCAGTGGCAAGCCCGAACAGTCTGTCTTTTGGCGCGACGAAGAAACAGGGATTGATTGTCGTTGCCGTCCTGATTTTTGGAATAGCAGCGGAATCATCGTTGACCTGAAGTCAACGGAGGACGCAAGCCCGCACGGTTTCGCGCGTTCGGTTGCAAATTACCGCTATCACGTTCAGGACGCCTTTTACAGCAACGGCATTTATCAGGCGACGGGGGAATATCCGAAAGGGTTTATCTTCATCGCTGTCGAGAAAAAAGCACCGTTCGCCGTCGCCTGCTACACGTTGGACGACGAAGCGAAAGAGCGCGGGCATGAACTGTTCCGCAGGGATTTAAGGACGCTTGCCGAATGTATTAAAGCAGATACATTCCACGCATACAGCGACAACATCGAGCCGTTATCTTTACCGGCTTGGGCATTTTATGACAAGGATTAAAAAAATGAATCAAATGGTAAAAAACCCGTTTCAACAGACGGCAGTTTCTGAAGCGTTGCCAAACACAATGACTGAAGTCAAAGCGCAACGCGAAGCCAGTGAAATCCAAGCGATGGTATTCATGGCTAAACAGTTTCCGCGCAATCAGATTCAGGCAGCAGACCGCATTATCAACGCCTGCACACGCCAAACGTTGGCAGATTCGGCGGTTTACAGTTACCCGCGCGGCGGTCAAAACGTCGAAGGCCCATCAATCCGACTGGCTGAAGTCTTGGCGCAAAACTGGGGGAACCTCGATTTTGGCATCCGTGAACTGTCGCAGGAAAACGGCGTGTCAACAGTCGAAGCCTACGCATGGGACTTGGAAACAAACGTCCGACAAGCAAAGGTCTTTCAGGTCGCACATAAACGCATGGCAAAAGGCGGGACGAAAACACTGACCGACCCGCGCGACATCTACGAGATGGTAGCGAATCAAGGTAGCCGGCGATTGCGCGCCTGTATCTTGAGCGTGATTCCTGGCGATATTGTGGAGGCAGCTTTGGCGCAATGCGCCATCACGCAGGCGGCAAGTGTTGGCACAAAACCTGAAGAGGTCAAAGAAACAATCCGAAAACTGACCGAAGCGATGGGTAAGTTTGGCATTACTCCCGAAAACATCCAAGACCGTTATCAATGCCGTCTCGAAGCTATCCGCCCCGCGCAGATTGTCGAATTGCGGAAAATCTATACAAGCCTGAAAGATGGCATGAGTAAGCCGTCTGACTGGTTCGCCATCCAAGAAGTCAAGAAGTCGGACGCGCAGGATTTGAACGCAATGGTCGAAACACAGCCCGTCGGAGAAGCGAAGCCTGAACCAGTGGAAGAAGCACCCAAACAAACGGTAAGCGAAGAACTGTTTGAAACATTGGTTTACGCCGTATCGACAGGCGAGAAAGAAGTTTCCGAAGTTTTGGAAACCTACAACCTGACCGACGAGCAAAAGGCAGAAATCAACGCCCTGTAAGGAGCAGTAATGTTTGCCGTTTTCGGTAAAGTCCGCGCCGAAGAAGAAAAACGGCGGCGGCTTGTTTACAACAAAGATGATTGCAAGTGGTACGAGGATACCCGCAAATGGAAGCGGTTAAGTAACGACCGATACCAAATCAGCCCTGAGTATTCAACTATCGAGACAGCCGAAGAGTTTATCAGGTTGTCGGCGGGTAATCCCGATATCCACATAGTCGGAATCAGACAGGCGCAGGAAGTTGACGGCAAAACCGTCTGGAAGCCTGTCAAATCAATTTTAAAAAGGAAATAAAAATGCTGAACAAAGTATTTTTAATTGGCCGTCTTGGCCGTGACCCTGAAGTGCGCTATATGCCGAACGGCGAGGCCGTCTGTAACTTCAGTGTAGCAACAAGCGAAAGCTGGAAAGACAGCAACGGACAGAAGCAGGAGCGGTCAGAATGGCATAACGTAACCATGTACCGAAAACTGGCAGAGATTGCCGGTCAATACCTGACAAAAGGCAGTCAAGTTTACTTAGAGGGCAAAATCCAAAGCCGTAAATATCAAGGCAAAGACGGAATCGAGCGCACGGCATACGACATCATCGCCAACGAAATGAAAATGCTGGGCGGTGGTAATGACGGGCAACAGGCGCAATCGGCGCACGCAGAAACGCCAACGCCGCCACACCGTCAAGCACAAGCAGCACAAGCAGCACCAGCCGCACCCGTTGAAGACATCGACGACGATATCCCATTTTGAGTCAAGGAAGAAATCATGAAAACAGATGTGACAATTTATCTAATTGAGGATAACAACAGCGCCGTCGCACAAGCATTTCGAAACTTTTGGAAAGAAAGAGAGGAGAAGTGCAAAACTTGGCTTAAATGGAAGGATGAACACTTGCCGCATGATGTGTCTTTGCGAGAGTGGTCCGACGGACGTATAGCGGGTTTTATTTTCCCGTCTGGCATTCCAAAAGGATGGAAAAATCCAGACAGATTTGGCTTATGTTGGCCGCGCGCAAACAATCCAATCCTAAAAACCATGCCTGAAGATAAGGTTTTAAAAACCGAAAAAGAGCATCTAAAAGAAGTTGGAATAGACGTTCCGACAATGATTACTGAAAAAGACAGTAACGGCAAGATTTTTGCGTCATGGCATATAGGCCCCTTCAACCCTGTTCAGTTTATTTGGGCGGGTTTGGATGACGACGCACCAAAAGGCGTAGCGACGCCAAACTATGAAAACGAACTCCAAAAAGGAGCCGAGAGAATCAGAACTGGATGTGTGATGGAACCTCCTACTGATTTTGACTGGCAAAACCTCTTGCCCGGATGCCGTGTAATTCCAAAGTACGAATGGGACTATCTTTTTGGGAAATGGCAAGATAATCAAAAAGGAAATGAATCATGACCCATAAATTTAAATTCGGCGACCGCGTTAGCTGTGAAAGCTATCCAACAACTGGGGTAATTGTTGGACTGGACGAGACTGGAGATATAGCGACTGTTTGTTTTGTAGCACTTTACCGACCAGAACGAGTAGAAACAAAATCTCTAAAACTTATCCCACACCCTGATACCGTGCGGCTTAACTGGCTGTTAAAGAATGATTGTGCTTTAACAGAAAGGCTTTGTGATGAAGATGGCGATATTCTCGAAACCCCAAATGCCGTTATCCAAAAGCAAGAAGACCATTTTGAGGTATTGGCAGCTACAAGTAACGACATCCGTGAAGCCATAGATGTTGCTATGGCACACATCGAAAGCAAACGATAACACCCACAGGCAGACGACCTAAAACGTCCGAGCCGTTGAGAGGACGGCAATTAGCGAGGAAACAAAATGCAAACAGCAACAATAGCAACAAGACCGACGGCAAAACAGATGCTTGCCGCCAAGAAAGCAGCAAAGAAATTGACCCAAGAAGAGCGCGCCCTGAAACGCGCAGGCGCAGTCAAAAACGTTGACCGAAACCGCCTATCCACATTATCGAAAGCGCAAAAAGAAAACATCGCCGAGATGTTGTCAGGCGCGAAAGTGTCCGAAGATGAGGCGGTAACGTGTAGCGTCAAAATGTGGTTATCAATGCAAGATATGCGCTACGCCTGCAATCAGGAGCTAATCAATTTCGCAGAGCATATCATCAAGCAGGTTCAGCGGCTTGGCTTGTATTGCAACACGGACGACCCGACCAACGAAAAAAGCGTCGAGTTTGCCTGCCGTGAAGCATCGCAGGCAGTTGAAAAATGGACTAAGGATTTTGACGACCTTAGCCCGAATCAGCGTCAACTCGTGTTGCGTCCGCTATCAAATCTCTTTGCTGCGTATGAAGAGTTTTTGAAAGATGCTCCGGTGCGGTTAATCGCCGAAGTATCGACATACTCGCTCGCCGTCAGTGTTACCAAAAAAGCCATGACGTTTTTAGAACTTGATGGCGGTTTGATTTCGGCGGTTGATAAAGTCGTCAACGGCAGCGATTCCCGCGCGGAAGCCCGCTGCCTGAAAATGCCCTATGCAGAATTTACAGACCGAATCTTACACGCAGCAAACCTGCTTTACGATGTGGGCATCCAAGCAGATGCGGAGCTTTCGGCAATGTACGGCAAGCCATTAAACCCTGTACGCCCGCAACGCATCGGCGACGTGCGGCAACCACTCATGAAAATGCTTGTCAAGAACAAGGGAGGCGCACTGGTTCAGGCTGTCAAGGATTCGGAAAACATCATCCGACATTGCGACAGCGGCACCGGCTTCAGTTGTTTCAACTGGACTAAGCATTTCAAACGTGCCGCAAACCTGATTAACCTTATACGGCAAGGAGAAGCGGCATGAAAGACCTAATTGCCGCAATCCTGATAGCCGCAGTCATCATGGCTATCGAGCTATCAGGAATCCCGAAAGGGCAGGCACAAATAAACGAATATCAGAAAGGACAACAAAGATGAACGAATGGAAGAAAGCATCTGAAGAGAATCCGCCATTAGATACACCTGTATGGGCAGGATGGTTCAACGTGGATGGAAGTTTTACAAGTGGATTGCTTGTTCTCGCGGATGACGACCCTTTCCCCATTTGGGGTCGTTGTGATAATTCAATACCTTACGACAATTTCGGGATATTGCTTGATGACGCCCCTTACCCTGTAAGCCATTGGATGTATCTACCTAAACCGCCCGAAAATCAGGAGTAATGCAATGGCAAAAATTATAATTGAAATCGAAGATTTACCTAACGGCGGAGTTAGATATGAGCCGCATGGAGACCTACTTATCTTAGATGGTGGTACACCTACCCAATTAACTTGGGTAGCATTGCAAGATGTTATTTATATGCTTGAGAAAATTGGGGCTATGCAAGTTAAATGAATAAAGGACAAGCGAAATGACAATTTCAGACGACCTGAGACAGCTATCAGCCGCAATAAATTATCTAAGCCAAAAGCGCAAGGATATTTTAGACGACCTGAAAGCACGCCCCGAAAGACACGGCTGCCCGTACTTCATCGGGCAGGTATTTGAAACACAGGACGGCACAGCTTAAAAAGTCGAGCAAATCAACATCCTGCCCCATCCAAGCGCAGACGGTTTATGCGCCTACTTCCAAGTGCAGGCGGTAAACCAAAGCAATCCGTATGACAAAAAAGAATACACCGTACAGATTAAATAGGAGCAAGAAATGATAACAGCGGAACAAGCGCGTGAATTGAATCCGAAAGGACGCATTGAAGAGTACAAGACTTTCCTTGAAAAAAGAATACGAGAAGCAGCTTTAAAGGGGGAGGATTTTGTTCTCGTCCGCGAGGCACCTTATTCAAGCTGGCTTTACAATGAACAGAAGTTAGATGACAGGGCGGCCGTAGAAGTCTTGAAAGAATTGCGTCAGAACGGATTTTCCGTAAATTATTTTCAATATGACGGTTCGCAATTCTCGGACTATGGGATAGAAATATCTTGGGGAAACAATGCGCAGACGGCTGAATAACTACCAATCCGACAGGCGGCGGAAATACCGCCTGATGAAAATTAGAAAGGTGCGAAGATGAAAATTGATTTTGAAAATAAATTTGTAATCAAAACAGTAGATAATATTTTTTTAATACTATTCTTGTTCCCATTAGCTGTATCAGTATTGTCATCTTTTGCAGCTTTGGTATTACTAATTTTGGCGCGGATTTTTTTCTTTCTGGCACTTCTGACGTTCTATCCTATTCTTTTGGTTTTAAAGAAAATTTCAAATGGCAAATATGACCCAGTAAGCCCTTTAAAATATTTAAAATCAACAATTAAACAGTCCAATAGTTTTTTTCTTGATATTTTAGATTTTTGCTTATATTGCAAGCAATAAAAGGTTTTTTGTTGATTGCCATGAAGATGAATTTATGAAAATGTAAGGAGGTTGAAAAAATGAAATTTCTCAAAATAAAAGAAGTCATGGAGAAAACAGGTTGCGGTAAAACAAAAATCTATGCCATGATTAATACTCACGAATTTCCGCGCCCGTACAAGATTGGGACGGCCTCAAGATGGCGTTCCGATGAAGTGGAAAACTGGATCAAAACGCGCCCAATTTCGTAACAGAAAATCAAAAGCGGGTATGAAATAGGGTATGATTCAGGCATGAATGACAAAGATTCTTTAATTTACAGTAAGTTAGATTCAAAATGCTTTTATTCATTGATAATTACGACAGCTTCACCTACAACATCGTCCAATACTTTGCCGAATTGGGGCAGGAAGTTTTGGTTCGCTGCAACGATGAAATCACCATCGAAGAAATCGAAGCCCTGAAACCGCAATATCTGGTCATCGGCCCCGGTCCTTGTTCCCCTAAAGAAGCAGGCATTTCTGTTGCAGCCATGCAGCACTTTGCCGGCAGGCTGCCCGTCATGGGCGTGTGCCTCGGCCATCAAACCATGGGCGAAGCGTTCGGCGGCAATGTCGTGCGCGCGCAAACGATGATGCACGGCAAAGTCTCCCCTGTTTTCCATCACGGCACAGGCATGTTTAAAGACCTGCCCAATCCGGTCAACTGCACGCGCTACCACAGCCTGGCCATCGACCGCGCCACCCTGCCCGACTGCCTCGAAATTACCGCATGGACGGAAGACGGCGAAATCATGGGCGTACGCCATAAAGAATATGCCGTCGAAGGCGTACAGTTCCACCCCGAAGCCCTGCTGACCGAACACGGCCACGATATGCTGAAAAACTTCCTGGAAGAATTCAAAGACTATCGTCCGCAAAAATCTTAATGAAAGGCCGTCTGAAATGTGTTTGACAGTGTTCAAACCGCATTTTCAGACGGCCTGAATCACATCGGACACGAACAAAGGAAAAATCATGATCACCCCTCAACAAGCGATTGAACGCCTCATCAGCAACAACGAACTTTTCTACGATGAAATGACCGACCTCATGCGCCAAATCATGAGCGGCCAAGTTCCGCCCGAGCAAATCGCCGCCATCCTGACCGGCCTGCGGATTAAAGTTGAAACCGTTTCCGAGATTACCGCCGCAGCCAGCGTGATGCGTGAATTTGCCACCAAAGTGCCGCTGGAAAACGCCGATAACTTGGTCGATATTGTCGGCACGGGCGGCGACGGTGCCAAAACTTTCAATATTTCCACGACTTCCATGTTTGTCGCGGCTGCGGCAGGCGCGAAAGTCGCCAAACACGGCGGCCGCTCCGTTTCTTCATCCAGCGGCGCTGCCGATGTCATGGAACAAATGGGCGCCAACCTCAACCTCAACCCCGAACAGGTTGCCCAAAGCATTCAGCAAACCGGCATCGGCTTTATGTTCGCGCCCAACCATCACAGCGCCATGCGCTATGTTGCCCCAGTCCGCCGTTCGCTCGGTTTCCGCAGCATCTTCAATATCTTGGGCCCGCTGACCAATCCGGCTGGCGCGGCAAACCAACTCTTGGGCGTATTCCACATCGACTTGTGCGGCATTCTTTCCCGCGTATTGCAACAGCTTGGCTCCAAACATGTTTTGGTTGTGTGCGGCGAAGGCGGTTTGGATGAAATCACGCTGACCGGCAAAACCCGCGTTGCCGAACTGAAAGACGGCAAAATCACCGAATACGACATCAGCCCAGCCGATTTCGGCATGGAAATCCGCCGCAATTTGGACGAAATCAAAGTTGAAAACGCGCAAGAATCCCTGCAAAAAATGAACGAAGTGTTGGACGGCAAAGCCGGTGCCGCACGCGATATCGTCGTCCTTAATGCCGCTGCCGCGCTCTATGCAGGAAATGTGGTTGCTTCGCTGGCAGATGGTGTCAAAGCCGCTCAAGAAGCCATCGACTCCGGCAAAGCCAAAGCCAAAAAAGACGAATTTATCGAATTTGGCAAACAGTTTGCCTAAACTTTAAAACCATAAAACAAAGGCCGCCTGAAAAATCTTTCAGACGGCCTTTTATTCTTTAAATATTAAAATTTTCTTTTAATATCATTAATTAAGCTTTCAGCTTTTTCTTTGGCTTCATCAACCAAATGCTCGGCTTCTTCTTTGCCTTTTTGCAAAACATCGCTGCCTTTTTCTTCAATGTCGCCGACCACTTCTTTTACTTTGCCAACGCCTTGTTGAATCAAGCCCTCAGCTTCAAGTTTAGCATTGCCGGATACATCTCCAACCACTTCTTTTACTTTACCGCTGATTTTATCTAATTCGCCGCTCATGGCCATACTCCTAGATTAAATGTTGATAAGAATTAGTGCTGCATTACCTGATATCGGGAACTTTGCTTTAGCTTTAAAGGCCGTCTGAAAGCCAAAACATGACAAAACGAGTTAAGTCAGGTTAGTCCATCTGTTTCAATATCGCTTCGGCTACTGCCTTGCCTATCATCTTACTGCCGAACTCATTGAAATGAAGCCCATCGCACAGCATCACATCAGTCAAGTCCTGCCCGAACATCAAACTGTATAAATCATTAACGGCAAAACCATATTGCCTTGCCAAATCCTTAGCCACAAGGTTATAGGCCTTCAAGTCGGCCAGATAACGGCGCGAGGGTTTGACGATATTGTGTACGCTTTCCAAAAACGGCGTACTGCTCGCCCAAATAATTTTTGCACCTGTCTGTTTCAGATAATCGAAAATTCGGGTCAGGTTGTTGCGGTAGGTTTCTACATCGGCCACCGGCTCATTACAGCCTTGATTGTGGCGGATATCGTGCAAACCGCAGTTGATGTGGATAATGTTTCCCACAGTCGCACCTTCTGTCCATTTCCCGATATGCTCTAACACATCATGCGACGAACGGCAGTTTTCCGATGGAGAAACAATATCCGCCTCAGGCAAAGCGGCGCGTGTGTAAGGCTCCGATGCAAGCCGAACGGAATCGCCGATTAAGTAAACGGTCATTTTTGTTCTCCTCCCTTTATTTGAACCAACAGCAAGGCCGTCTGAAATATTACTTATATTATTATAAGAGTGCTATTTCAGACGGCCTTAACTTCAGTCAAGTTTTATTGTTAAATCATAAATTAACGCTGACTGTTTTTATAAAAATCAATTAATTGCTTGGCCTGCAACATGGGTAGGCCAAAATGGTCGCTCACGACTTTCAAATCCTTCCAGTCCTGACCGGTCAGATTTTGCCCAACCCATTTGAGGTTTTCCGGATTGCTTTTGATTTTCTCAAAATACGCCTGCTTGCGTTTCCAGTTGCGCGACCACACCAGCAACATGGTAAAAATACATAAAACAATCAATACAATATTGGTAAACAACATCATGTCCATACGACATACTCCCGCTTGGGTCTCAAAATCAGAAAAGATATGGATTAAAGGCCGTCTGAAAAAAAGTCTTCAGACGGCCTCCGCGTGACGCTCAACGTTGCATTTCCAGTATTAACGCCTGACAAGCAGCTTCGTTTTCCAAAGCACAAGATTCGCTCAGTTGGTTTAACCGGTTGTCGCGGGCTGATGTATTGCCTTGCGCCATCTCTGCTTTAGTGTCTTCAAGATTGGTACAGGCATTTTCATAACCACCTTTACAGGCTCGTTCGTAGAGCTTGACCGCGGCGGCATAATCCATGCCCAAACCGCTGGACGGATTGAGATACAGATTACCCAAAACATTGCAGCCGCGCATATTGCCGCCATCGCAGGCTTTTTTCAGAAACGGATAAGCATTAGCAGGCGCTTCAAGATAGTCGCGCGTCCAAATGGCCGCAGTGACGCAACTCTCTAGATTGTTCCGATTGCATTCCCGTATCAGCTTATCGTGCTGCTTCTCGCTGTAATCCTCAGCCTGCACGCTAAACGCAGTGACAACCAATGCCAAACCAAACAATAAACGAAGTGTTTTCATCTGATTATTCTTTCAAAAATACTTGATGACAGGCCGTCTGAAAAAACAATGTTTCAGACGGCCTTTATATTATCACTCAATATTCACTCGTTTCAGGCGCAAGGCATTGCTCAACACGGAAACCGAGCTTGCCGCCATTGCCGCGCCTGCGATGACGGGATTTAAGAAGCCGAGTGCGGCGAGCGGGATGCCCA